>JABAOH010131712.1_pt1 | contig 14922 bp, 15 predicted proteins | sample 7062181 | NCBI WGS metagenome assembly JABAOH01 (sample SAMN14538630, study PRJNA623070) | marine sediment metagenome | biome: marine biome [ENVO:00000428]; feature: marine pelagic biome [ENVO:01000023]; material: deep marine sediment [ENVO:00002113]; isolation source: pool of 5 deep marine...
ACTGTTACCTTTGGTATTGAAGGAACCTCAATGCCTTCGTTTAAAACATTAAATGATGGTGAAAAATGGGATGTTGGATTTTACGTTTTATCTTTAGGCTTCCCTGGCGGGGATGGTAATAGCAGTATTAGTAGTAGTGGACCAAAACTTCCGGAAAATATTAAAGATTATAAAAATTTAGCCACAATTAGCAATGAGGAATTAATTTCTAAAATTTCATCACTCGGGATAAAAAATCCTGATGAAAAACTTGCACTTTTAAGAACTACCAATATACAAAACAGATCAAGTAATAATTCTGATAATCCAATAAATTTTACTCTTTCAAAACTCTCGGATTCTGTTCTTTTTTATAAAGCAAACAAGCATAAAGACTCTCTTGATGCAGCAATCGATGCATACCTTGAAGGATTTGAGAAAGTTGAAGCAGATCTGATGGCAAAAAACAGTTCCCTTGTGATGGAAATAGAAAAAAATATGACAATCTTAAGATCATCGATTAAGTCTGGTGATAATGTTGCTGAAATTGAAAATCATGTTGAACTACTAAGGACTGATATAGAAAAAGCTGAAAAGACACTGTCAGAATCATCAATTGGTCCATATGTAACCTTTATCAATTCGTTCTCCATTATTCTAAGAGAAGCCCTGGAGGCAATATTAATAATTGCAGCAATAATCGCCTTCCTTTCTGTTTCCGGAGCAAAAAGCAGTATTAAATATATTCATTACGGATGGATCGCCGCAATACTTGCTGGATTTGTCACATGGTTTTTAGCAAAATCAATATTAGAGATTTCAGGTGCAAGCAGAGAAGTTGTTGAGGGAATAACCGCTATCCTTGCTGCGATTGTACTTTTTTACGTAAGCTACTGGTTAATTTCTAAAATCGAAGTAGAAAAATGGAAGGATTATGTTAAATCAAAGGTAAAAAGGGCCATTGATAAAAAAAGTATTATTGCCCTAACCTCCGTTTCCTTTCTGGCTGTTTACAGAGAGGCATTTGAGACTGTACTTTTTTACCAGGCTCTTCTATATCAGTCAGAATCATCAGCAATGCCGGTAATATGGGGGCTTTTAGCTGGTATAGTAATTATTTCCATTGTAGCAGTTCTAATATTTAAACTTTCAATAAGAATTCCTCTTAAATATTTCTTTTCTTTTACCAGTTTGTTTTTATACATCCTATGTTTTATCCTTGTTGGCAAAGGCATTAAAGAGCTTCAGGCTGCCGGATTTATACCGGCAAGCAAATTGGAATTTATTCCATACATTGATGTACTGGGAATGTATCCAACATATGAAACCACTGTTCCTCAATTAGTTATAGTTCTTGCTTTTATCTTTGCATTCTTCTGGATCGCTTATGTAACTCAGGTTAAAGCCAAACAGGAGATTAATACAAGCGTTGCAAGAATATCAGATGAGATCAAAACAGTTCAGGCTTCTTTTGATCACATAAAAGGGCACATTGTTGAATGGAGAAAATGTGATGATATCGACCTTGAAGCAGAGGAGCTGGATCAACAGATTCACGAAGTCGCAGATGATTTTGATCAGTTAAAAAATAAACTGGAAAAATTTAATATAACTCTCGGTAACATGTAGTAAATTCCAAGACATAAATTATTGTTGCTGAATTTTTATATATTCTTCGGTGTCGCTCTCGTACTTTTCTCTATAGGATTCACAGGCTGTCTCTTCATTTGAGTTTCTTTTTAAGCAATCTTGATACTCTTTTTTAGATTCTTTCACATTATTTCTTGCCCGGGTCAGAGAATCTTTTTTACTTGATTCTTTTATTGGATTTGTCTTTATTATTTCGCTTTCCTTAACATAATCTTTGCTTTTTTCATAATATCCACAGTTAATAAAAAATATTAAGAATAAAACAGCTATAAATGACCTGCTTATCATCTTCTCCTCCATAATTATATTAAATACTGCTACGCGAGAGCCTGCATAACATACCTTAATCTTTAAAAATTTTTAAAGAAATTCTATATTTACATACTTCTGTTAAACAAGTATATTATCACATTTTCTTTAAGTTTATAAATCATATCCAAGGGGATTTTTAATGAAAGTTAATATTGAGGATTTAAGCAGTACGGAAAAAAAATTAGAAGTAATTGTTCCGGCCGAGAAAGTAAAAGAACATCATGACATGATTTTTAGTCAAATTAAAACTACCGCAAACATCAAAGGCTTCAGGCAGGGAAAAGCACCTAAACACCTGATCGAATCCATGTATGGCGATAGCATTAATGAAGAAATAATATCTAAAATCGTTTCCGAAACATTTGAAGATGCCATTGAGGAAGCTTCGATCAAACCCATAAGCAGACCAGATATAACTCCTGGTGAAGTTAACCCGAAAAGTGAGTTTAAATATTCTGCAATCTTTGAAGTTATTCCAGAATTTAGTCTTAAGGACTATGAAGGAATTGAACTAACAAAAGAAATTAATGAAGTTGCTTCTGAACAAATCGACGAAACACTTGAACGATTAAAGGAAAACCATGCTCAGTCCAAATTGATAGAAGGAAAAAGAGCTGCAAAAAAAGGGGATTTCGTATTTGTGGACTACAAAGGAACTTTAGAAGACGGGAAAACAATTGAAGATCTTAACAGGGAAAACGTTAAATTTCTTGTTGGTGAAGGACAATTGATCCAGGAATTTGAAGATAATATTATTGGGAAAAAAGCCGGAGAGGAATCAACATTTAAAGTCACCTACCCCGAAGATTTTTCCATTAAGGAAGCAGCCGGTAAAACAGTTGATTTCACCCTGAAAATCAATGAGATACATGAAAGAATTTTCCCTGAGCTTGATGATGATTTTGCAAAAGATTTGGGACTTGAGAATTTCAATGATCTTAAAGAAAAAATAAAAGAGGATCTCGAAAATCAGTACGAACAAGTAACAAATACCAATTTAAGAGAACAGATATTAGACAGTCTTGTTAAAAATAATGATTTCGATGTACCAAAAAGTCTTATACAAAATGAAGAAATGCGTTTAAAAAGAGAATTTGCAAATAGCTTTCAAAGACAAGGGGTTGAATTACCCGAGATTAGCGGGGAAGCACATGAAAAATTCACAGAAAAGGCAATCGAAAGTGTTAAAGGTTCAATAATTCTGAATAAAATTGCCAACGATAATAGCATTGAAGCTACAAACGAGGAAGTAGACGAAAGGATTAAACAGGTTGCCGAATCTTATCAGGTGCCATTTGCAACCGTAAAAGAATCATATGAAAAAAATAACATGATCGAAAGTATTGAATCTACAATCGTTGAAAAAAAAGTGTTGGATTATATAATTGAAAAAGCTAATATTAATGAGGTGTTAGCCAAAAAAGATAAGGTTGACAATAAAAAAGAGAGTTAGTATAATCCAATGAAATATGCCTAGTTTCGTACCATACGTTATCGAACAGACAAGTAGGGGTGAAAGAGCCTACGACATCTTTTCGAGATTATTAAAAGATAGAATTGTTTTTATCGGTACTGCGATAGACGATTCCGTTGCTGATGTTGTTATAGCTCAACTGCTTTTCCTTGAATCTGAAAGTCCCGAGAAACCAATATTTCTATATATAAATTCCCCGGGAGGTCACGTGACCGCCGGACTAGCTATTTACGACACTATTCAGTATATCAAACCTGAAGTTTCAACTATATGCATAGGACAAGCTGCAAGCATGGCAGCAGTTCTTCTTGCTAGCGGAGCGAAAGGGAAAAGATACGCGCTTCCACATTCAAGGGTAATGATTCACCAGGTTTTGGGAGGTGTTCAGGGACAAGCCAGTGACATAGAGATACATGCAAAAGAAATTCTCAGGATGAGAGCGGATCTTGACGAAATTCTTGAGAAACACACCGGTCAGTCATTAGAAAAAATATCAGCTGATACCGATAGGGATTTTTTCTTAACTGCACAAAATTCCGTAGATTATGGAATTGTAGATGCTATAATTAGTAGCAGGGAGGAAGCAGTATAGTGACAACCGTTAGAGAAGGTAAAGAAGGAAAATTATATTGTTCTTTTTGTGGTAAGAGCCAAAAAGAAGTCAGAAAGCTCATTGCCGGACCATCTGTATATATTTGCAATGAATGCATAGAACTATGTAACGAGATAATTGCAGAAGAAGATGCTAAAGAAGATACAATTTCAAAATCATACTCCCCGCTTCCGACTCCTCATCAGATAAGGTCGTTTCTGGATCAGNNTCACTATAAGAGAGTTGAACTAAACGTTTCTAATAGCAGACGCAAAAATGAAGTAGACATACAAAAAAGTAATATATTGCTGATCGGACCAACCGGTTCTGGTAAAACCCTTTTAGCCCAAACATTAGCAAAAATGCTTGATGTGCCGTTCACTATCGTGGATGCAACCTGCTACACCGAAGCGGGTTATGTAGGTGAAGACGTAGAAAATATGATAGTGAGCCTGCTCCAGGCAGCCGATTATGACGTGGAAAAAGCTTCAAGAGGAATAATTTATATTGATGAAATAGATAAGCTTGCCAGAAAATCAGGAGACAGTCCTTCAATAACCAGAGACGTATCCGGTGAAGGCGTTCAGCAGGCCCTTCTTAAAATTATGGAAGGGACTAAAGCGAATGTTCCCCCTAAGGGCGGAAGAAAGCACCCTCAGCAGGAATTTATCCAGATAGACACAACAAATATACTATTTATCTGCGGCGGAGCTTTTTGTGGTCTTGAAGATGTTATTCAAGCCAGAATAGGTGAAAAATCCATAGGGTTTGAAGTAAACATCAAAAACAATGAAGAAAAAGATTACACTACTCTTTTAAACGAGGTTCAGCCCGAAGATCAGATTCAGTTTGGCCTGATTCCCGAATTTGTTGGAAGAATCCCGATTGTCGCAACATTAAATGAACTTGACGAAAGCAAATTAGTCGAGATTCTAACAAAGCCAAAGAATGCTGTCATTAAGCAATTCCAGAAACTTATGGAACTTGAAGGGGTTGAACTGGAAGTTACCAATGATGCATTAGTAGCAATTGCAAAACAGGCAATTGAAAGAAAAACAGGTGCAAGGGGCCTTAGAGCAATTATTGAATCTATAATGCTCGATGTATCATACGAAGTACCTTCATTGGAAGGTTTAAGGCGTTGTGTTATCAACGAAGATGTCGTTGATGGAAAAACAGAACCAGAGCTTTATTTTGAAGAAGAAAGACGTTTAGGCGCATAAAATCTTCTTCAAATTAGAACTGATTTAATCAATTTTTATTTCTTGTATTAACTCCTAGACAAAAAAAGATTATTCAGTTATAAAAATAAACCCGTTATCAATTCGGGCGGTTAGCTCAGCGGGAGAGCGTCTGCCTTACAAGCAGAGGGTCACAGGTTCAAATCCTGTACCGCCCACCATAAATTCAGCGGGGCCGTAGTTCAGCCTGGTTAGAACGCTGGCCTGTCAAGCCAGAGGTCGCGAGTTCAAATCTCGTCGGTCCCGCCATTTTTTAAGCAGTATTCATAGAAGTTTTTTAAATTAAACCCTTGTAATATTTTATTAATTTTAATAGAATTATTTAAATATCAACCTGCTTCTTAAAGGAGAAATTTAAGATGAGTTATATTAAATATTTGTTGTTAGCATTGATAATTGCAATGCCAATTAATTTGATTGCTGGACCTGGTGAACCACTAACACAAAGTCGCGTAAGTATACAAACTACTGACAGACCTGACGAAGATGTCTATACATATTATGATTTGAGAAACAGAAAGACATATATACAGGTAACAAATATTGAGACTGAAGATAGTTTAGCACTTCCAACTTTATGCATTCATGTACATATTTTTCAGCAAGATAAAAGTTGCGATGAATTAAATTTTGAGGATGAACTAACTCCTAACGATACCGTTGTATATGATATGGATAATCTAGTCAGAAATGATGGAACACCTGTTGCCGCTAATCTTGATGATGATTCATATGGTTTTGTAGCTATATCAGCATATGTATGTGGAAATCCAAGTAATGAAGAAACACCAAATGCCTTAATAGGAAATGTGAGGATAATTGATGATGCTGGGTATGAGTACAGAATGAATTTAGTAACTGATAGAAATTCAAGAAGACTGCTTCAAAGTTCTGATTCATCAACTCCCGAACCAGCTGGAAATATAATTGTTCCATTTAATACAGTGGATGGTGCTAAATTTGCAGATGTTGTTGGATTCATTACTGAACAGGATAGAAGAAATAACGGTAGTAATGAACCATTTCCAGAAGATGAATTTTTCAATGATGAATCAGGAATTACTTTTTCAGTATTCCAGGTAGATGAGAATGAAGAGAGAATATCTTGCGATCAAAAGACTTTTGCATGCGGACCCGGGAAAGTAATGAATTATGGAATAAATGATGACTATCCAGCCAGCAGAGGAAATAACCTATTATGTGAAGGGGGTGGATTAACACCAGGACAGACTAACGGTTATATATCTTTAGAGAATGCAACATTTTTATCGCCTATAGATAATGTGCAAAATCCTCCAAGAGATGATTTTGAATTTATATGTTTAGTTGGTTTAAACAATGGCGATAACACGGGTAGTATGGACGAATGTTTATATAGATGTGATGAAGTAGATTGTATTGAAGAGTAAGACTATACTTTTAAAAAATCAAAAGCTATGGGAGCCCCAAAAGCCCCATAGCTTTTTTTATGTCTGAAACACTCTAAAAGAAGAATATTTAATAGAATATGCATCTAATATTTTATGAAACAAAATCAGTATGACAGACGTAGTCAAGATATAGGCACCAAGGACAAATCATGTCAGAGTTGCTGTGGTGCCAGGAATATAAAAATTAATTTGTTTATGTGGTTATCCCTAATACTGTTAATTTTTATAATTTAAAAATGTACCTAGACCGATTAGTTCTTACTCTTACCTAACCAAACTAACAACAAAACTTTTTTGTTTCTTTACTTATTTAATTCTTTTTCTTTTGTTTATGACAATCTCTCTCTCTGGGGATGAGTACCATTGAAGAGCTGAGAAAGAGTAAGACCTTTCCCGTAACAGGTGACATAGTATATAAGTATTGTTAATATAAATATAAAGTAGTAATTATAAACAACATGAAACAACAATTTGTATTATAATTATATTTAAGATATCTTTTATTTTAGATTAAACTTATAAACATTAAACAAATAAAAAAGTTTTTTAGGGTGGGGTAATGAAAAATCTAAATTTAATTTTCTTTATAATAGCATTATTATTTTTAAGTGTGCAGGCTAATGCCGTTACTCAGATGATCGGTGATGACGATGGTTTTGGAATAGACCCCCTAGGTCTGGTGAATTACTTAGGTGCGCCCGCCGATACGAATGGTAATGGAATAATAGAACCTGGAGAATTTTTGCCCGACTGGGATTTAGATAATGTTGTAGATACATCTAATGATGATTTTGATGAAAGATCTTTTTTAGAAGAATTATCAGCTTTCGGCCCTGTTAACACAGATGTATCATTATCAACTTCATCTGGGATTGGACCACCTGACGGCAAAAGCTTTATCTTTACTATCCTGGTACCCGAACAATGTGATGCTGACTTTGGGGTAGATCATTTTATAGACTTTGTATATGCAGATTATGACAATTTCCCTGCAAATATAGTAGTAGATGGTGTATCTCATGCTTTAAACCTTGAAGAAGAACAAGACGGCCTTGTTCAGACTATTCGAGTTCCTGTTCCATGGGTTGATCTTCTGGATGGAATGGTTGAGGTTACCATTGATGCTGTAAATGAAGTATATTTTGCTGTTGATTATGTTTTGCTTGATGCTGATGTATTAGCGGATAGTGATAGTGACTGTATCCCGGATGAATATGACCTCTGTCCTGATTCTACAACATCTATCGTAAATTCATCTGGATGTTCGCTTGATCAGCTTTGTCCTTGCGAGGACAACTGGGAAAACCATGGACAATTTGTGAAATGTACTACAGCTGCAGCAGGTCAACTATTAGATGAATATGTAATTAGCAAAGAGGAAAAAAATCAGATAGTAATGGATAATGCCAAGAGTGGATGTGGAAATTGATATACTTTCTTATTTTTGTGTAATTAAAATTTGATTAGTTTATCAATTAAATTGCTTTCTTTTATTTTTTTAGTGGGGGATATCTCCTCTCTCTCTGGATGTGGGAGCTAAGTTAATTCCGGCACCCTCTTCTTGGTACAAATGTTTGGGCGACTAAAAGATCTTTATTAAATATGCTTTTTTATCGAATAAGTAACAACCCCGTGAATACGGAAGTCTGATTCCGGGTGTATCTCAAAGGGCCTGTTATCAGACACAAGGAAATATCTTTTGTTCTTTACTGCCAACCTGGCTATAACCAACTCACCATTTAAAGCTCCCACAACAACTTTTCCATCACTTGGATTAGCTGACCTGTCAACTACTATCAAATCGCCATTGGCAATACCATCGTTACTCATTGAATCAGTGGCAACCCTCATAAAGAAAGTAGATTCAGGGTTCGTAACCAAATCATTAAGGTCGAGGAACCTGTCAATATAGTCATCCCCAGGACTTGGAAAACCCGCAGGAATAGCGGACAAAAGAACTGGTAACTTTATTTCTCTTTGTGCTTCAAACGCGTATGTTTCCATTTACCAAACACCTCCGACCGACGGAAGTTCGTTCCAGTCAGTAGTAAACCGTTTGCTAAGCCTGGCTCTTTTCATACTCCACTTTCTTATAAAGCCGGAGCTTGCATATCTGACTGTTTCCCTGCCCCATGCACTGTTTATTTTATCATAGGCTTTCATTAAGCTTACCTGATTGCCTAAGTTTCTGTTTGGTGAGAACAAATTTAATTGAACTTCGCTTTCCGGGCATATCTCAGCCAGCATAACCCCTGCTTTTTTATACTTGTATTCAGGCTTATAAATTTTATTCAAAAGTTCCAATGCAGCACTAATAAGGTTATGACTATATGAAGTTGGTTCAGGAAGCATGCAGCCAATAGAGTTATTGTACTGAGGTGCATCTTTAAATTTGTTTGTTTTTATCCAGACACTTATATATCTTGCAATTGATTCATCCTCTCTCAGTTTTTCCGCCGCTCTTGAAGCATGCATTGATATGGCTTCTTTGAGCTCATCATAATCCTTCACATCATAACCAAAACTTCTTGATCTTATTATCTGTTTTTTCATTTCCACTTCTTCAAGAGATATGCAGCTGGTTCCTCTCAATTCAAGCTGTGTTCTGTAACCGACCACAGTCATTTTCTTTCTGATCCAGATGTCGCTTGCATGCTTTAGATCATAAGCTGAATTTATCCCATGATATTTAAGAAGCTTTGTATAGGCTCTCCCAATCCCCCAGATGTCCAAAACATCTATTCTTTTCAGTATTTCATCAACATTGGAATGCTTGTAAAAACTCAACACTCCATTTAATTCCGGTGTCTTTTTTGCCACATGGTTAGCTATTTTAGCAAGGGTTTTAGTAGAGCCGATACCCACGGAAACTGGGATACCCGTCCATTTCATTATAGTTTCTCTGATCTGTTTTCCATACTCCGTCAGATCCCTGTTGCTAAACCCTGACAAATCCAAAAAAGCTTCGTCAATGGAATAGATTTCCATATCAGGTGTAAATCTGTTAAGTATGGACATAACCCTTCTGCTCATATCGGAATAAAGCGTGTAGTTGGAAGAAAACACTTTTATACCATGTAGAGCCACTTCTTTTTTATACTTGTGAATAGGAGCTCCCATGGGAATCCATTTTTTAGCTTCTGTTGTACGGGAAACTGCGCAGCCATCATTGTTGGAAAGCACCACAACGGGCTTTCCTTCCAGGGAGGGGTCAAAAACCCTCTCACAGGAGCAATAAAAAGAGTTGCAGTCTACTAGTGCATAAATTTTATTCATTAGATCCTCATAATGCATTCGGGAACATCGTTCTTCCAGCTATTAACAATATCACTCACTCTGTAATATTCCATTTTATTAGAATCATAAGGAACTAGCAGTTCTTTTAATTCTGCCTCATTGCTTTCAAGATTCATCCATATCTCCTGATTAGTCCGGGGAAGGATCACCGGCATTCTGTCATGAACAGGTTCCATTAGTTCATTATTATCGGTTGTAATGATTGTAAAGGTATAAAGAGGTTCTGCTTCTTTTTTCCATGCTTCCCAGAGACCAGCCATAGCAAAAGGTTTTCCATCACTCGTTACAAAACGATAAGGCTGCTTTTTATTATTTTGTTTTTTCCACTCGTAAAAACCATCGGCAATAACCAGGCATCTTTGTGATTTGAAGGGTTTCTTGAAAGAAGGTTTTTCTTCAACGGTCTCAGCTCGTGCATTGATCATCCTGAAGCCAATCCTGGTATCTTTAGACCACGGGGGAACTAATCCCCATTTAAACATTTTAAGTTTATTCTTGCCATCTTCATTAACAACAACAGGGGACAGCTGGGAGGGGGCTATATTGTATCTCGGCTTTAAAACATCATCAAAAGGCTCATCAATAATCGTGAACTGCTGCATTATTTCATCTATTTCTGAAGCTAAAGAGAAACGCCCGCACATATGAGTAATTCTGAATTAAAACCAGGAATTAGCAAATAACAGGGTGTAAATTAATAAATTGATATAGTCCTTTTTAACATCTTAACCAGCCCACCAGCGGGTCTCATAAAATCTTATGAGCAATTGATTAATGCAGTTTTCCCGGAAAAGGTCAAAGTTTTTGTGTGAATAATATTTCAGCCAGCAGCCAGAAACAAAAAAGAGCGGGCTTTTTACACCCGCCATTTTAATCTATATCACCATTGTGTCATCATCAGCACTATTATCACGATCAATTATCATTACAATCTGATCTGTGTCTGTGTCTGCATCATCGTCGTCATCGCCATCATCACAACCTGATATAATGCTTATGGAAAGAATGAATAAAAATAATATGGAAAGTAAAACATTCCTTGCAAGTAGTTTTGAAAACATATCTCACCTCATTTCCCTATATATTTTAAAAACCAATACCTACAATTTCTTATTTAACTTAAATCAAGATATATGAATTGTCCATTAAAGAATGTATGTGAAAATTTATAATATTAATCAGCGAAAGTGCGGGGACTCTTTAGATATTTCTTAATCTTGGGATGGATCAATCCGCATCTTTCAGCATAGATCTTAGTTCTTCTCTAAGTTCCGGAGTATCCTCATGCGAATGCACCACAATTGCATGATGGACAGCTAATGATAATACTTCATCTTCAGTTCCACTTATTCTAACTGAACAATTTATATCACTTGGAAACTCCCTGCAATCTATATATTTTCTTTCTTCCATAATGTTCACCCGCTTTTGATATATATATTCAAATAATAGAATTTGTGTATCTCAAATTCAACTAATATTTTTAATATAGATATAAATAGTCTTCAGCTAAACAGACTTAACAGGTTTATTGGTCAGCAATTTAGTTATTTTTAAGGATTTAATGAAAAAAAAAGCCCAAGAATGGTTGTCTCAGGCTTTGTCAGGAGTTAGATAAAATTAAATTTATCGTTATTATTCTATCTGTTTATAAAAATAAAGACAATGCTTCAAATATGTTTTATTAAGTTCTTAGATTTTCGTATTTATCATTTTGCATGCTGTATTTATAGCTTCAATCATGCTGTTTGGATCAGCAACCCCTTTCCATGCAAGATTAAAAGCGGTTCCATGATCCGGCGAGGTTCTTATAACAGGAATTCCAATTGTAACATTAACACCTCTGTCAAATGAAAGCATCTTAAAGGGGATTAGTCCCTGGTCATGATACATAGCTATAATTAAATCCCATTTTTTTTGTTTGGCAAAATAAAACAGAGTATCAGCCGGAAAAGGGCCTTCAACATTTATTCCTTCGTTTCTGGATTTTTCTATTGCAGGTTTGATCTCTTTAATTTCTTCATTACCAAAAGCTCCTGCTTCACCTGCATGAGGATTAAGAGCACAAACTGCAATTTTTGGATTATCAATATCAAACTTCTCTTTTAGTTCTTTACCACACAATTTAATTGCTTCATAAATCGTCTGTCTTTTAATTAAACCGGGGACATCTTTTAAAGAAACATGAATCGTTAAAAGCGCTACTTTGAAAAACTCGCCTTCAAACAACATCATGGCTTTTTCGGAATTTGTAAGGTCCTTTAACATTTCTGTGTGACCAGGGTACTTCGAACCCGCTAAATGAATGGATTCTTTACTTATTGGTGCCGTTACTATCGCATCTATGTCCCCATTTAATGCAAGTTCAACAGCAATTTCTATAGATTTTATCGATGCTTTACCCGCACTTATGGAAACTTTGCCAGGGGTCAGGTCTTTTATATTGAATTCGGTAGGATCAATAACAGACAAAGCCTTCTTGTCGCCAAATTCTTCATTTGCTCTATCAATAACACTTTTACTGCCTATAAATACTATCTCACATTTATTTATTACAGACTCATCCAAACAAGCTTTAATAGCAACTTCGGGTCCTATCCCGTTAGGATCGCCAATGGTAATTCCGATTTTTGGTTTACTTGTCATTTTTAAAGAATAAAAATAATCCGAAGATTTATTTTTTAAATTAATCCGGTTTTATCTTTAGGAATTTTACTAAAAAGATTTGTTATATTATCCAACACCTGATCATTTAACTCTTCAACAGATAAACCCTTAATTTCGGCTAAAAGTCCTGCTATGTATTGAACGTAGGCTGGTTCGTTCTTTTTCCCTCTTTTGGGAACAGGTGCAAGATAAGGTGAATCAGTTTCATATAGAATCCTGTCCAAGGGGATGTTTTTAGCTGCCGCTCTAACATCATCGGCTTTATTAAAGGTTAAAATTCCTGAAAATGATATATAAAAACCTAAATCAAGGTATTTACGTGCAATTTCATAGTGGCTTGAAAAACAGTGAATAACACCCGGGTTTTCATTCATATCCTTAATTTTAAATAAATCAATAAGGTCATCATCCGCTCCTCTTATATGAATAACAAACGGCAGGTTGTATTTTGTTGCTAAATCTATATGTGCTTCACACGATATCATCTGCTCTTCTTTGGAAGAATTCATATAGAAATAATCAAGACCAGTTTCACCAATTCCCACAACTTTTGGTTCATCCAGCAACGCCTCAAATTCACCCATTAAACTATCTGAATAACTTGATGCAGCATGAGGATGAATACCAACAGAAGCAAAAATGCCGTTATATTTATGAGTCAGTTCTACCGTTCCCTTCGATGACTCAATACCGGTTCCAATTGAAATTATTTTGCCAACACCAGCCTCAGAAGCTCTTGTGATAGCTCCCACCGGATCTTCAAGACTTAAAATATGTGCGTGCGAATCTATCAACAACTATTTTTTTTCCTTTAAGAGTTCCGTTAATTCATCCATAAACTGATTCACATCTTTAAAAGATCTATATACAGAGGCAAATCTGACATACGCAACTTCGTCAATGTCATAGAGCTTGCTTATGAGTCTTTCGCCTATCTCTTTGCTGTCAATTTCCCTTTCACCCTTTTCCATCAGCTCTCTTTCAAAATTTGTTACGAAATTATCAATCACTTCAAAGCTAACAGGCCTTTTCTCACAAGCTTTGATCATACCGGAAATGATTTTATTCCGATCAAACTCTTCTCTGCGTCCATCTTTTTTTACTACAAGGAGTTCAACCTGCTGAACTCTTTCATAAGTTGTAAATCGTTTACCGCAGTCATTACATTCCCTGCGGCGCCTGATGGATGCGCCATCCCCGCCTACTCTGGAATCAACAACTTTACTATCACTACTAGAACAAAAAGGACATTTCATATGTTTTAACCTTATATTAGATTATAGCCTGTGTCCGTAAATCGGAAATTTCAGACATAACTCTTTTACATCATCCTTAATCCTACCAAGAACATTATCATCTTCGTGATTATTTAATGCTTCAATAATAAAACCGGATATTATATCAATTTCATGTTCTTTAATTCCTCTGGATGTTATAGCAGGAGTACCAATCCTGACACCACTAGTCACCATTGGGGGTCTGGGGTCAAAAGGAATAGCATTCTTATTTACGGTAATACCGGCTTTTTCGAGAGTTTCTTCCGCAAGTTGCCCGGTAAATTCAGTTTCAGTAAGATCAACTAAAACAAGATGATTGTCGGTACCGCCTGAAACAAGTTTTAAACCATTGTTTGATAGATTTTCACCAAGTCTTTTCGCATTATTAACTATTTGTTGTTGATACTCTTTAAACTCAGGCTCCAATGCTTCCTTAAAAGCAACTGCTTTAGCTGCAATACAATGCATTAAAGGACCACCCTGTGTCCCTGGAAAGACTCTGCTGTTGACTATCTTCTGATGTTCTTCTTTCATCATGATCATACCACCCCTTGGTCCTCTAAGCGTCTTATGTGTGGTAGTGGTAACAAAATCACAGTAAGGTACAGGATCGGAATAAAGACCAGCAACAACCAAACCAGCAGGATGAGCTATATCAGCCATTAGATAAGCACCACACTCATCAGCTATCTCTCTGAATTTTCCATAATCAATGTCCCTTGGATACGCACTCCATCCAACAACAATGATCTTGGGGTTGTTTTTTAAAGCCAGATCGCGTACTTCATCATAATCTATAATATTTGTATCTTCGCTCACACCGTATGCTACAACATTATATAGTCTGCCAGAAAAATTAACCGGGCTTCCATGGGTTAAATGGCCTCCATGATCAAGACTCATTCCAAGAATTGTGTCTCCCGGCTTCAAAGCTGCAAAGTACACAGCCATATTAGCCTGAGCACCTGAATGTGGCTGAACATTAACGGCATCCGCACCAAAG
>JABAOH010119797.1_pt5 | contig 14915 bp, 16 predicted proteins | sample 7062181 | NCBI WGS metagenome assembly JABAOH01 (sample SAMN14538630, study PRJNA623070) | marine sediment metagenome | biome: marine biome [ENVO:00000428]; feature: marine pelagic biome [ENVO:01000023]; material: deep marine sediment [ENVO:00002113]; isolation source: pool of 5 deep marine...
AGCGTGCTGGTGACGATCGCCACCCCGATCATCCACAGCACCGCCAATCCGACGACCACGGCGATCACCGCCCCGCTTCCGCTGGCGATGGCGAGGGCGATGAACAAGATGGCGGGGAGCGCCGCCACGAACCCGAGTAGTCCGAAGCCGATGCGGGCGATCACGTTCTCGCCCCAGGTCAGCTTGAACAGGTGCCCCGAGCGGCGAATGGCGTCGCCGACGGAGAGGCCCTCCATGACGATCACCGGCACCACCAGGAACGTCACCAGGCTCCAGGCGAGCCCGGCGAGCCCCGCCACGATCCGACCCACTATGCCGGCCCGCTCCTCCAAGGCCCGCAGGATCAGGGAAACCGTCGCCGACACCACCGCCCAGGGGAGGATCTGTCCGGCGCGCGAGGCGGCGCCCCGCAGCGCGCTGCCCACCGTCGGATCTCCGCCCTGGAGCCGCTCGTCCGCGGCCGAGATGATGGCGGCATTGAAGAAGATGGTGGCGTAGGCCAGTGCCACGTAGGCGACGAACAGCACTACGTAGGCCAGCGGCCCCGGCTCGTCGCCGAACAGCAGGTAGGAGGGGACGAAGAAGGTAGCGGCGATCACAACGCTGGAGATGAAGGAGAGCACCGGGAGGATGGTGAGCTCCTTGTCCGCTTTCAGCACCTCCCATGCCGCCCTGGCGAGTTGCAGGGTGTTGCTGATCTTGCCCATGGCCGTCCCTCCTCGGGAAGTGCTGGCGACATTGTGCCTCGCCGGGCCCTCGAGGCGGTTGATTCCCGCCGTGGCCCGTGGCGCGGCCGCTGATACCCTGCGCCTCTATGAGCCCGGCAGCGCTGCGCGCGCTCGACGCCGAGATCGTCGACTGTCACCGCTGTCCCCGGCTGGTGGCCTGGCGCCGGGAGGTAGCGATCCGCAAACGAGCGGCCTTTCGCGACTGGGATTATTGGGGCAAGCCCGTCCCCGGCTTCGGTGATCCGGCCGCCCGCTTGCTCGTGGTCGGCCTGGCTCCGGCGGCACACGGCGCCAACCGGACCGGGCGCATGTTCACCGGGGACCGCTCCGGCGACTGGCTCTACGGCGCCCTGCACCGCGCCGGCTTCGCCAACCAGCCGGAGGCGAGAAGCCGAGACGATGGCTTGCAGCTCACCGACGCCTACGTCACCGCCATCGTGCGCTGCGCACCTCCCGCCAACCGGCCCACCCCGGTGGAGCAGGCCCAATGCAAGGGGTGGCTGGAGGCGGAGCTCGACCTGCTCGGGGGCGTGCGGGTGGTGGTCGCCCTCGGAGGGTTCGCTTTCGCTCAACTGCTGCGCCTCTACGCAGGACGCGGGCTGCCGGTTCCCCGGCCCCGCCCCGCTTTCGGGCACGGCAACGAGGTCGATCTCCGGCCGGACGGTCCGCTGCTGGTGGCCGGGTATCACCCCAGCCAGCAGAACACCTTCACGGGGCGCCTCACCGTGGAGATGATGGACGCCGTCTTCGCCCGGGCCCGCCGGGAGCTGGACTGAGAAAGCGGGGGAGGGGTGTTGGAAGCCCCCCTCGCATTCGCCCTATCGCGGTAGTGACAATACGATGAGACCGTCGCCCACGAGAGCCCGGCCCGTGCTTCCCATCGACCGGCAGACCATGCAGACTCTCAACGCCGACGCCCCTGAGTGGGTCGCCGACGGGCGCCGCCGCGGCTTCGACTATTTCGAGAAGCTGGGGATGCCCTCGTCGTCGGAGGAGGCGTGGCGCTACGTGGACCTCGACTTCGAGCTGCGCGATCTCGGCTTGCCGACGGCAGCCGGCACCGCGCTCGCCGACGACGAGGTGTTGCGGGCGTTGGGAGACGCGGCCGGGCGCGCCACCTGGATCGACGGGGAGACCGTCGATGTCACCAGCGCCGCCGGCGATGGCATCATCTTCACCTCTCTACGCCGGGCCTTCACCGAGCACGAAGCCGAGTTGCGGAGCGCCTTCGGGTCCGGCATCGCCCCCGACTTGGATGCCTTCTCCGCTGCCCACCATGCCTTCATGCGCGACGGGGTGTTCCTCTATGTCCCGCACGCCGCCGCGGCGGAGGCCCCCTTCGTGGTCGACGTGCAGGCCACGGGAGAGGGTCTGCTCTACTTGCCTCACCTGACCATCGTGGCGGAAGACAACTCCGAGGCGTCGGTGATAGTGACGTTGCGCTCTCGGGAAGGTGCCTCCTTGGTGGTGGTGCCGCAGACCGAGGTCTCGGTCCGCGACGGGGCCCGGCTGCGGCTCACCCGAGTGCAGAATCTCTCCTACGCCGCCACGGCCGTGCAACAGGCCCGGCTGGTATTGGGCCGAGACGCCTCGGCGGTACTGGGTGAGGCCGGCCTCGGCGCCAAGCTGGGCCGTCTCGACCTCACCGTCGACCTGATGGGGCGCGGTGGCAACGCCGAGGTGGTGGGCCTCTATTTCGGCGAGCACGACCAGGTCCTGGACTACCGACTGGTGATCAACCATCACGGCCGAAACACCAACTCCAATGTCTTCCTCAAGGGGGCGGTGGAGGACGAGGCCGAATCGGTGTTCACCGGCCTGCTGAAGATCTGGAGGGACGCCGCCAAGGTGAGCGCCTTCGAGACCAACCGCAACCTGGTGCTCTCCGAGGGCGCCAAGGCCCACTCGGTTCCCAATCTGGAGATCCTCTGCGACGACGTCATCTGCGGTCACGGTTCCACGGTGGGCCCGCTCGACGATGAGCTGCTGTACTACTTGATGAGCCGCGGCTTGCCCCGTGACCGGGCGGCTCGCATGCTGGTGCGGGGCTTCTTCGAGGAGGTCATCCGCAAGGTGCCCCACCCGGTGCTGGCCGCGCCGTTGCGCGAGGAGGTCAACGCCAAGTTCGTCGCGGCACAGCAGGAGGGGCGGGTGTGACGGGCGGCTGGGTTCGTATCCTCTCGCTCGACGATCTGCCCGCCGGTGGAGGGCTGCGGGTGGAGACCACCGGCCACCGTGTGGCGATCTTCCGCGTCGGCGAGGACGTCTACGCGGTAGGGGACCGTTGCAGTCATGCCGAGGCCTCGCTCGCTGAGGGCGATGTGTTCGACACCGAAGTGGAGTGTCCCCGCCACGGATCGGCGTTCGATCTGCGCACCGGCGAGCCCTCCTCGCTGCCGGCGACCCGGGCGGTTCCCGTCTACGAGGTGAAGGTCGAAGGCCGCGACGTCTACCTCCGGCTGGAGGAGTCATGACCGCGCCGGCCTTGCAGATCGAGCGGCTGGAGGCCAGCGTCGGGGACACCCCGATTTTGAAGGGAGTCGACCTCGAGGTCCCCTTCGGGGAGCTGCACGCCATCATGGGCCCCAACGGGTCGGGGAAGTCGACTCTGTGCCACGCGCTGACGGGGCGTGCGGAGTACCGGGTGGGCGGATCGGCTCGGCTAGCCGGAGAGGACCTACTGGAGCGGCCCGTCGACGAGCGGGCTCGACTGGGGTTGCTGCAGGCGTTCCAGTATCCAGTTGAAGTTCCAGGCGTGTCCCTGCAGGACCTCCTGCTCGAGGCCGGCGACGAACAGGGAGTCGACGACGCCGAGTTGCGGGCTCGCATCAGCCGGGAAGCGGACCGCTTCGACATGGAACGGTTCCTGGATAGGGCGGTCAACGAGGATCTCTCCGGCGGCGAGAAGAAGCGCTCCGAGGTCTTCCAGATGAGCGTGCTGCAGCCCAGAGTGGCGGTCCTCGACGAGATCGACTCCGGACTGGACATCGACGCGGTGCGCGAGGTCGCCGCCGCCGTGGAAGGGATGCGAGGCCCCGCGGTGGCGGTCGTGATGATCACCCACTACAGCCGCATCCTGCGCTATGTGACCCCCGACCGGATCCACGTGATGATGGAGGGGCGCATCGTGGAATCCGGAGGACCGGAGATCGCCGAGGAGCTGGAGACCGGCGGCTACGAGGCGATGCGGGAGCGCCTCGGCATTCAGGCCCCGGTGGTGGAGGCGGAGCGCAAGCCGAGCGACTTCTTCACCGACACCCCCTTCGACGTATAGCGAGCGCCGGGCAAGNNCGCCGTTGCCTGCTCGCCGCCCACCTCAAGAACATGGCTGCCGCGCACCGACATTGAGGACAGGGAAAAAGGGAGTGAGTGTCCTATGGATGCCGCCGAGTCCTTGCCGGTTCCCGGCCTCAGGCGATGGGCGCGCCGTACGCTGGCCCGATTGGCCGCCCGCCTCGATCCGCGCCTCGATCACCAGGCAGCGCGCCGTCTCAACGAGCGACTGTCCGCCGCCGCCGATTGGGACGAGCTCAACTTGTGGCGCCGGATCCTGGCGCGCCGTCCCATCCTCTGACGCTCCGGCGGCGCCGCGCCCCATGCGAGCCCGTTGCGACTGTGTGCTTCTGCCGGTTGCCTACGCTTAGGAGTGAACCGACAGGAGGGACCTCGTGGAATATCGCACCGAACGTGACTCGATGGGCGAGGTTCGGGTGCCGGCCGGCGCCTACTACGGAGCGTCGACGCAGCGGGCCGTGGAGAACTTCCCAATATCGGGCCTGACGGTGGGACGGCGCATCATCTGGGCTTTCGGCCTGCTGAAGGGATCCGTGGCGGCGGTGTCCGGCGCCGGCGAGCACGTCGAGGCCGACAAGGCCAAGGCGATCGAGCAGGCCGCCGAGGAGGTCATGCGGGGAGACCTCGACGACCAGTTCCCCGTGGACGTCTTCCAGACGGGCTCGGGTACCTCCACCAACACCAACGCCAACGAGGTGATCGCCAACCGGGCCAACGAGATCTTGGGAGGGGAGCGAGGCTCGAAGCTCGTGCATCCCAACGATCACGTGAACTTCGGCCAATCGTCCAACGACACCTTCCCCACTGCGATGCATCTGGCGGCGGTGGAGGCGCTGCGTGCCGGGTTGATTCCGGCGCTGGAACGGCTCGTCGATTCGCTGGAGGCCAAGGCAAGCGAGTTCGCCGATGTCGTCAAGTCGGGCCGCACCCACCTCATGGATGCGGTCCCCATCACCCTCGGTCAGGAGTTCAGCGGCTATGCCGCCCAGATGCGCAAGGGGATCGAACGGGTCGAGAAGGTCCTCCCCGAGCTCGAGGAGCTAGCGCTGGGTGGGACCGCGGTGGGAACCGGCATCAACTGCCCCGAGGGTTTCGCCTCCCAAGTGATCGCCGTGATGTCCGAGCGGACCGGCTACCCCTTCCGGGAGGCCGACAACCACTTCGAGGCCCAGGCGGCCAAAGATGCGGTGGTCAATGCATCCGGCGCCTTGAAGACGATCGCCCAGTCGCTGTTCAAGATCGTCAACGACCTACGGTGGCTGTCCTCAGGTCCGGTGACCGGCATCGCCGAGATCAAGCTGCCCGCTCTCCAGCCCGGCTCGTCGATCATGCCGGCCAAGGTCAACCCGGTGATTCCGGAGGCGGCGATGATGGTGGCTGCGCAGGTGGTCGGCAACGACGCGGCCATCACCTGGGGTGGGGCCAACGGCAACTTCGAGCTGAACGTGATGATGCCGGTGATGGCCCGCAACCTGCTCGAGTCGATCGATCTCCTGGCGGCTTCGTGCCGCACGCTGGCCGACACCTGCGTGGACGGGATCGAGGCCGACGCGGAACGGGCCCGGGAGCTGCTGGAGAAGAACGTCATCGTCGTCACCGCGCTGAATCCCCACATCGGCTACGACCACGGAGCGGCGGCAGCCAAGGAGGCATTCGCCACCGGGCGGACGGTGCGCGAGGTGGTGCTGGAGAAGGGTCTGATGACCCCCGAGGAGCTGGACGCCGCCCTCGACCTGAAGAAGATGACCGAAGGCGGAGTGCTCTAGAGAACCGGTACTGGGTACTGAGGACTTGGTACTGGGAGAAGACGGCTAGCGTCCCGCCAGCGCTTCCTCGAGGGTGGTCCAGGGCAGGTCGGCACACTTGATGCGGACCGGGAACTTGCGTACCCCCTGCAGAGCCTCGAGATCCCCCAGCACCGCACCGGGACGCTCGGGGTCGAGGCGGGCGTCGCCGTCGGCTTCGATGTCCATCATCGCTTTGAAGCGCTTGGTGAGGTCGGCGATCTCGTCCAGCGTCTTGCCCTTGATGGCCTCGCTCATCATCGATGCCGACGACTGGCTGATGGAGCATCCCTGCCCGCTGACGGCTACCTCGCTGACCCGGCCGTCGACGAAGCGCAGGTCGAGGGCGATCTCGTCACCGCACAGCGGATTGGTGCCCTCGGCGTGGGCGTCGGCGGGCTCCAACGTGCCCCGGTTGCGGGGGTTGCGGTAGTGGTCGAGGATGACCTCGCGATAGAGATCTTCAAGCGACACCGAACAGCTCCCCGGCTCGGTGCAGCGCCCCGATGAGCGCCTCCACGTCCGCCTCGGTGTTGTAGAGATAGAAGGACGCCCGCGCCGTCGCCGGCACCTCGAGCAGCCGCATGAGCGGCTTGGCACAGTGATGGCCGGCCCGCACCGCCACCCCCTCCTCGTCGAGGATGGTCGCCAGGTCGTGGGCGTGGATATCGGCCATGGTGAAGCTTATGGTGCCGCCGCGGCGCTCCACGTTGCGGGGACCGTAGATGGTGACCGCCGGCACCTCGGCGAGCCGCTCCATCGCACGGGCGGTGAGCTCCATATCGTGGCGGCGCACCGTCGCCATACCCACCTTCTCCAGATAGTCGACCGCCGCTCCCAGTCCCACCGCCTCGACGAAGGGCGGTGTCCCCGCCTCGAACTTCTGCGGCACGGGTGCCCAGGTGGACTCGTAGAGCTGGACGTCGGCGATCATCTCGCCGCCCCCCTCGAACGGCTCCATCTCCTCCAACAACTCGGGCCGGCCCCACAGCACGCCGACGCCGGTAGGCCCGAGCATCTTGTGGCCGGAGAAGGCCAGGAAGTCCGCGCCCATTTCCTGTACGTCCACTGGGGCGTGGGGCACCAGTTGGGCGGCGTCGACGACGGCGAGGGCGCCTGCTTCGCGGGCGGCAGCGGCGATCTCCGCCACCGGGGGCATGGTGCCGAGCACATTGGACATACCCGTCACCGACACCACCTTGACCCGCTCGTCGAGCAGCTCCCGGAAGGCCGCCATGTCGAGCTCGTAGTCGTCGCCGAGCGGCACGTAGACCAGCTCGGCGCCGGTGTGGCGGCTCACCAGCTGCCATGGCACCACATTGGCGTGGTGTTCCATGATCGTGAGCAGGATGCGGTCCCCTTCCTGCAGCCGGTACAGGCCCCAGCCGAAGGCCACCGTGTTGAGGCTGGTAGTGGTGCCGCGGGTGAACACCACTTCGGCCGGTGAGGCGGCATTGATGAAGCGGGCGACCTTGCCGCGGGCCTCCTCGTAGGCGGCGGTGGCCTCCACCGAGAGCGCGTACGCGCCGCGATGCACGTTGGCGTAGTGGTGGCGATAGAGGTCGACCATGGCGTCGATGACCTGGACCGGCTTCTGCGAGCTGGCCGCCGAATCGAGGAAAGCGAGGCGCTCGTTCTGCAGGATGGGGAAGTCCGCCCGCAGATGCCCGAGATCGATCACGTCGCCTCCATTGTGGCGTGCCGGGCCAGCGCCACAACCGGCCGGGGCCGGAACTCCCGCGCGGCGGCGAGACTACAGGCGGGGAGACTCACCGTGGTCACCGCGCCCCCACCTCCGCGCGGAACCCCTCGTAGCCCTCTTCCTCGAGACGTCGGGCCAGCTCGGGGCCGCCCGAGGTGAGCACCCGGCCGTCGATGAAGACGTGGACGACGTCGGGGGTGATGTAGTCGAGGAGGCGCTGATAGTGGGTGATGACCAGGAAGCCCCGCTCCGGACTGGTCAGCTTGTTCACCCCCTCGGCCACGGTGCGCAGCGCGTCGATGTCGAGTCCGGAGTCGGTCTCGTCCATGATGGCCAGCTCCGGCTCCAGCACCGCCATCTGCAGCACCTCGTTGCGCTTGCGCTCCCCGCCGGAGAAGCCCTCGTTGAGGTAGCGGTCGGCGAAGGACGAGTCCATGCCCAGCTCGCGCATCACGTCCATCACCTTGAGGCGCAGCTCCAGCACCGTGTAGTCGATACCGGTGCGGTTGCTGAGGGCGTGGCGCAAGAACTGGATCACCGATACGCCGGGGATCGCCTCGGGGTACTGGAACGCCATGAACATGCCCTTGGTGGCGCGCTGGTTGGGGGCAGCGTCGGTGACGTCCTCTCCCTGGTAGTAGATGCGGCCCCGCGTGACCTCGTAGGCGGGATGTCCCATCAGTACGTTCGCCAGGGTGGACTTGCCGGATCCGTTGGGCCCCATGAGGGCATGGATCTCGCCCCGGTTCACCACCAAGTCGACGCCGCGCAGGATCTCCACGCCGGCCGTGGAGGCGTGCAGATCCTCGATCCGTAGCAGCGGTGCACCCATATCCCCAGCCTAATTAGCAACACCGCGATAGTGGAAACGCGGTCATCACCAAAGGGTAGCGGCCGGCGACGGCTTAGCCGTCCTGCAAGGTGACGGCGAAGTCCATGCTGATGCCCATGTGCATGTCGAAGCCCGCCAACTCCCCGGACGCGTCGTCGGGGAAGCGGAGGCGCAGCAACAAGGAGGCCTCGGTGGAGCCCTCCGTCTTGCGCACCACCCCCGCCTCGTTGTCGAACCAGGCTCTGGTCTCGGCGGTGGTCGGATCCGAGGAAACGGTGAAGTCGATGCCGCCGAGCTGCTCGCGGATCTCCTCCACATCGGCCTCGGGTGCGCCACCGAGCTCGGCGAAGCCCTCGGCGAACCCCGTCATGAAGGCCGTGAGGATGTCACCGAAGGACAGCTCGAACGCCGAAGTGTCCGTCGTGGTCTTGATCACCACCACGTCGCGTCCATCCAGCTCCTCGATCGCCACCACCTCGTGGGTGGACGCAGTGGTGATCGTCTGCTCGCCGAACTCCGCCGACTCCTCGCTGGTCCAGCTGTCGCCGACGCTCAGCTCCTCCTCGGGGAAGGCGGGGCCGAAGTGCGCCTCGAGCGGGTTGCTGCCGACGGTTTCCTGGAGCATGGAGAAGGGGTCGGCGAGCGACGTCATCAGCGCTTCGCCCCCCAGGCTCATCGAGATGATGTTGCCTCGCTCGTCGACCACCATGCTGAGATCGGGGGGAGCTATCTGAGGCCCCAGGTCGAATCCCCCGGCCACGTCCTCGTCGATCTCCTCACCGTCCACGGTGCCGCTGACCTGGAAATCCTCGAAGCTGCCCGAGATGCTGAGTTCCCAGGTGTCCGGCTGCGGACCCTCCGCCACTCGGTAGGTAACCGTGCCCTGGATGGACGTGGTGATGTCCATCTCGCCCGGCACCTCTTCGTCGGCGAAGGCGGATGCGGCGCCGGTGACTTCGGTGGTCGCCGTCAAGACCTGATCCAGCTCGATGGCGTAGCTGAGCTCGTCTCCGTTCTCGTACTGGTAGACCAGTGCCCCGGCTACCGCCGTCTGTTCCCCTCCGCACGCGGCCAGCGTGAGGGCGAGGAGGGCGGCAACAGCGAAGGGCCGAAGTGTGCGCATCAAAAGCTCCCTGACGAAGATGAGTATCAGTCTACCCCCCGGCGGACCCCGGCCCGTTCGCTTACAGTGTCGCCGTGCAGCTACCGAAGGCATCGCAGCGGGTAGTCGAGGCCGCCGACGCGCGGGGCCTGGCCATCGAGGTACGGCTCTTCCCTGAGGGCACCAAGACCGCGACCGCCGCCGCCGCCGCAGTGGGGTGCCCGGTGGGAGCAATCGTCAAGTCGCTGGTCTTCGTCGTCGATGAGCGTCCGGTGGTGGCGCTGGTGCCCGGCGACATGCGGCTCGACACCTCCAAGCTGGCCCGTGTTGCCGGGGGGCGCGCGGTGCGGCGGGCGTCGCTGGAGGAAGTGCGAGCCGCCACCGGCTATGCCGCCGGGGGTACACCCCCCTTTGGGCACGCCACCGCGGTCGACGTGTACGCCGACGAGGGCCTGCGCCGCTACGCCGAGCTGTGGGCGGCCGCGGGGACGCCCACCACCGTGTTCCCCATCGACTGCGCAGCGCTGGCGGCGGCGTCCGGGGCGGTGTGGGCCGACCTGGCGGAGTAGCCGCCGCAGCTCAGTCGGCCAGGGCTTCGAGCGTCTCGTCGAGGGCGGTGAGGTCGGCCAAGTCGAGGTGCTGCAGATAGAACTTGGAGACGCCGACCTCGGCAAGGCCGGCCAGGGTCTCCCGCGCTCGCGACGGCGGGCCCAGCGGGATGCCGTAGCCGGCCCAGCGCGCCTCCAGGTCTTCGGGGGCCTGGTCGCGGGATGCGGAGGCGGCTTCCAGGCGGCGCCGGTAGCCCGCGTCGTTCTTCCCCACCAGCGCCGGTCCCATGACGCTGCACGTGACCGCAGCCGGGTCGCGGCCCGCGGCGGTTGCGGCCTCCCGCATCCGGGAGATCTTGGGGCTGATCTCGGCGGCGGGGGCCACGAAGTGGTTGTACTCGTCGGCGTAGGTTGCGGCGAGTTGCGGGGTGCGCTGCGGGCCCTGTCCGCCCACGATGATGGGGATGGGCGCCGCCGGCTGGGGGCGCACCTCTGCGTCGAGGCGGTAGTAGTCGCCCTCGAAGCGAGCCGGCACGTCGTCGAAGGCGGCGCGCAGGTAGCCGAGCGCCTCCTCGAGGCGGTCGAAGCGTTCCCGCCACGGCGGGAACGGCAATCCGAACGCTTCGTGCTCCAGCTCCATCCACCCGGTGCCCAACCCCAGGTCCAGTCGGCCTCCCGCCATGCGATCGATGGTCACCGCCGTCTTGGCGATGACGGCCGGATGACGGAACGTGATGGGGGTGACCAGGACGCACAGCCGGATCCGCTCCGTCTCGCGGGCCAGGCCGGCGAGGGTGGCGAAGGCGTCGGTGGCGTCGGGGCGCGGCTCGCGGGCGGCGTAGAAGTGGTCGGAACGGGCGAAGGACACCAGGCCGGCCCGCTCCGCCCAGCGCGCCGCCGCCAGGAGTTGCTCGTAGCTCCCGCCGAGCTGGGGCTCGGTCATGAGCGCGAACTCCACCAGATGCCTCCTTGGGGCGCCGCTGTCCGGCCAGCGTAGACGGGGCGGGAACCCGCGGCGCCGGCGGGGCCGTCCAAGCGGTGACCCGCCACAGGGGAAGAACGATGAAGCGAGCAACGACGATCGTGATCGTGACCGTGATGGCGCTGGCGGCCTGCACCGGCGGCGGGGACCTCGTGACGCCGAGGACCACCGCGACTACCCTCCCGTCCCGGCCGAGACCGCCGGTGGCGATGGCACTGGCTCTGCAACCTTTCGATGCCTGTGGCGACTTCCTCGACTTCGTGCAGCAGCACGCATTGGAGCGGGTAGGTCCATGGGGCCTGGAGGGGCTGGTTCACCCCTGGCTGGGACGGGAGATGATCGTCGCCGAAGACACCGCCTTCGACCTGGCCGCACCCGGTGGCAGCCGGGCGTCCGCGTCACGGGCGAACGTCGACTACTCGACCACCAACGTGCAGGAGGTGGGGATCGACGAGCCCGACCTCGTCAAGACGGACGGGGAACGGATCTTCGCCATCGCGCAGGGACGCCTCTACTACGTGGACGTCTCCACCGGACGCCCCCGGCTGCGGGGATCGCTGCGCCTCGAGCAGGGATGGAACCACCAGCTGCTGCTGGGCGGGGGCCGCCTGCTGGTGATGTCGACGATGGGCCGCTGGGACGTGCGCCCCGTCATCGCTCCCGACGTATGGGCTCCCCACGGCGACGAGTGGGGTGAGGTGACGGTGCTGGCCGAAGTCGATATCAGGGACCCGGAGGCGATGCGGGTGGTACGCACCCTGTACGTGGACGGCGCCTACCTCAGCGCCCGCATGGCGGACGAAGTCGCCCGGGTGGTGATCCGCTCCTATCCCACCGGGCTCGAGTTCGAGTACCCCCGCGGTCCCGGACTACGCGCCGAGCGCGTTGCCGAGCAGCACAACCGGCGGGTGATCGAGGAGTCCACGGTCGACAACTGGCTTCCCTACTACGTGCTGGAAGAGCGCCGCGGCAGCGGCACAGTGACCACTGAAGGCGTGCTCATCGATTGCCGGCGCGCCTACCACCCGGAGGAGTTCTCCGGCTTGGGGATGCTCACGGTACTCACCATCGACCTGACGAGGGGCCTGGAGCCCACCGATTCGACGGGCGTCCTCGCCGATGGCGACACGGTGTATGCCTCCGAAACGGGCCTCTACGTGGCCACGCAACGCTGGTTCGACTGGCCGGTCCTCCTGGAAGAAGAAGGCCGCTGGCCGGAGCAGGGCGTCACCACGCAGATCCACAAGTTCGACATCTCGAGCCGCGAGTTCGCCACCTATCGGGCGAGCGGCGAGGTGACCGGCTTCCTGCTCAATCAGTGGTCGCTCTCCGAGCACGAGGGCTACCTGCGGGTCGCCAGCACCGACCAGCCGCCTTGGTGGGGATGGGGCGGGGAGCGCGCCTCCGAGAGCCTGGTGACCGTGCTCCAGGAACGGGACGGCGAGCTGCGGCAGGTGGGTCAGGTCGGCGACCTGGGGCGCGGCGAGCAGATCTATGCAGTGCGCTTCATGGGGGACGTCGGCTACGTGGTGACCTTCCGGCAGGTGGACCCGCTGTACGTGATCGACCTGCGCGACCCCTTCGCTCCGCGCCGAAGCGGCGAGCTGAAGATTGCCGGCTATTCCGCCTACCTGCATCCGCTCGGCGAGGGCCTGCTGCTGGGTGTCGGTCAGGACGCCACTCTCGAGGGCAGGACGTTGGGCACGCAGGTATCCGTGTTCGACGTCTCCGACCCGACCCGGCCCACCCGGCTGCACAAGCTCACCGTGAGCAACGGTTCCTCCGAGGTGGAGTGGGATCACCACGCCTTCCTGCATTGGCCGGCCACCGGGCTGACGGTGCTACCGCTCACCAGGTGGTCGTGGGAAGAAGCACGCGGCACCGAGGAATACTCGTCCGGTGCGCTCGGCCTGCATGCCGGTCGCGACGGTATCAGAGAAGTGGGCTTCGTCACCCACCAGCGCGGCAAGTCGGGCAGTGAGTGGCCGGCGCAGATTCGCCGGGCACTGGTGGCGGGCGGCCTCCTCTACACCGTGTCGGAGGAAGGCATCGAGGGGAGCGATCTCGACACTCTGGCCGAGGTGGTGTGGGTGCCCTTCCGCTAGGGCACCTGCCCCTCACCCGGCCAGCACCTCGAAGGTCTCTTCGGCGAGAGCGGGATCGAACTCGGGGAGCTGCACGTAGCAGCGGGAGATCCCCAACCGGTCCCACTCGGCCAGGGTGCGTCGCACCTGCTGGGGCGACCCCTGAGGGAGGCCGGTGCGCCGGAGCTCCTCTTCCGTCTCCTCCGGGGTCTTGCCGGCCGTGGCCGCCCGGTACTCCAGATGAGCCCGGTAGGAGGCGCCGGTGCGGCCCACCACCACCGGGCCGGCGGTGCTCAGGACCAGCCGCCCGGGATCACGGCCGGCAGCCGACGCGGCGCGACGAGCCTTCTCGATCCGCTCGGCCATCGGCTCGGGCGGGGTGGCGAACACGTTGTACTCATCGCCGTAGCGCCCCGCCAGCTGCGGGGTACGGCTCGCTCCAGTTCCGCCAACCACGAGCGGCACCGGTCCCGCCGGCCGGGGCAGGGCCTCGAAGGCGTCGATTCGGTAGTGACGGCCCTCGAAGCCGGGCGGCTCGCCGTGGAGGTAGGCCCGCAGGTAGCCGAGGGCTTCCTCGAGTCGGGCGAACCGCTCTGCGGTCGGGGGGAAATCGACCCCGAAGCGGGTGTGCTCCGGTTCCAGCCAGCCGGTTCCTACCCCGAGGCTGAAGCGCCCGCCGGACATGAGGTCGATGGTGGTAGCCATCTTGCCCAGCACCGCCGGATGGCGGAAGGTGATTGGGCTGACCAGCACCACCAGCCTGATCCGCTCGGTTTCTCGCGCCAACCCGGCGAGGACGGCGAAGGCGTCGAGCGCCGGCTCGTCGAGATGGCGGCCGACGAGGTAGTGGTCGGGCAGGGCGAAGGCGCCCAGGCCGAACTGCTCCGCCCAGCGCGCCGCCGCCAGCACCTGCGGGTAGCTGCCCCGGGTCTGCAGCGCCAGCTCGAGGCCGCCGGTTTCACCAGCCACGGGCGACCCATTCGGGAAGGGCGCCTTGCTCGGCGCCGATCGTGGTGTCGGGGCCGTGACCGGGGTGCACCACGGTGTCGGCCCCGAGAGGGAAGAGGCGCTGCTCGATGCTCTCGATGATCTGGGGGAAGCTGGAGTACTCGAAGCGGGTGGCACCCGGCCCGCCGGGGAACAGGGTGTCTCCGGAGAAGAGGTGCCCGGCAGTGGCGAAGCACGTCGAACCCGGCGTGTGGCCAGGGGTGTGAATGGTCCGCAGCGCCACTTCGCCCACCTGGATCGTCTCGGCGTCGACGAGGGGAACGTCGGGCACCCGGCCGGCCAGGCCAGAGTCGGCCGGGTGGATGCGGAAGGGAATGCCCAAGACGGCAGTCACCTCGTCCACCGCCTGCACGTGGTCGTGGTGCCCGTGGGTGGTGAGGACGGCGACCGGAGCGACGTCGGCGGTCTCCTCGAGAATGCGCTCCGGCTCGGCGGCGGCGTCGATGATCACCGCCTTCCCGGTGCGGCGGCAGGCCACCACGTACACGTTGTTGTCGTAGGGCCCCAGGCACAGTTTGCGCACGCCGAGCCCGTCCTCCTGGAAGTACCAGTCTCCGGGCATGTCGAGGTACGCTAGCGCGTTGGTAGTAAGTGAACGTTCACTAACAGCTAAGAGCGAAGGTACGGTGTGCCGATATGAGCAGTATGGACCTCAACGACACACCCGAAGCAGCGGCCTTCCGGGAGGAAGCTCGCACCTGGCTGGAGGAGAACTGTCCCCCCGAGTGGCGCAACCTGCCCCTGTCGGAAGCGTCCGCCGCCATGCTCGAGGAGCGGCGGGAATGGGAGCACCGGCTGGCGGAGGGCAACTGGATCGGGATCTGGTGGCCGGCGGAATACGGGGGCCGTGG
>JABAOH010041962.1_pt1 | contig 14904 bp, 16 predicted proteins | sample 7062181 | NCBI WGS metagenome assembly JABAOH01 (sample SAMN14538630, study PRJNA623070) | marine sediment metagenome | biome: marine biome [ENVO:00000428]; feature: marine pelagic biome [ENVO:01000023]; material: deep marine sediment [ENVO:00002113]; isolation source: pool of 5 deep marine...
CAGGCGGTGGCTTCGCCCGCCGCCGACTGACCGCACCAGATCCTCGGATCGGGAGGAATCTGCCGCCGCAATCGACCGGCGCCGGCCGATACAGTGGGGCCCGACTGCCGGAAGCCGTTGCCGTGGTGCCTCACCGCTCGCCGAAGTCGGGACCCCTCCCCAGGGTGCTGCTGGAGGGAAGGCCGGGCGTCGGCAAGACCACCGTCGCCGTCGCGGTGGTGGAACGGCTGCGGGCGGCCGGGCTGCCGGTGGGAGGCTTCACCACCGCCGAGATACGCCGCCGGGGCCGGCGGGTCGGCTTCCGAGTGTCGGCGATCGGCGGACCCGAAGGGGTGATGGCCCACGTTGACTTCCCCGGTCCGCCGCGGGTCGGCCGCTACGGAGTGGACCTGGAAGCGTTCGAGCAGATCGCCCTGCCGGCCCTGGAACCCTCCACCGGCGGCGTGGTGGTGATCGACGAGCTGGGGAAGATGGAGCTGGCATCCCCTGGGTTCCGCGCCGCAGTGGCCCGGCTCTTCGACGGCGCCGCCCCGGTGATCGCCACCGTCCACGTGTACCGGCATCCCGTCACCGACGAGCTGCGGGCGCGGGATGACGTGACGGTGTTGCGAGTCACAGAGAGCAACCGGGGGCGGCTCGCCGACCGGGTGCTCGCCCTCCTCGTTCCCGCCCGCTGACGTCAGGCGGTGAGCAGCGTCAACAGCTCGGCGGCGTCGGCGGTGGCGGCCGCGGCGGCGTCGTTGTTGAAGTAGCAGTAGACATCTCCCGACCAGGCGCCCACGTCTGCTGCCAGTGAGCGCAGGCGGCGGGTGCCGTAGCGTCCCCCATAGCGGAGCCCGACGCCGTGGCGGCGCAGGTAGAGGAAGGGAGCGGTGGTCCAGCGGGGAGACTCGGCCCCGGGGTAGTCGCTCCACACCAGGGCGGCGCCCCGCTCCCGCAAAGTGGCTTCGACCTCAGGAGTGAACCAGCGGGGGTCGCGCGGCTCCACCGCAACCTCCAGGTCCGGCGGGCAGGCGGCGAGGAAAGCGTCGAGGAGGGCGGCGTCGGGGGGAAAGGGAGCCGGGAGCTGGAGGAGGAGCGGCCCTTTCTTGGGCCCGAGTGGGGCGAGACTGTCCATCAGCCGGCGCAGACCGTCCGCCGGGTCGCGCAGCCGGCGCACGTGGCTCAGGTAGCGGGAGGCCTTCACCGCGAAGCGGAACTCGTCGGGTACTTCGGCGGCCCAGCGGGCGAACGTGGCCGGCTGCTGGAGACGGTAGAAGGTGGCGTTGATCTCCACCGTGGGAAAGACTCCGGCGTAGAAGGCGAGCCAGCGCCGCTGCGGTGTGTCCTCGGGGTAGAACACTTCCCGCCAGTGCCGGTAGCTCCAGCCGCTGGTGCCGATCCAGGCGCGGTGCCCCATGTCCCGAGGCTATGCGCCCGCGTCGCGCCGCGCAGAGCCGGAGCCGGCGGACCAGTTCGCCGAGGCAGCGTCGCGGCGATGCCCGGCCCCTAGGCTGAGCAGGAGATCCGTCAGGAGCGAGGTGGACGACGCCGGACAGGTGATCACGGCCTTTGTCGCCGCCGCCGGACTGGGCGCGGTCATCGGCCTGGAACGCCAAGCGGCGAGGGGTAACGGCACCGATTCCTACGCCGGGGTGCGGACCTTCGCACTGTACGCAGTATGGGGGGCGGGATCGGCGTTCTCCGGCGATCGTTACGGCGGTGCGGCTTTTGCGGTGGCCGCCGTCGGCTTCACTGCAGTGCTGGTCGCCTCATACGTCATCTCCTATGCCAACACCGGCGACTGGGGTACCACCACCGAGGCGGCCGCATTCTCCGCCTTCGTGGTGGGGGTGCTGAGCTGGGCGGACCAGCTGGTGGCGGCGCTGGCACTGGCGGTAGGGACCGCCGCTCTGCTTCGCGGCAAGGAGGCCCTGCACCAACTGGCAGAGCGCTTCTCCGACGAAGACCTGCGGGCGGTGCTCCAGTTCGGCGTGCTGACGGCAGTGGTGTTGCCGCTGGTCCCGGACGAGGACTTCGGGCCCTTCGACGCCATCAACCCGCGGCGGATCTGGTGGATGGTGGTCCTGGTGTCGGCGATCGGGCTCGCCGGCTACGTGGCCTTCCGGCTGCGCGGTTCCCGCGGGCTGGGCGCCAGCGGGTTGCTCGGCGGCCTCGTTTCCTCGACCGCGGTAACGCTGGGATTCAGCCGCATGTCACGGGAGTGGCCCGGGCTGCGCAGCGCGTTGGTGGCGGGCGTGCTGGGGGCGTCCGGGCTGATGTACGGCCGCGTGCTGGTGGAGGCGCTGGTGATCTCCCCCCCGCTGGCGGCGCGGCTGGTGGTGCCGATGGCAGTGCTGTTCGTGCTGGTGCAGGCGATGGCTCTGCTGTGGTGGCGGCGGCCGATAGAGGAGGTTCGGCCCGAGGCCGATTTCCGGGTGCGCAACCCGCTCACCCTCACCACCGCCCTTCAGTTCGGGATGCTGTACGGGGCGGTCGTCTTCGTCTCGAAGGCGCTCATCGACCGGGTGTCGAGTGACGCCCTCAACCTGCTCGGGGTGGTGAGCGGGATCCACGACGTCGACGCCATTACCCTCGCCGCTGCCGACCTGGTGCGGGGCGGTCTGGACGTGGGTCTGGGGGCTCAGGTGGTGATCGCCGCGGTGACCACGAATACCCTCGTCAAAGGGGGTATGGCCCTGGTGCTGGGGAGCCGGGCGCTGGGCAAGGTGGTCGCTCCCAGCCTGGCAGTCGCCGCCGCGGTGGGCGCCGTCGCCTGGTTCCTGGTGTGAGACGGGAGCGGGCGATGCTGCCGGCCCGGGTACCATCCGGGGCCAGATGAGCGGCACCTCTATCGGAGACGTGCTCGCCACCCTGGGGCGTACCGCTCCCTGGGACAAGGCCGCCGGGTGGGATCCGGCAGGACTGCAGCTGGGGGACCCGGCGACACCGGTAGAGCGGGCGGCGGTCTGCCACGAGGTCACTGAAGAAGTGGTGGCCGCGGTGGAGGCCGACCCCCCGGACCTGCTGGTCACCTATCACCCGTTGCTGTTTCGCCCTACTACCCGGTTGGTCGCCGGGCCCACGGCGGAAGGCCGCGCCTACCGCCTGTTGCGAGCCGGGGTGGCGCTGGCGGTGGTCCACACCAACCTCGACGTCGCGGCCGGTGGTACCGCCGACGCCCTGGCCGAGGCACTCGAACTGGACGAGGTGCGCCGCTTCGGACCCGTCTATGCAGCCGAGACGGTGAAGCTGGTCACGTTCGTGCCCGCAGCCGCTGCCGACGGCGTGGCGGCAGCTCTCGCGGCCGCCGGCGCGGGCACGATCGGCAACTACACGCACTGTTCCTTTCGCACCACCGGCAGCGGGACTTTCTTCGCCGGCGAGGGCACCCAGCCCGTGGTCGGCGGCGTCGGCGAACTGAACGTCGAGCCGGAAGTCCGGCTGGAGATGGCGGCACCTCGCAGCAGCCAGGCGGCGGTGCTGGAAGCGTTGCTGGCGTCGCATCCCTACGAGGAGCCGGCCTTCGACGTGTATCCGGTGCAGGCCAACGCCGGCATGATCGGCCGGCTGGGCGTCCTCCCCCAAGCCACCCGCCTCGAAGACCTCGCCGCCACGGTCGCCGGGCGCCTCCACGCCGCCGGGATGCGAGTGTCCGGCGCCGCGGCCGCCGAGGTCGCCCGGGTGGCGGTCATTCCCGGCTCCGGCGGCGACTTCCTCGGGGCCGCTGCCACCGCCGGTGCCGAGGTCGTGGTCACCGGGGACGTGTCACATCACCGCGCCGCCGAGGTGAACGCGAGGGGAGTGGCAGTGATCGACGCCGGCCACGCCGCCACGGAACGCCCCGGGGTACGGAGGCTGTACGCTGCGATGCGGCAGGTGGTGGCGGCGACTACGGATCTCACCCACCTCGACCCGACGCCGTGGAGGGAGCGAGCTTGATGGAAGAGATGCAGAGCCTCGCCGATCTGCTGGACCTGCAGGACGTGGACAGCCAGATCGACCGGTTGCTGCACCAGCGGGAGTCGCTCCCCGAGCTGGAGCAGTACCGGGCGGCGCACGACGCGGCCGAAGAGGTAGCCGGGCGCTTACGGGGCGCTGAGGAACAGCTACGGGAGCTGTCCCTCGGCCTCGACAAAGCCGAGGGGGAGCTGGAGCTGCTGGAGCAGAAGCTGCACCAGCACGAGCAGCGGCTTTTCGCCGGCGGGCTCAGCGCCCGTGAGGCCGAGCACCTGCGCCAAGAGGTCGAGTCGCTGCGGAAGAGGGATTCCGAGCTGGAAGACGGGGCGCTCGAGCTCCTGGAGCGGCGCGAAGAGATGGACCGCGCAGTCGGCGAGTTGCGCGCCGAGCTGGAACAAGCCCGGGCCGAGGAGGGCAGGCTGGAGAGCCTGGTGGCGGCCGAGTGGAAGACGATCGACGCCGAGCTGGGCCGCATCGAGTCCCGCAAAGCGGAGATCCTGCCGTCGATCCCGTCGGACCTTTTTGCTCTCTACGAGCGGGTGCGGCCGCAGAAGGAGGGGGTGGCGGTGGCTCCCCTCTCCGACGGCACGTGTGGCGGGTGTCATCTGGCGCTGTCCGCCGCCGAGCAGGAGGAGGTCCTGGCCGGCGACCCGCCGCGTTGCATCCACTGCATGCGCATCCTGGTGCCGTGATGCCGGGACGGTTCTTCCTCTACACCGATGGAGCGGCGCGGGGAAACCCCGGCCCCGCCGCAGTGGGCGCGGTGCTGTACCGGGAGGGTGCCGACGGTCCGGAGCGCGTGGGGGAGGTGAGCCGGGCCATCGGCGTCGCCACCAACAACGTTGCCGAGTATCGGGCGGTGATCGATGGACTGGAGCTGGCCAGCAGCTTTCTGCCCGAGGAGCTGATCCTGCGAGCCGACAGCCAGCTGCTGGTCCGGCAGCTCAACGGCGATTATCGGGTGAAGGCCGCCGGGCTGCGGCCTCTCTTCCAGCAGGTGCGGGCTCGGTTGGGGCGGATCCCACGGGTGCGCGTCGAGCACGTGCCCCGGGAAGAGAACGCCGAGGCCGACGCCCTCGCCAACGCCGCCCTCGACGCCGTCCTCTGACGGTGCTCTTCTGGGACGTGGGCGGAGCGATCCTCATCTTCCGGTACGTGTTTCGCGATCCCAAGGCCGACCTGCGCTACCTGGCGCTGGGAGCGGTCCTTCCCAACCTCATCGACAAGCCGCTGGGCACGCTGCTGCTGACGGAGGCCTTCGCTCACAACGGTCGCATCGTTGCCCACACCCTGCTCTTCTCGACGGTCCTGACGGGGTTGGTGCTGCTGACCACTCGCCGGGGGAGAAGGCGGAGGCGGGGGATGGCGGTGGCGGTGGGAGGACTGCTCCACCTGCTGCTGGACGGCATGTGGACGGTGCGAGAGACGTTCCTGTGGCCGGCCTTCGGCTGGGCCTTCCCCGCCGGCGACCCCGACTTCTGGCCCGGCCTGCCGCAGCGGGTGCTGTCTGACCCCCTGCTGCTGCTGGGTGAGGCGGCGGGACTGGCCTATCTCGTCTACCTGTGCCGGAAGGCCCGGCTGAGCGACCCGGAGCGGCGCCGCGCCTTTCTCGCCACCGGCCGCATCTGATCACGCGGCACGGGTGCGGCGCAGCATCCGGAGCACGATCACCACCAGGAAGGAGGCGAACAGGCGGCGCAGCAGCTGGGCATCGAGGCGCAGCGCCACGTCGACCCCGAGCACCCCGCCGAGCACCCCACCGGCGCCGACGGCCACCGCCACCCGCCAGTCGACCCGGCCGGCGCGGGCGTGGGTGATGGCGCCCACTATCGCGGTGGGGACAATGGCAGCCAGCGACGTTCCCTGCGCCAGGTGCTGGGGCACGGCGAACAGCACGGCCAGCGCCGGGACGTAGACGATGCCTCCCCCGACCCCCAGCGACGAGGCCAGAACTCCGGCCACCAGCCCGATGGCGATGAGTGCCAGCACGTTGGGGACCGTCACCGAGACCGCGGTACCGGCCTCGGCTGCTTCTTCCGTTCCGGCGAAGGCAAGCCGCACCGCGCTGAGGGTGGCGAAGGCGACGAAGACCCTGGCCAGCCACACCGCGGGCACCCGACCCATGAGCCTGGCTCCCACGTAGGCGCCAACGCCTGCCCCCACGAACAGGATGAGCCCGTTGTCCCAGGCCACCCGGTCGGCTACCGCTGCCCGGGCCACAGCCGCGCTGGCGGAGGCGACGATGGCGGCCAGCGAGGTGGCGTGAGAACGGTGTTGCTGCATCCCCAGCCACAAGACCAGGCCGGGTACGACCAGCAAGCCGCCGCCGATGCCGAACAGGCCGCCGAGGAACCCGGCGGCGACGCCGATTACTCCGGCCTTGGCGAGGTCGTGCAGCCCATCCTCCCGCTAGAACGCAGCAAGTGTAGGGAAGCAACCGCACCCGGCCTCCAGTCCGGGGTTGCTAGCGTCCGCCGCAGCCGGAGGAGGATGCTTCGTGGAGCTTGCCGTCAGTCCCACCGTGCCCGGCCGGGGGGCCGGCGACCTGGCCGAGTTGTGCGCGTGGGGAGAGGAGCTCGGATACACCCAGAGCTGGCTGGCCGAAGTAGCCGGACCGGACGCTTTCGTGCTGGCGGCGGCAGTGGCGCTCCGCACCGAGTCCATGGCGGTGGGGGCGGGCGTGGTCCCCGCGTACACTCGCACCCCGGCCCTGCTGGCGATGGCGGCGGGCTCGGTGAGCCAGCTGCTGAACGGGCGTACCTTCGCGTTGGGGATCGGCTCCTCGTCGGAGGCGGTGGTGGCCGGATGGCACGGGCAGCCGTTCGCGCGGCCGCTGCGGCGGGTCCGCGAGACGGTGGAGGCGGTACGCGCCGCGCTGGAAGGCGAGGGCAGCTTCGAGGGGGGCACGGTGGCGATGCACCGCTACCGGACGGCGAGCCCGCCCGCGGGGCCGGTGCCCCTCTACGTGGGTGCCTTGGGACCGCGGATGCTGCAAACCGCGGGAGCGGTCGGCGACGGGGTTTGTCTCAACCTGATGCCGGCCGAAGTGGTGCCCCGCCAGCTGGCCGAGGTGGCGGCGGGCGCCGCCGCCACCGGCCGCGAGCTGCCCGACGGCTTTGGGGTCATGGCGCGGCTCCAGGTCGTGGTGACCGACGATCAGGCGGCGGCCCGGGCCGCACTGCGCCGCAACATGCTGGGCCCCTATCTGGCGCAACCGGTGTACAACCGGTTCCTGAGTTGGATGGGCTATCGCGAGGAGGCCGATGCCATCGCCGGCGCCTGGGCGCAGCGCGACCGGGAGGCGCTGGAGCGGGCCGTTCCCGACCGGCTGATCGACGACCTGGCGCTGATCGGGTCGGCGTCTGGTGTGCGCGAGCGGCTGGAGGCCTTTGCCGAGGCCGGGATCACGGTGGCGGCGCTCAGCGTGCCGGTGGGCGACCGGGTGGAGGAAACGCTGCGGGCCCTCGCCCCGGGCCGCTGACCACGCCTTGGCGGCTGCCGCCGGGGTCGGGTACGGTTGCCCGGCATGCGGCGCCTCGCGTTGGCTCTGATCGTGCTGGTATCGGTGGGCTGCCGGGGGGCGGCCGAGCCTGACGAGACCACGACGAGCACCACCGCTCCTCCGGCAGTGGTGGCGGCGTCGGCGCGCGATGCGGTGGTGGGGCTCATCACGGCTCTCGCCGCCGAGGACTACGAGTCGACTCGGGACTTGGTGTTCGAGGAGCAGCTGGCGCTGCTGGCCGCCATTGAGGGCGAGTCGGGTGAGGAAGCAGCCCTCATGCTCACCGAAGGCGTGCCGGAGGAGGTGCGAGCCAACTTCTGGGGCTCCTTTGCCGCGGGCGTGTTCGGCTTCACCGGGGAAGAACTGTCCGACGTACTGCTGGGCAGCGCCGACATCTTCACCGTGGAAGGGGTCCGCTTCACCGCAATGCCGGTGACGTTCCGTCAGCAGGCGGGGATGCGGGAGTTCGTGACACGGCGAGACGCCGAAGGAGGTTGGAGGGTGGACCTGTTCGCCACCTTCGGTACCGCCTTTGTCACGCCGCTGCAGACCTGGCTGGAGGAGGTGCCCGACGACGACGCCGGGGACGTCGTCCGGGACACGATCTTGGGGCAACGCACCAGTCTGCTCGCAGCCACTACCCGGCGACCCCTCGGCGAGGTGGGTGCCGTGGACGCGGCCGAAGTAGAGGCGTTGATGGAGGCGGCGGGTTCTCGCACCGGTGGCTGAGCATGAGCGGCCGTGCCGCTTTGCCCGTGGTGCGTTCTAGGGTGGCGGGATGGTGACCACCCGCACCGCCACCAACCTCGGCGAGCTGGCCGCTTCCGGCTGGGAAGACCGCTCCGTCAAGGAGGAGCTGCGGGCCAACCTCATGCGGCGGCTGCGCGCCGGCTCCGACCTGTTCCCGGGAATCGTCGGATACGACGAGACCGTCGTCCCTGCACTAGAGCGCGCCATTCTCGCCGGCCACGACGTCATCCTCCTCGGTGAGCGGGGACAAGCCAAGACCCGCCTCATCCGGGGATTGATCGACCTGCTCGACGCCGAGGTTCCGGTGGTGGCCAGTTGTGAGGTCAACGACTCGCCGTACCGTCCCATCTGCGGCCACTGCAAGGAGCGCCTGGCCGCCGAAGGTGACGGGCTGGCCGTCGAGTGGCTGCCCCGCCGCCACCGCTACGGCGAGAAGCTGGCCACCCCCGACACGTCGGTGGCGGACCTCATCGGCGACGTCGATCCGATCAGGGTCGCCGAAGGCCGCTACCTCTCCGACGAGTTGACCATCCACTACGGCCTCGTGCCCCGCACCCACCGCGGCATCTTCAGCGTCAACGAGCTGCCCGATCTGCCCGCCCGCATTCAGGTGGCGCTGCTCAACGTCCTCGAAGAGCGGGACATCCAGATTCGCGGTTACGCGGTGCGGCTCCCGGTGGACGTGATGTTGATCGCCAGCGCCAATCCCGAGGACTACACGAATCGGGGGCGCATCATCACGCCCCTCAAGGACCGCTTCGGGTCCGAGATCCGGACCCACTACCCCCGCAGCCGCGGCGAAGAGATGCGCATCATGGACCAGGAAGCGGGGGCCGCCGCCCCCGGGGTGATGGTGACGGTGCCTCCGTTCATGAAGGAGATCCTGGCCGAGTTCACTCGCCAGGTACGGGGCTCGAGCCACGTCAACCAGCGCTCCGGGGTGAGCGTTCGGTTTTCCATCGCCAACCTGGAGACGTTGACCGCTTCCGCAGTGCGCCGCGCACTGCGCACCGGCGAGCCGGAGGCCGTGCCGCGGGTGGCCGATCTCGCCGGGCTGGTGCAGTCCTCCATGGGCCGCATCGAGTTCGAGGTGTTCGAGGAGGGACGGGAGGAGGAGATCCTGCGCCGCCTGCTCTCGACCGCGGTGCTGGAGGTGTTCCGGGACCGGCTGAGCGGGTGCGACTTCGCCCCGTTCCTGGAGCGCTTCGAAGCCGGGATGACGGTGGAGACCGGGGACCTCGTGCCGGCGGAGCAGCTCCTGCAACAGGTGGGCGAGGCACCCGAGTTGACGGCCGTCCTGGGGACGCTGGACGTGAGGCCCGACTCGGCGGCGGGTCGGGCGGCGGCGCTGGAGCTCGTGCTCGAAGGACTCCACCTCTCCCGGCGCCTCAACAAGACCGACGCCCCAGGACGGGCTCGCTACCGGAAGGGCTGAGGCGGTGGCCGGTTACCGCTACGCCCGCTGGGACGGCACCCAGGACCCGCTGGGCGAGGGGCTGCCGGTAGACCGGCTGGTGGAGCAGCTCAACGAGCACTTGCTGGAAGGATGGAGCCCGGAGTGGGCATTGCGCCGGCTCGTCGAAGAGGGCCTGCCGGGCCGGTTCGGGGGATTGGAGGGCCTGCGGGAGCGGCTGCGACGGCTTCGGGAGGCCCAGGCCCGGCGCGGCGGCCCGCCCGACCCCCTGGCCGAGGCGGGGCGGCGTCTTCAGGAGATCAAGGAGCTGGAGCGGGAGGCGCTGGCGTCCCAGCCGGACGACGAGGCCCGTTTCAAGGAGCTGATGCTGGACGCCCTGCCGGGCAGCGTCGCCGCTCAGATCGAACAGCTGCGCAACTACCAGTTCGCCTCGCCGCAGGCGGAGGCGTTGTTCGCCGAGCTGCTGGAGAGCATCCGCCGTCAGGTGCTGGACCGCCACTTCCGCCGTCTCTCCGATGGGCTGCAGCAGCCGTCTCCGGAGGATCTGCAACGAGTCAAGAACATGCTCGCCGACCTCAACCACATGCTCGAGCAGCGGCAGGCAGGCACCGGGCCCAGCCAGCAGGAGTTCGACGAGTTCATGCAGCGCCACGGGGACCTGTTCCCGGAGAACCCGCGCGACCTGGATGAGCTGCTGGAGGCGCTGGCCCGGCGCGCCGCGGCCTTCAGCCGGCTGATGGCTTCCCTCAGCGCAGAGCAGCGAGCAGAGCTGCAGGCGTTGGGCGAGGCGATCCTCGACGACATGGACCTCGCCTTCGAGCTGGACCGGCTGTCGGCCAACCTGCGGGAGCTGGCGCCGGGCTGGCGCTGGGACCGCCCCGTCGACTTGGAGGGCGCCGAGCCGTTGGGATTGGCCGAAGGGCTCGACGCCATCGAGCGCATCTCGGATACGGAGGAGCTGGAACGGACGCTCGACCAGGACTACCCCGGCGCGTCCTTGGAGGACATCGATCCGGCGGCGCTGCAACGGGCCCTGGGAGAGGAGGCGGTGCGAGACCTGGAACAGCTGCGCCGCATTGAGCAGGCGCTAGAGCAGGCAGGCGTGGTGGTGCGCTCGGCGGGGCGGTTGGAGCTCACCCCGCGAGGCGTGCGCAAACTGGGGGAGCGGGCGCTGGCCCGGGTCTTCGCCCGGCTGGCGGCCGACCAGCCTGGCTCTCACGAGCTGCCGGCGGCGGGCGGCGAGGGGGAGCCGCTGGGCAGCAGCCGGCCGTGGCGCTTCGGCGACGCCTTTCGCATCGACATCCGGCGCAGTCTCCACAACGCCGTGCTCCGTTCGGGTCCGACGACCGGCCCGGTTCCGCTGCGCCCGGACGACTTCGAGGTGGAGGAGGCAGAGCGGCGCACCATGGTGGCGACGGTGCTCTTGCTGGACATGAGCCGGTCGATGCCGCTGCGGGGCCATTGGATCCCGGCAAAGCGGATGGCACTGGCGCTGCACACCCTCATCTCCACCGCCTATCCGGAGGATCACCTCTCCATCGTCGGCTTCTCCGACTACGCCCGAGTGATGCAGCCCGCCGACCTGGCGCACGTCGATTGGGAGCCGGTGTATGGCACCAACATGGAGCACGCTTTCCATCTCGCCGGCCGGTTGCTCGCCAAGCAACGGGACGCCACCAAGCAGGTGCTGCTGATCACCGACGGCGAGCCCACCGCGCACTTGGTGGGGGAGCACGTCTTCTTCCAATGGCCCCCGGTGCGGGAGACGCTCGAGCGGACCTACCGGGAAGCGATGCGGCTGTGCCGCGCCGGGGTCACCATGAACATCTTCATGCTGGAGCGGTCGCCGGGACTGGTGAGCTTCGTAGATCGCCTCGCCAAACTGGTGCGGGGCCGCGTGTTCGGGGTGGGCGGAGACGATCTGGGCGACATGATCGTGCGCGACTACGTGGCCGCGCGCTGACGCCCCGGGACCACCCAGCCAGGGTGGGTACCATCCGGGCCATGCGGGTACTGGCCGTCGCCGCCGGGATCGACCCCGATCTCTACACGCCGGCGGTGCGGGAGGTGCGGCCCGACTTGGTCCTCTCCGCCGGCAACCTTCCCTTCGAGTACCTGGAGTGGCTGGTCACACTGCTCAATGTGCCGCTGCTGTACGTTCCCGGAGACGAGGATCCCGATCTGCGGCGCGATCCCAGCAGCTCGCTGGTGGTGGCGGCGACTCCCGGCGCACCGGTGGGGGGCGCCGTCTTCCGGGATCATCACGCCGATCCCCCCGGCCCGCAGGGCTGCCGCAACGTCGACGGGCGGGTGGTCGACGTGAGGGGGGTGCGGACGGCGGGACTGGGAGGCACCGTGACCCTCGCCGAGGGTTTCCACTCCTACACGGAGCGACAGCAACGGCGCCGGGCGCGGCGGCTACGGAGACGCGCCGCACCCGGCCCGTTGCGCCGCCGCCGGCCCATCGACGTGCTGCTGGCGCACGACCCGCCGCGCAACGTCGCAGAGCTGCCGCGACGTCGCGGAGGACCGCTGGAGTCGCTGGTGGCGGCGCTGACTCCCGGCGTCTTGGTGCACGGTGGCCGGGAGGAGCCTCGCGAGTGGCGGTGGGGTGACACGCGGGTGATCGAGGTGGCCCCGTCGGTCGTCTTCGAGCTGTAGCGCCGCCGGTCAGTACACCGGCCAGGGGAGCGCCGGCCGGTCGGTCGGGGGGAGGGGATGCACCGGATCGGCCAGCAGTCCCTCGACGCGAGCCCGCAGCGCCGCGACCTCCCGATCGCTCAGCAACTCCGCGAGACGCGGTGCCAGGCCGTCCTCGAGCTTTGCGGCGAGGCGCTCCACCGCTCCCCGCATCTCCGCCGGCACCTCGCAACCGGCGAACCCCCACAGCACGGTGCGCAGCTTGGGGAGATGGTGGAAGGTGAGCGCGTTGTCGATCGCCCACAGCCGGCCGCTGGCTTGCTCGGCGATGAGGTGCCCCAGCTTGCGGTCGGCGTTGTTGCAGACGATGTCGAGCACGGCGAACGGCCACAGCCTGGGCTGGGGCCCCCGCAACAGCGGGCGGGGGTCGAAGTCGAGGTCCTCGTCGATGAAGCGCTGCACGGAGCCGCGCCCCAGCGGACCGTCGGTGAGCGCCGTCTGCGGCACGATGGTGAACCCGAGGGCTTGCGACACCTCCCAGGCGAGGGTCTCGCGCCCCGCCAAGGTCCCGTAGGGGAAGTCCCACAGCGGCTGCTCGCCGCGCTCCGGCTTGTACACCACCAGTTCATCGTCCTCGGTGCGCGCCAGCAAGGTGGCGTTGGAGGCGTAAGGCAGTCTTCCCAGCACCTCGGCGATCTCCGGTTGCCAGCCGGGCATCTCGCTCACCTCCGGCGGTGCCCGTTCACGGCCGGGCAATCATGGCCTTCGGGATCCTCGGGGAGCCGGCAGCGGGGGCAGATCGGCCGGCCGGCGGAGATGGCTTGCAGTCCGGCCAGCGCCATCGCCCGGAGCTGCTCAGGGGCGACGACGAACGACACGGCGTGGGCCTCCGTCTCGTTCTCCTCCTCGGTGGATTGCAGTATGACCGTGATGAGCCCGGCGTCGGTCGTGGCACGCAGCGCCATGGCACCCACCCGAAAAGTGACTGCCGGCGGCTCCTCCAGCTCCGGGGTTTCGGCCAGCAGGCGCTCGACGGCCTGCTCGTCGGCTTGGATGCCGGACTCGACGAGCAGTCCCAGGCTCTGGGAGGCCAGCGCCGCCACCTGCTCCTTCTCCAGGAGGAACCAGTGGGTGGTGCTGCCCGCGGCTACCCGGATGTAGAAGGTGCGGCGGCCCGGCCGGCCGACGGCGCCGGCAGTGAAGCTCTCCGCAGCTCCGAGGTCGCTCACGTCCATGGGACCCGATCTCCTGCCGAGTTGACCGCCAGCACCTGCACCGACCCGTCGGCCGGCACGTCGACCACCGAAACGGAGGTGGGGGAGATGACGATTCGTTGAAAGAGGTCGAGGGGTTGTCCCAGGTAGTGGGAGAGCACCGCCTTGATGATGTCCGCGTGACTCACGATGGCGACGGTGGACTTGCCGCTGGCGGCGACGATCTCCTCGCAGGCGGCCACCGCCCGCGCCTGCGCGGCGGCGAGACTCTCGCCATCGGGGAAAGCGGCCCGGCTGGGTGCGACCATCACCTGCCGCCACAGCCGGGTACGTCGCAACGAGGCCAGGGTGCGCCCGGTCCAGCGGCCGTAGTCCACCTCGTTGATCCCGTCGTGGATGACGGGGGTGAGCCGGCGGGGGGCGGCGATCGCTTCCGCCGTCTCCCGCGTCCGCTCCAATGGTGAGGTGTAGACATGCCGGATGGGCACCGGGGCCAAGTGCTTCCCGGCGCGGCGCGCGGCGCGGCCGCCCTCCTCGCTCAGAGAGACTCCGGGGAGGCGCCCGGTGAGACGGGTGCCGGTTTCGGGGGTGGGGGCGTGGCGAATGAGGAGCAGCCGGGCCATCGCGGGGAGCCTAGCCCCCGGCGCCGGGCAAGCTATCGGGCGTGGGAGCCCGCGGGGGCAGAGGGGCGATGCACTCGGGCAGGTTGTTCTCGACCTTGTTCACCAGGGTGGAGACGGGATGCCAGGCCAGCACCGGTGGGGTCACCGAGGCCAGCAGCCCGGAGAGAAAGGTCGGGTGCCGTACCTCGCGGTCCAGCCAGCGATCCCACATCTCGGGGGGCACGGCCACCGGCATGCGGGCGTGAATCTGGGCGACTGCCGGGGAGGCGGCGGTGGTGACGATGGCGCACGTGGTGAGCCGCTCACCGCTGGTCGGGTCTCGCCATCGCGACCAGATGCCGGCCAGTGCCAAAGGCGCGCCGTCGCGGGCGTAGAAGTAGTGGGGGAGCTTGCCCCGGCTCAACTGCTCCCACTCGTAGAAGCCGTCGGCGGGTAGCAGGCAGCGCCGGCTGAGGAAGGCCTCCCGGAAGACCTGCTTGTCGGCGATGGTTTCGGCGCGGGCATTGATGTGGATGCTGTTGCGCTGCTTCGCCCAGTGGGGAAGGAAGCCCCAGCGCATGGTTCCCAGCAGGCGGCTTCCCTCGTGGTGGACCACGGCGTAGACCTGGTCCGTGGGAGCCACGTTGTAGCTGGCGTCGAGCGCCTCGGTGTGCACCCGGGCGACGCCGAAGGCATCCGCGTAATCGTCGAGGGATTGGGAGAGCACATACCGCCCGCACATGGGGTGCGCACCTTACCGGCGGTCGGATGAGGGCAACAAGAGCGGGTCGCCGGATCCGGTGGGGAGGAGCACTGGGCGGTACAAGCGGAACCCCGGCGCAA
>JABAOH010139122.1_pt2 | contig 14901 bp, 15 predicted proteins | sample 7062181 | NCBI WGS metagenome assembly JABAOH01 (sample SAMN14538630, study PRJNA623070) | marine sediment metagenome | biome: marine biome [ENVO:00000428]; feature: marine pelagic biome [ENVO:01000023]; material: deep marine sediment [ENVO:00002113]; isolation source: pool of 5 deep marine...
GGCAGGCGAAAGTGCCGCCGACCCAGGACCGCGACTCTTGTTCGACAGCTTGCCTAGCTGAGCCGTCGGCCGTCGGCGGCGTCGAAGAAATGCAACCGGTCGCGCCGGAAGCGCAAGCCGATCGTCTCGTCCTCCCTGACCGCCGCGTCCTCAGGGAAGACTGCCCGTAGCACCCGATCCTCCGCCCCCGCAAGGCGCATGTGAACCAGCTCCTCGCTACCCAGCAGCTCGACCACATCGACGCGCGCCGTCACGTCGGCGTCCGCCGGCTCGGCGAGCCTGATGTCCTGCGGCCTGACGCCCAACTGCAGCTCGCCGGTCGCCTCCGACAAGCCGGGTCCCGCTGCGATTTGGAAGGACAGGCCCGGTCCGACGAAGCGGCGGCCGCCGTCGTCGCCCTCCAGGCACCCTGCGAAGAAGTTCATCGTCGGCGAGCCGATGAAGCCGGCGACGAAGGCGTTGGCCGGCCGGGTGTAGACCTGCTCGGGCGTTGCCACCTGCTGGAGGATCCCGTCGTGCAAGATGGCCACGCGGTCGCCCAGAGTCATCGCCTCTTCCTGGTCGTGGGTGACGTAGACCATCGTGGCCCCCAGTCGCTTGTGCATCCGCGCGAGCTCCGCCCGGGTTTGCACGCGCAGCTTGGCATCGAGGTTCGAGAGCGGCTCGTCGAACAGGAACGCCCTGGGCTCGCGCACGATGGCCCGACCCAGGGCTACGCGCTGGCGCTGTCCGCCCGAGAGTTGACCAGGCTTGCGTTCGAGAAAGTCCTCGAGTCCCAGCGTCGTGGCCGCTCGCTCGACGCGCTCGGCGATCTGCGCCCTTTCGGCGCCACGCATGCGCAGGCCGAAGGCCAGGTTGTCGCGGACGCTCTTGTGAGGGTAGAGGGCGTAGCTCTGGAAGACCATGGCGATGTCGCGGTCTTGCGGCGGCACTTCCGTGACATCTTCGTCGCCGATGTAGATGCGGCCGGCCGTCGGCGTCTCCAGTCCCGCCACCATGCGCAGTGTCGTGCTCTTGCCGCACCCTGACGGCCCCACGAGCACCACGAACTCGCCGTCCGCGATCGACAGGTCGATGTTACGCGCGGCCACGTGGCCGTTCGGGTACACTTTCTCCACGTTGTCGAGTCGAATCGCAGCCATCGTTAGTACCTCTTACGACATCAGGCTACCGGTAGCGGCAGCGACGAATCCGTTCGCACGCAGTGTCGCCAGATCCACCGTGCTACCCTTTCACCGCGCCCGCCGTGAGGCCCTGCACGATCTTCCTTTGAAAGATGAGCACCAGGATCGCGACCGGCGAGGTCGCCACCACGGCCGCGGCCAGGATCTGGCCCCAGGGCACCTGGTACTGGCCGCGGAACAGCGCGATCGCCACCGGCACCGTCTGCCGCTCCGGGCCCAGCGTGAACGACAGCGCGAACAGGAACTCGTTCCAGCAATAGACGAGCGTGAGGATCGCCGTCGTCGCCAGCCCCGGGAACGAGAGCGGCAGGATGATCTCCCAGAAGGCGCGCAGCCGGCTCGCCCCGTCCACCATCGCCGCCTCTTCCAGCTCGGCGGGCAACTGGCGGAAGAACCCGACCAGCAGCCAGACGGTGAGCGGCATGGCGAACGTCAGGTACGGCAGGATGAGGCCGGGATACGTGTTGATCAGCTTCAGCTCGCGCAGCAGCAGGTAGAGCGGCGAGACGATGGAGATCTGCGGGAACATGGTGACGGCGAGGATGAAGCCGAGGATCGGCGCCTTCCAGCGAAAGTGGAGGCGCGCCAGCGCGTAGGCGCAGAGCGAACCGACGATCACGCAGAACGCCGTCGTGTTCCCGGCTACGATCAACGAGTTGCGAATCGGAACCCAGAAGTTCCGCTCGTCGAACAGCGTCCTGTAGTGTTCAAGCACCAGTTGCGTCGGGAACAGCGATGGCGCCTCGAACAGCCGCGCTTCGGGCGTCAGCGACGAAATGACGGCCCAGTAGAAGGGGAACGCTGTCGCCACTACGAGCAGCGCGACGATCGCGATCGGCACCCAGCGCGTCCAGCCCCTCATGACCCCGACCGCCAACAGGTTGTGTTCCTGACGTCTTCGGTTTGGCGCTGGAGCTCGTGGGGCGACCTTCCGCTCGACGGCAACGGAAGCCCATTGACCCTCTCACGGCCGGACCGGGTCGGGGCCGGGGGTCCTCCGAGCGTAGCTCGAGAGCGGGCAACCATCCCACCACGACCGCCGACCGCGACCGCGAACGGCGAAGCGGGAGGGCCACCGGCTCCGACCCTTTCCACGAGACGCGCCCAGGTCATTGGGCCTCCGTGAGGTCGACGCCCAGCGCCCGGATGTAGAACAGCGCCAGAGCGAACGTCACCAGGAACACCACCACCGAAAGCGCCGAGCCGTAGCCGAAGCGCAGGTTCTGCAACAGCGAGTTGAACGTATAGAGCGCGATCGGCTCAGTGGCCGTACCTGGGCCGCCCGCCGTCAACACGAAGATGAGGTCGAACACGCGGAACGCGTCGAGCGTGCGGAAGATGAGCGCCACCAGGATCGCCGGCTTGAGCAGTGGCAGCGTCACGTGCACGAACTGCTGCCACGGTCCTGCCCCATCGATCCGCGCTGCCTCGTAGAGCGCGTTGTCGATGTTCTGCAAACCGGCGAGCAGCAGCAGCGCCACGAACGGCGTCATCTTCCAGACGTCGGCCAGGATGATCGGCACCCAGGCGGCCGTCGAGTGCACGAACCAGACGAACGGTTCCTCCATGAACCCCACGTCCATCAGCACGGCGTTGGCGATCCCCGCCTGGCTGTCGAACATGAAGCGCCAGAGCAGCGCCGACACCACCGTCGGGATCGCCCAGGGCACCAACACCGCCGCCCGCACCAGCCCTCGGCCCCGGTAGGCGCGGTTCAGTGCCAGCGCCAGGATCAGACCCAGCACCAGCTCCAGGCTGACGGTGCCCACCGTGAACACGCCGGTGTGCCAGATGGCGGCCCAGAAGCGCCCGTCGCCCAGCACCTCCACGTAGTTGGACAGGAAGACGAAGGGCCGACCGCGCCACGGCATGCGCAGGTCGTGGACGTGGAACGACTCCCAGACCGTATAGGCGAGCGGGAAGAAGGCGATCAGCACGATGGCGGCCAGCGCCGGCAGCACGAAGGCCCAGGCCAGCCGCGCCTCCCGGGACTCGGCCCCGACAATGCCGTGACTACCTCGCTTCACGGCCAGCCTGCGGGCTGAGTCCCACCTTCTCCAACAGTTCGCGCATCTCCCGCGCCGCGGCGGCAAGCGCCGCTTCCGGCCGCTGCTGGCCAGTCAGCGCTCGGTGGAGGCGGATCTGCAGAATCTCCGACATCTGCGTGTAGACGGGCGTCACCGGACGCGGCACGGCGCTCTCGATGATGCGCCGCGCCTGCCCCGGCGGTACCTCGAGCGCCTCCGCCAGGGCCGGGTCGTCGTAGAGCGAGCGGCGCGTCGGATACTGGCCGACGACCCGCGCCCGCTCGAGCATCTGCTCCGGCCGCGTCAGGTACTCGATGACGGCGTAGGCCGCGTCGGGATGCTTGCTGTTAGCGTTGACGGCGAGCTGCGAGCCGCCCAGCGCGGCCGTGGGAGCGCCGCCCTCGCTGGCGGGCATGGGAGCGACCGAGAACTTGCCGGCGACGCGCGACTCGGCCGGATCCTGCATCAGTGGGTAGGCGTACGGCCAGTTGCGCATGAAGGCGGCTTGGCCGTTCTGGAAGGCGAAGCGCGTCTGTTCTTCCTGCCAGGTGAGCACGGTTTGTGGAACGTTGCGTGCCGTGTAGATCTCCTCCTGCATGAAGCGCAGCGTCCGCAGCGCTGCCTCCGAATCGACGACGATGCGGCCAGCCTCGTCCATGATGCGGCCGCCGAAGCCGCCCAGGTGCTCGAGGAAGACCGTGACCAGCCCCTCGTAGCGGCTGCCCTGCCACACGAATCCGAAGGGGAGCCCGCCGGCCTGCCGCGCCGCCGCGGCCTGGCGGGACAGCTCTTCGAACGACGTCGGCGGCGCCTCGACCAGGTCGGTTCGCCAATACAGCATCCCCACATCGACGAACCAGGGCAGCGCGTACAGCACGCCTCCCCAGCGGTTCGCCTCCACTGTGGCGGCGAAGAAGCTGGTCGTGTCGGGCCCGTAGGGGTCGAGCGGCAGGATCCAGCCCGCCGCCGCGAACTCCGGCGTCCAGATGACGTCGAGCTGCAGGATGTCGGGATTGCTGGCCCCGGCGTTCAGCCACTGCACGTAGAGCTGATGGCGCTGGTCCGCCGCGTCCGGGGTCTCCCGGCGCAGCACGCGGATGTCCGGGTGCTCGGCCATGAAGCGATCGAGCTGGCGCCGCAGCAGTTCCGCCTCGGCGCCAAGCGCGCTGGCGGGGAAGGTGATGACGGTTCCGGCCTGCTCACCGCCGTCGGCGCAGCCGGGCAGGCCGGCGGCGGCCGAGAGTGCCACCAGCAGCCCGGCCACCGAAGGTACTCGACGGGCGGCGGCCGCTCCGAACAGCTTGTTCAGCGAGGCTTGCCGGCGCGGTGCCACCGCGTACCGTCGACCGCCCGCCCTACTCGTCCTCACGCGCCGCCACCGCGCCGCTCTCCGTCCAGCGCCCGAACCACTTCATGATCAGCAGCTGGGTGCGCATGAAGTTGGAAGGCTTCGATCCCGTGCCGTGGTACTCCTCGTAAAAGCAGATCATCGCAGGAGGCGCGCCTACCGCCTTGAGCGCCTGGTAGAACTCCTCGGTCTGGCCCATCGGGGTCCGCAGGTCGAGTTCTCCGGTCATCAGCAGCGTCGGCGTGCTTACGTTGTCCAGCTCCGCTTCATTCATCATCTCGGCTTTTCGGGTGTGACGTGGCCTCAGATTAGCAGTGCGCGCTCAGAGTGTCCAGCGGCGAGAGCGACTCCAGCAAACCGGGCAGACCCACTCAACTTGTGGGGCCGCGGAACGCGATCAGCCAGACGCAGTAGGCGACATACGCCGCGACCAGCAGCAGGCCCTCCAGCCGCGAGAGCCGACGCCCCGTCCACATCAGCGGGAAGCAAAGTAGGCTGAAGCCGAGCGCCACCGGCACATCGTAGCGGATGATGTTCACCGAGACCTCGAGCGGCTCGACGAGGCCCGCGAGCCCGAGGATCCCCAGCAGGTTGAAAATGTTGCTACCCAGCACGTTTCCGACGGCGATGGCCGACTCGCGCTTCACCGCGGCCACCAGCGACGTGGCCAGCTCGGGCAGCGAGGTGCCCGTGGCGACGATCGTCAAGCCGACCACGGCGGTGCTGAGGCCCGCCAGCTCGGCGATCGCCACGGAACTCTGCACCGCGAGATGCGCACCGGCGATGAGCGCCAGCAGGCCGACGGCCACCTGCAGGACGCTCTTCCCCAGGACGATCCTCGGCGCTCGACCCACGGCGACCTGGCCCGCGACCACGTAGCCTGCCTCGCGGACCTCTCCTTCTCGGCGAGCCCTTCCGTAAGCCCAGAACAGGTAAGCCAGGAGGCCGGCGAAGAGGAACGCTGCCTCCGGCCGGCCCAGCCGGCCTCCGAATGCGAGGCCAGCGAAGACCAGCGTGGCGACGATGGAGATGGCCAGGTCGCGCCACATCTTCGCCAACCGCAGGGAGATCGGCGCGGCCAGCGCCGCCAGGCCGAGCACGACGCCGATGTTCACGATGTTGCTACCGATCACGTTGCCCGTGGCGAGGTCCGGCGCGCCGCGTACCGAGGCCAGCAGGCTCACGACCAGCTCCGGCAACGATGTCGCGCATGCGACCACCGTGAGCCCGATGAACAGGGTCGACAGACCCAGGCGCGCGGCCAATCGCGACGCCCCCCTCACCAGCAGCTCGGCGCCGCCGATGAGCAGCGCAAGGCCGAGGATCAGAAGCCCCGTGGTCAAAAGCATCGGCCGTAGCGCTTTCAGCCGCCGGCTCGCATGGCAGCCGCGCTGGCGCGGTACGAAAGACCACCCGTGACGCGCGCCTGCCGGTTGACCAAACTCATGATAGATTGCATGGCGGAACCCCAACGCTGGACAAGCCCAAACGCGACTCGCTTCCCAGCGGGCGCGTGGCACAACTTTCACGGTCGGGCGCGCTGTGGCAACCGGCTGGACTGGGTGTGGTGCGACCACGGTACAGGCCTTGCCTGCGACGGGACAGCAATCCCCGCGAGCAACGCTGAGGAACGGTAGAACGAGCAGCGGAGATGGTGGCAAGAGCAGCCGCTAAAGCGGACCCAATCGTGCTTCGTGTGCGGAGAATCGTGCAGCCGGACGAAGTGACTTGCGGGCCCACCTGTTTGGCGCAGGTCTACGACTACTACGGCTACGAGAAGCCGCTGGAAGACGTGATCGACGAGACTCCGAGCAACCCCGACGGCGGTACCCTCGCAGTGTACCTCGGGCACAGTGCGCTGAAGAACGGGTTCGCGACGCGCATCTACTCGTACAACCTGCGCGTCTTCGATCCGACCTGGCGAAACCTCGACACGCCGACGCTGCTCGATAAACTGGAGCAGCGCCGGGCGGTGGTGAGATCGCAGAGGCTACAACGTGCCATCTCCGGCTACATCGAGTATGCCCGGCTTGGTGGCGAGCTGCGCTTCGCCGAGCTGACCGAGGGGCTGCTGGCCGGAATCCTTACCCGGCGACGGCCAATCATCACGGGTCTCAACGCGACTTACTTGTACGGCACCCCGCGCGAGTTGAACGACGAATACGATGACGTGCGCGGGAACCCGGCCGGGCATTTTGTGGTCCTTTCGGGCTACTACCCGAAGAGTGGCCGCTTCTTGGTGCGCGACCCGTCCGTGCACATTCCGTTCAGCCGCACGGGGCGCTACTCAGTCCGGGCGGACCGCCTGATCGCCGCTATATTGCTTGGCGAGATGACTTACGACGCCGTGCTCCTCGTGGTGAGCCGCCGGCGTTCGCCGCGGAGGAAGACCCAGCATAAATGAGTAATCGCGAACCGTACCTGGTCGTCGCCGAACGACAGGATCATCCATCGCTGAAGGGGATAACGGCCCGCACACCCGACGAGTATCTAGAAGGAAGAGCCGGCGACACACTCTCGGAGAACGTGACGGTCGTCAACCTGTGCCGGTCGTACCAGTATCTGTCACGCGGCTACTATGTCTCGTTGCTGGCCGACGCCCGCAACCAGCGCGCACTGCCAACCCTCAGGCTCATCGAGGAGATCACCAACCCTTACGCTTACTTCCTCGCCCTGCGTGCCGCCGGCGTTGATACTATCGACTTCCGCGTGGTAAAAGGCCGCCGCGTACTACCGAAGCTCATCGTGCCGACCGGCGCCAAGGAGACTCAAACCCCTGTCGCCGGGGCCCGGTACGTGACCCGGGGCAAGAGCGAGGAGCCGGCGCGCTACGAGCCCGCCCCCGGCGACTTCGAGGAGGTGACCTCGATATTCGGGCGCACGCTGGACGCCCGCTTTCGCAAGCACTGCTCCAGCGTGTTCAAGGTGTTTCCCTTCCCAATGTTGCGCGTTCGGATCTACCGCGAAGAAGACCGCTGGAAGATCGGCCAGCTCTATCCGCTGTCGCTGGGCCAGATCCAACCAGCCGAGCTCGAGTTGCTCCAGGAAGAGCTGTCCTCGCCCCGCTTCGCCAGCGCGACCCCACAGGCCGAGCGCGCGACGCCGTATCGCATCGCCGTCCTCCTCGACGACAAGGACCCGTTCGCGCCATCCGATGAGGAGACGATCGAGAAATTGGAGAAGGTCGGCGAGCGTCGCGGGGTTCTGTACGAGATCATCTCCAAGGATGACCTGCCGGTGCTCGCCGAGTACGACGCGCTCTTCCTTCGCACCGTGACCGGAATGGATCACTACTCCTTCCTCTTCGCCCAGCGGGCCAAGAGCCTGGGGATTCCGGTGATCGATGACCCGCAAACAACGGTGCGCTGCTCCAATAAAGTCTACCTGTCCGAACTGTTCAGGAAGGCGGGCCTGCCCACGCCGAGGACTCTCACAATATCCCGCAAGTCATCGCTTGACGACGCCGAAGTGCTCGGTTATCCGCTCATCGTCAAGCAGCCGGACGGCACCTTTTCGGCGGCGGTCAAGAAGGTGAGCGACCGCAAGGAGCTAGAGAAGCTTACGCGACACATGTTCAAGCGCTCTCCGCTGCTCACTCTGCAGGAGTACCGACCGACCGAGTTCGATTGGCGAGTGGGCGTGCTCGATGGGACGGTACTTTACGTCTGCAAGTACCACATGGTGAAGGGCCACTGGCAGATCGTGAGCAAGGCGCGCAGCGGGCGGCCGCGCTACGGCGAAGTGGAGGCGGTGCCGGCGGAGACAGCGCCCACGGCGGTCAAGGACCTCGCCTTGGAAGCCGCGGCGCTGATTGGCGATGGCCTCTATGGTGTCGATGTCAAAGAGACAGTGACCGGACCCGTCCTCATCGAGATCAACGACAACCCCGACTTCTGGGTCGGCGAGGAGGATGCGGTGATCGGTGACCGTCTCTACGAGGAGATCACTTCCGCCTTCCTGCGCCGCATCCGCGAGAGCACGCGCGACACCGTGCCCGCATGAGTGATCGCGGCCACCCACGCTACCGGCTGTTCGAGGTCGTCGGTCTCGAGCTGGAGTACGTCGTAGTCGATCGCGAGCTGCGGCCCCAATGCCTGGTCGAGGACGCCTTCCGCCACATCCACGGCCGCGCCACTTCGGACATCGAGTACGACGGCGTCGGTTTCTCGAACGAGCTGGCCGCGCACGTCTTCGAGATCAAGACGGTCGAGCCCACGGCAAGCCTCGCCGTTGCGGAGGCAGAGCTGCTTCGCGGGCTCGAGTTCTTCTCCAACGTCCTCAGGGACGAGTTCGACGCGCGCCTGTTGCCGACAGGAATGCACCCGTTCATGCTCCCCGAGGAGACGAAGCTGTGGGAACGCGCCAACCGGGCGGTTTACCGCACCTACGCCCGCCTCTTCCCGATTCACCACCACGGCTGGCTCAACGTGCAGGCCAGCCATGTCAACCTGCCGTTCGACTCCGAGGAGAACACCGTCCTTCTGCACAACGCGATCGCTTGCCTGCTCCCCTACCTGCCAGCGCTCGCCGCCAGCTCGCCGATCTATGAAGGCGCCCTCGGTCCCTCCGTAGACAACCGCATGGAGTTCTACAAGACGAACCAGCGGCGATTCCCGCAGATCACCGCCAACGTCGTTCCCGAGTACATCATCTCCTTCAGCGACTACCGCCGGCGTGTATTCAAGCCGATCCGCCAGGCGCTCGACGGCCTGCCCGGCACCGAGGTCCTGCGCGCTGAATGGGTAAACTCGCGCGGAGCCATCATGCGCTTCAGCCGCCGCGCCGTCGAGATCAAGGTGCTCGACGTCCAGGAGTGTGTGCGAGCTGACGTCGCCATCGCCGTGTTCATTCGTGGCGCCTTGCGGCACCTCGTACGCCGCTTGCAGGCCGGCACTCTCAGCCTGCCCGATCACACGATGCTGGTCGAGGACCTGAACGCCGTGGTCCGGGACGGCAGCGACGCCCGCGTGGCCGCCCGCCACCTGCGGCCGCCCTCTCTCGGCGAGCGTGGTGCCACCACGGCGCGCAACGTCCTGGGCGCACTGCTCGAGGCCGCCTATCCCGAGACGAGCGCGGAGGAACGGGTCTACCTGCCCGTCGTCGAGGAGCGGATCCGCAACGGCAACCTGTCGGAGCGCATCGCCAGACAGTTGCGTCGCCGCACCCGCCGCCGGAACCGAGACGAACGGAGCGTGATCCGCGAGATCTACGAAGAGCTGGCCCTGTGCCTCGAGCATAACGCGCCCTGGGACGGCTAGAGCTTGGCAACCCGTGCCTACCACACCGAGCAACTGGTCATCTCGTGCGAACACGCATCCAACCGACTCCCACCTCGCTACGGAAGCCTCGGTCTAGCTCCGCGCTGGCTCGGCTCACACATCGCGTGGGATCCAGGCGCCCGCGAGGTCGCCCGCTACTGCGCCCGGCGGCTGGGCTGTGCTTACCATGAAGGGAAGTACGCGCGGGTGTTGATCGACCTCAATCGCAGCCCTCACAACCGCAAGCTGATACCGAAAGCGAGCTTCGGTGTAACGGTGCCAGGCAACGCCGACCTGCCACCCGCCGAGCGCCGCATTCGCATGGAGCGATATTACGAGCCGTATCGCACGGCCCTGCACGAAAACATCGACAGGACGATCGCCAGATACGGCACCTGCCTGCACTTTAGCGTTCACTCCTTCGCGTCCCGCATGAAAGGGATCCGGCGGCGGGCCGACCTGGGCGTGCTGTACGATCCTGGTCGATCTCCCGAGGCGAGCGTCGCGGCGCAGCTGGTGGAAGCGTTTCGGCAGGCGGGCTTTCTGGTGCGGCGAAACTATCCGTATCGCGGGACGGGCGATGGCGTCACCACGGCCACACGCAAGCTCTTCCGGCCAGCGGCCTACCTCGGCCTGGAGCTGGAGTTGAACGAGCGCTTGCTGGAGCGGCCGGCCGACCTGCGAGAGACACGAACGCGCGTGGCGGCAGCGATCGAGCGGCTCGTGTCATGACCGCTGCGAGATACGTCGGGCGCGGAAGGCAAAGCAAGTACGTAATCAAGTTGTAAAGCAGAGCGAATCGGAGGCTACGATGGGAAAGAAGCACAAGCATAAGCCACGCAAGAGGCGACGCAGGCACATCACCCGGACAGCGCCCGGGACGCCGCCGGGCACGCTGCTGGTCGATCCTGCCGCGCCCAAGCCCGTGGTCCGGGTGTTGGCTTATGGGCCGGACCGCATGGTCGAGGACACGTTGGCCGACCCGCTCGCCCTCGGCGACTACCTCAAGCGCTGGCCGGTTACGTGGGTGAACGTGGATGGGCTCGGAGACGCGCAGACGATCGAGGCGATCGGCAAGGCCCTCGACCTCCACCACCTGGCCCTCGAGGACGTGGTGAACACCCATCAGCGGCCGAAGCTGGAGGAGTACGAAGACAACCTCTTCATCGTCGTCCGCATGCCGCAGTTCGAAGAGATCTTCCAGACAGAGCAGCTCAGCATCTTTCTGGGCCCCAACTACGTGCTGACGTTCCAGGAGCGAGCAGGCGACTGCTTCGAGCCGGTGCGTAAGCGTCTCCGCGAAGGGCCACGTAACCGTATGCTCAAAGCCGATTACTTGGCCTATGCTCTGACCGACGCGATCGTGGACAGCTACTTCCCCGTGCTGGAGGCTTTCGGCGAGCGCCTGGAGCAGCTGGAGGAAGAGATCGCGCACAGGCCGACGGCCGACGTGCTCAGCCGCGTCCACGAGATCAAGCACGACCTGCTGACGCTAAGGCGCTCGATCTGGCCAGTGCGCGACATCCTCAACTCGTTGGTGCGCGACCCTGTGCCACTGGTGTCGGAGACCACGCGGACTTATTTCCGCGACTGCTATGACCACACAGTCCGGATCATCGACCTGGTGGAGACTTATCGCGAACTCGGCACCGGCCTGACCGAATTCTACCAGTCAACGGTCGGGCAGCGGATGAACGAGATTATGAAGGTGCTCACGGTCATTGCCACCATCTTCATCCCGCTAACCTTCATCGTCGGCGTTTACGGCATGAACTTCAACCCTGCGGTTTCCCCCTTGAACATGCCGGAGCTCAACTGGTACTTTGGCTACCCCTTCTCGGTCTTGCTCATGCTGCTCGTCATCGTGAGCATGACAGTGTACTTCCGGCGCAAAGGTTGGATCGGCGCCTGAGTGAACAGGAACTTGGATCGAAGGTACCGCGACATGTTCAACCGCAAGATGCTGGGGACGTTCTTGGCCGGCTTCGTGCTGGGCATCGCCGCCACTTTCCTGGCTCGCCCCTTCCTGGGCGAGCGCCTGCCCGAAGCCGTCAGCGGCAGGCGGGAAGCGATACGCGGGTTGGTCACGGCCAAGCAGCGAGACGCGGATCGCTTGTTGCTCACCATCGTGACATCCACTGGCGCCAGCCTGGCCACGTTCAACAAGCAAGTCAGCGAGATCGACCTCCTCGTGGATGAAGGGGACACGGTCACCCTCGCCCTACGCGGCTACCAGCCGTTCCTCCAGGACCCCGAGATCACCGGCGTCAACAAGCCCAGTCTCGGCGGGAGGCCGGAGGTCGCGCCGCCCGAGGCGGCCCTGCCCGACACCTTACCGGCGAGCGAGCTGCCGGAGGTGGACACGCTGGAGGCGACGGACACACTGGGCAAGACCTCTGCATCCCGGTGGTACGACTAGCCGCGGAGCCGCCCGCGCGCCGGCGTCAGTTCGTCGCCCCGGGTCGACCGCCCGAGGACTTGAGGGGCGGCAGATTCGCCAACTTACCCCACACTCTGTCGTCCACGTTCTCGACGAACAGTTGCAGGTGGGGGTAGGGGATCTGGATCCCGGCCGCGTCCAGCGCGAGCTTGGAAGCCTCCATGACGCGGTAGAAGATCGGGCGCTCCTGCGACATCTCATCGATCCAGACCCGCACGATCAGGTCGACGCTCGAGCCGCCCAACCCCTCCACTACTACTTCGGGCGCTGGTTTCTCCAGCACGCCCTTGATCGACGTGACCGCCTCGAGCAGCACCTCGCGCGCTTGCGGTATGTACTCCTTGTAAGCGATTCCCACCGGCACGTTCACGCGCGTCGCACCGTACATCGAGTGGTTGATGATGACGCCGTCCATGATCTGGCGATTGGGCAGCACGACATAGGTATTTTCCATCGTACGGATGCGTGTTGTGCGGATGGTGATGTCACGGACCTCGCCGTAGTGATCCCCGATCTCCAGAAAGTGCCCCACCAAGAACGGCTTGTCCCAGAAGATCAGGAACCCGGCAATCATGTTGGCGATCGTGTCCTGTGCCGCCAGACCGATGGCGATGCCGGCCACGCCGATCCCCGCCAGGGCCGCCGCCACGTTCACCCCCAGCTGGCTCGCCGCCATCACCGCCCCCAACAGCAGCAGGGCGATTCGGTAGACGTTGTCTAGCAGCAGATGCGCGAGCGCTTCGTGGATTCCGGCCTTGCGGAACACGGCGGCGAAGACGCGACGCGTCACTCGAAAGATTATCCAGAAGATGAGCAGGACGAGCAGCGCCGCCAGTATCTTGGGGGCGAAAGCCACCGCCATGTTGCGGATCTGCTCCGCCGTCGTCTCGAAATTGAGAAGGTTGTCCATGTCGCCTCCCGCGCGAACGAGCCGTTGCCAAGACAAGGTGCAAGAAGGAAAAAGGGCTCCGCCGATTTCACTCGGCAAGCCCCCTGATCAGACGAACGCCGCCGGGCTTCATGCGAAGCCCGGCGGCGCCTCCGTTAGCTGCTGACTCGGGTCGGCCTCGACTTACTTCTTCGAGACGCTAACGGGAATCCGCCTGCCCACCGCTTTCTCGGTCTTGGGCAGACGAATCGTCAGCAGCCCCCGCTCGTACTCGGCGGTGATCCTCTCCTGATCGACCGAGGCCGGCAGCGGGATGCAACGACGGAACGACCCGAACCGCCGCTCGCTGTGGTAGTAACCCTCGGAGCGTTCCTCAGTCTCCTCTTTCTTTTCACCGCAGATGTTCAGCACATCGCCGGAAACCGAGATGTCGAGCTCCTTGGGGTCAACACCCGGCACCTCCGCCCGCACCGTGATCGTGTCCTCTGTCTCACTTACATCGAGGGACGGCGACCAGGCCATCGTCCACGCAGGCCAATCGGGCAGCGACTTCCAGGTCCCGAGCGGCTCGCCGAAGAACCGATCGAACAGTCGGTCTATCTCCGAGTGGAATCGCGTGAGTGGCGACTCCGTAGACCCGTTCCCTTGACCCGACTCACGGAGCTTGCTTCGCCAGGGAATCAGATTTCCGATCAACATATGGCTTAGACCTCCTTCTGCATCTTCAACGATCTATCTCAACTCACTACCTCTCAAGTACGCGCCCGCATTAGGCGACGCCCACCGACCGGGCGCGCCGACGCGGTTACGCCACGCGATCAGCGGGCGCTAACCTCTATCTTGCGCGCCTTGGCTCGCTCCACTTTCGGCAGATGCAGTACCAGGACGCCATCCTTGTACTCGGCGCTGATGTGTTCCGCGTCTACGCTCTCGCTCACCTCGAACGCCCGATAGAAGCCGCCCACGCCGTAGCGGTGCAGCAAGTAACTCGTGTCTTGCGGCTGCCGAGGCTCCACTTTGGCGTGGATCGTCAATACACCATGCTCGAAATTGATGTCGATGCTCTCAGCGCTCGCCCCGGGCAAGTCGGCCACGACCTGCAACTCGTCGGCCAGTTCCAGAATATCGACCGCCGGACGATAGTGTAGGACACTGCGCGTCGGTTCCTGGCGAGCCACTTCACGGCCTATGTCCTTCTCGACAGCAGTTCCGCCTACCATGCTTATCACCTCGCTGTTCATTTCCAGTCAGACTTATGGATTCACAAAACCTCGCCTCGCCGCGTTCCTCACGCGCTCAACGCCTTGACCTCAATCTTCCGCGCACGCGCGCTGGGCGCCTTCGGCATCGCTATCGTCAGCACACCGTTCTCCAGGCGGGCCTCCACCTTGTTCACATCGATGTCCACCGGAAGGTGAACCACACCGCTGAATGACCCAACGGCGCGCTCACGGCGATGGTAGGTGACGCCCTCCCGCGCGTCGTCCCTCCGCTCGCCCTTGAGCGCTAGCTCCTTGCCCTTCACCAATATCTCCAGATCCTCCATCCTCAGGCCGGGCATCTCCGCCTCGGCGTAGAGGGCTTCGTCCGTTTCCCAAAGGTTGACCGCCGGGAATGAACGCCCCCTGGACCGTGGACCCACGCCAAGCCACGGCGTCTCGTCCAAGAACCCACCGAACGCGTCGGTGAACACCCGGTCCAGCTCGCGACGCAGCTGGCCGACCGGATAGCCGCTGCTGACCAGCCACCTGTTTG
>JABAOH010003319.1_pt3 | contig 14899 bp, 11 predicted proteins | sample 7062181 | NCBI WGS metagenome assembly JABAOH01 (sample SAMN14538630, study PRJNA623070) | marine sediment metagenome | biome: marine biome [ENVO:00000428]; feature: marine pelagic biome [ENVO:01000023]; material: deep marine sediment [ENVO:00002113]; isolation source: pool of 5 deep marine...
AAAGCAAACGGGGCCTCTACCGAATCAATCAGTATAAGCCCCGAATTGCCACAAATCGGCTATAGTAACCAGAAAATTTAATCGCCAATTTAGTAACGCGGTTTAGGGAGCCGGAAGATACAAACGAATATCATCAAAGTACATCGTACCTGAACCACCAGCCTGTGGATTGGTCTTGTCACCAAAACCGAGGGCAATCGTATTGACATTGGTCAAGTTCACACCCTTGTCGGCAAACGCCTGCAGGTCGATAGTCCATTCCGTCCAGGTGCTTACCTGCGATGCGTCGGGGTCATCGTGGTACACCGTCGCCGCCGTGCCGCTGCTGTCTTTGACAGTTACATACATCGGCTCAGCCTCATTACTAAGCAGACCGATGTCCTCATTGACCCATTGGCCCGTACCATCGCTGGTAATGTTGGAGAATTTGGCCTCGCACGCTACACCGGAGTTATGACTGGTCAGCGCCAAGCCTATGTACATAGGCGTACTCATTGTAACCGTCTGTGAACCCAATTGCATCCAAGTGCTGCCGTCCGCTGAATAGTAGGCCTTGACAAGGCCACCTACGGTACGTTCTATTTTCACCCACTGGGGTGCTGTGATTCCAGCTTCGTTATCGCTGCTGCTGCTGCCACCCGCCGTTCTGCGACGCTGGAAGGAAACTCCCTGAGTGGGTGTAACGACCATCATCACATGCCTCGAATCCGGCTCAAGAGTATCGCGAATCATAACGCCGGCTTTGGCCCATTCGTTTGTGTTCTCCACGCTCTCAACCTTTGCTATAATCGTGCCCGCACCGGAAAGCTCCTTATATGCAAAATGGAACTGGTCTGAGGTGTCCCAGATATCCACTCCCTCTGCGGTCATCGTGTAGGTACCGGTTGGTCCTTCCACGAAGCTGCCCATATACGCCGGATAACCTCTAAACCACAGTGACAATACTTTTACATTTTCTCTGGTCCAGTCCTGCGCAGGACTAAATGTGCGTTCTGCCTCTGAGTAATTTACCGTACCACTATTGTCGTAAAAATATGGCATCGACTGAGCACCCCTATGAACGATACTTTGCTCGGCAAATGGAGGAGTATCATTACCAATGAGAGCTCCGTTTGTCGCGACCTCGTATCCATCTATCCACGTATTGAATATCTCATCGGGTGGATAATCGTTGTAGTCTTCAAAATCGTCCACCACAAGGTAGTTGGCAACCGTAAAGCTCCAGATATCACCCTTCCAGGGACTATTCGGCTCAGTGTCATTAACCTCATCAATCCGCCAGTAGTAAGTCTTGCCCCGAATAAGACCATCCGGATATGCAAATCCGGGAAAACCGATAGTTAAAGAAGTTGCAGCCTGGTTGCCCTGGAATGTCTCGGCGATGCCGTCGTTCACATCGTCAAAATTATCACCAAGATACACATCGTGTGAGACCGTGAGGGGACCGGGCTTCCACGAAAGGTTTGCCCATGTATCCTCATGCACAGCACCATAAGCCGGGGTCGGATCCCAGGCGATGGGCCGTATCTCGCCTACCATGATGCCGAGAATCTCGGGCGGCGACAGGCCGTGGTCGTAGAGCCTGACATCGTCGATGCCGCCGATCCAGTGGAATCCCCATCCTTCCGAACCTATCAAGAACGGAGCGGTACTGCCGGCAAACCCAGTCATTTCGGCCGAGTCAGTTTCCTCGCCATTGAGATATAATTTCACCGTCTCGCCATCATGCGAGACAGCGATATGGTACCACTCTCCTACCGGAAGCACCTGGCCGACATAGACCCACGTCCTTTGGCCCGGGGAATTGAACTGCCATCCGATGATGTCATCCTGGCCGCCGGCACCCCATGCGAATCGGAGCTGCCAGCTCCAGCCCGCGGCCGCATCAGCCTTACATAGGGGTGCCACGCTATCGGGACCCCCTAATGTGCCCGGGTTGATCCAGATTGTCGCCGAGAAGGGACCGGTGACGTTCAGACTGGCATCATTGCCGCAATCCACGTAGGCCTCACCGTCGAAGTCCAGCGCACCGCCCATCTTACCGGTTATCCACTTGAGCTCTCCGACGAACGTGCCATCGTTGCCATTAGCGGTCGAATCTTGAGCGATATTCCCGAAACCTTCATCAAGGGTCCAGTGGCCAACCAGATCAGCACATACACTGCTTGGCACGCTCAGAACAAGAATAGAAGAAATCAGATAAATCATTTTTCTACACATAATTAATGGTCCTCCTTCAAAAAGTTAAATTAAAACACTTCTAAATTATGTTTAGTCCACACATCAGAATATTCGTTTCTTTCAACAGGCATCAAAAAGTTCATCTATGAGAATGACACTCACATAGCTTATAGTGCTTCCGGTTATAGCTCCGGTGGCGGATACAGACGGATATCGTCAAAGTACATTGTACCTGAACCGCCGGCCAACGGATTGTTCTTGTTACCAAGACCGAGGGAAATCGTATTGACATTAGCAAGGTTTATACCCTGGTCGGCAAAGGCCTGCAAGTCAATAGTCCATTCAGTCCAGGTAGTTACCTGTGCTGCATTAGGATTATCATTGGTGACAATCGCATTACCGTCGAGAGCAACATATAAAGTCTCAGCAGCATTATCCGAATTGCCTCTGAACCAGATCGTCAGTGTGTTGACACCATTCTCGGTCCAGTCACGCGGGTAAGTCAGCGTCAGAGTTGCCTCAGAGTAACCAACGCTGTTGTCATAGAATAATGGCATCGACTGGTTGCCTCCGTGAACAATAGTTTGCTCTGCAAAAGGAGGAGCGTCATAACCAACTAAAGAACCGTTTTCCGGGTCTTCGTATCCATCTATCCATGCGTTAAATATCCTGTTGCTCTCGGGGTCAGTGGGGTCAAGGTCATTGTAGCTCTCAAAATCGTCCACGATAAGGAAGTTGGCTGTCGTGAAGATCCATACATTGCCTGTCCACGGACTATCGGGATGGGTGTTATTGACCTCGTCAATACGCCAGTAGTAGGTGGTATCCCACTCAAGCTTTCCAGGATCATAGCTTTCATCGCCAAGGTTTCGGTTGCCTTTGTACTCCGGTGAGCCGGTATTGGCATTTTTCACAGAAATTTTATCTATTCCGAAATAGACCACATGCGAAGCGGCAAAGATACTCGGCGACCAGGTAATAATCTGTGTCTGCTTTATATCCACAGCGCCATTAGCCGGGTCCGGATTCCCGACGGCGCCCTCGGTAGTAAAGCTCCAGACATCGCCTTTATACGTCTCGATGGCGTCAAATTCATCGACACGCCAGTAGTAAGTCTTTGCCAATTCAAGTGTGCCGGGAGTATAGGTTGTAACTCCCTGGGGAAGTCCACCGGTGGCGTTGTCCACCTCGTCAAAATTGTCTCCGAAATATACAGTGTGTAATTTTGCACCAAAGCCTGGCGTCCAGCTAAGGTCTGCATCCGGATCTACCTGCTCGGCAGCATCAGCCGGGTCGGGGTAGTACGAGGTCTTGGGTGGAACCGAAAAGCTCCAGACCTTGCCCTTCCAGGGACTATTCGGCTCGGTGTCATTGACCTCATCGATTCGCCAATAGTAAGTTGTGCCGGGAACAAGACCATCCGGATAAGCAAATCCTGGAAAGCCGACAACAATAAACGTCTCGGATTGGTTACCCAGGAATGTGCCTTCGGCACCATCATTCACATCATCAAAATTTTCGCCGAAGTACACATCGTGCGAGACGGCGAAATCTCCCGGTTGCCAGGAAAGATTCACCCAGGTATCCGGATACAGTGAACCATCAGGGGGGGTTGGAGCAAAGGCATTCGGAAATCCTTCACCGCCATGCATAACAATCTGAATTTCTTCTGCCGTCAGCGCCTTATCGTAAATACGAACCTCATCGAGTGACCCGTGGAAAGTTCTGCCCTCAGCGGGGTGGCTAACTCCGATATAGACCGGGGTATCGACATCCGGACCTATTGTGAATGGTTTGGGACCCACTTCATCGACGCCGTTGACATAGACTGTGGCATAGCTGCCGTCAAACGTAAAGGCCAGGTGAACCCATTCATTTTTAGGCATAATGGAGAAAGGGGTTGACCCGGAAGAGCTGGTGTAAGACGAGATATTGCCTTGATAGGAAAGACCCAATCTGTCAATTTCAGCAGGATTCGTAAGGGCTCCCCACAATTCGATCTGGAACATCATAGTATCTGCGCCCCATCCGGCCGACTTGGTGAGAAAATGCATAAAGGTTCCCGTTCCATCCCAGTACGCCCAGAGAGCAACAGTGAATTGTCCCGTCCCATTTGTAGGGTCGAAGATTCCACAGTCAACTCCCACACACACGTCCGGGTTGAATGCAAGAGCACCACCAAAGCCTTCCGGGCCTACTACCCATTCCGGAGTTCCAAGCAGCGTCCCATGGTGACCATTGCCGGAACTGTCATTGGCGATGTCTCCTGAATCCTCATTAAACCTCCACCAGCCGACGAGGTCCGCATCAGCTATTCTTGTGGAAACCATGCCGAGCAGCAGAGCAAAAGAAAATAAATAAATCAATTTTCTACACATAATAGTCCTCCTTAAAAAAAATTGAAAATGACCGTGCTTTGGCCGCACACCAAAATCCCGACCTCTCAGGATTGTTTTGAACAATCATCAAGAACCTTTACCTCCTTCCTTCAAAGGTCAAATGTAAGCCGTTGATTGAAATGTAAAAGTCTTCACTGCGAAGTAAAAAGCTCATATATAAAACTTTGAACGTCGCGCATGAACCATCCTGCTAAGCTAATTCAACTGAAAATAACGAAATTTTTCTGTTGAGAGGATAAAAATAACAGATGGAATTTATCCTGAAGTAAGCTACAGGAAATATTCAAATCCAATCAATCTTCTTTATATCAAAATGGCCGTCTTTCCGTCAAGGAAAATCTCTTAATTATATATTGGCATGCTTTTCTTTATAAAATTGAGCAGAAATATGTAACGACTTTAGGTCTTTCTGAGCACATGGACAAACTTGGAGGCCAAATTAATCATATTCTTGAGCAGAACTCGCATGGCAGAAATATTTTCAGCCGCTATAAGGGTAATCGCAGCCATGAGGTTAGCAATAATCTTCTTCAACACTTCTGTCCTCTTTTGTCCTGTTATTTCACAACTAGAACGGTAGGCACTAAAAAGACCTGCCGTTCGGAGGAAAAATATGTGTAGAAAATTGCTCTTTAAACCTTTCTTCGTCAAAATCCAGAGCGTTTCTTGAAATTTTGTTGCTACGCTGAATATGACTTGCCAACGGCCGTTCTATGTCAAGGTTTTGACGGTGATGAATGTTAAGAGGCCCCGCATATGAAAAGCTCTGGATGTATTTTTTATTTTAACCTCAGAGTGGGTATACTTATGGTTAGATTTTTTAATTTTGTCTCACAGTAAAATGGAGTATTGTCATGAATAAGCAAAGAGATTTTACTCTGATAGAACTCTTGGTCGTGATTGCTATTATTGAACTATTGATGGCTATATTGATGCCGGCCCTGCAGCGGGTGAGAGAGCAGAGTAAACGAGTGTCTAGTCTTAACAATCTCAAACAGTTGACCCTTGCGTGGATAATGTATGCTGATGAAAACGATGGCAACAAGATAAGTACAGGATATTTCAGAATAGACTGACATAGTGATTGAAAATAGCAGAAAGTATGTAATTCGAGGAGAAAATATTTCGTGAACGGCATATCCACAGCTTTCACACATAAATTTTAGGAGCATTCTTCACCAGATTTTACAAACAATGTTTTTACGAATGTTGACCATGTCCTTCGTCGTGCATTAGATCAGATACCTGTTGGTGACTAACTTTAATCACAGCCTTGCGGATTGCGCTTGTTTTGTTTGCAATATTCAAACAAGTATCATATATCGCGCGAAAGTGTAATATCTCAACCAGATTGTTCTCTCCTCTCCAACGAAGAAAAAGTATTCGAGACTAAGTGCTATACGGCCAATGGCCCCATTTTAGTGAGTTTATGTTTACAACTGTGCCACAACCAGAAGGCTCGTTATCTGCCAATTTGACAAAATATTCATTTCATAATTGTTGTTTTATCAGTTGGTTATGAAAAATATGAATTTTGTAAACATTTTCAATAGCAGATTCGATCTCTTGAGCGGTATCGGGGCATTTTTCTCTATATTTGACAAACAAGGTATATACAAACTTTGATTTTCTCCCGATTCATTTTTTTGCGACACAGCGTTTTTGAATTATCGGAAAATTATTGACTTCTAATTGAGATTATGTTATTATAGGACTTATGGCAGGGAAGACCGTTTTAGTAGAGTGTAAATGGAAAATTCCGGTTCTCAATTGCAACAAGCAAGAAAGGACAATTATATGAACACAACGGTAAAATTATTTTGGACTAAAGTGAGGAATCTCATGCTCAAGAAAAAATTTAGGCCACATTTTCGCATCATTCTGCTGCTGGCGGGCTTGTTGTGCTTCTGGGGCCCACAGGCTTTGGCCCAGCCCGCTCCTCAGGATACGGAAGACACGGTTCCCCCGCCCTTCATTGCCGAACTCGTGGAGAATACCGAACTGACACCAGAGCAAGTGGAGCAGATGCGAAGTGACGGTTTCGGCTGGGGCAACATCATGATTGCCACCCGCCTGGCCGAGCGGATCGCCGCTGATAGCGATGGCGTATTGACATTCGATGATGCGCTTACCAATGTGCTCAATGCCCGTGCCGAGGGCAAGGGATTCGGACAAGTTGCCCATGAGAACGACCTGAAGCTCGGGCGCGTGCTTGGGAATCAAGAGACACCGAACGCAACTAATCCCCCGCCCTTCATTTCCGAACTCGTGGAGAACACCGAACTGACACAAGAGCAAATGGAGCAGATGCGAAGTGATGGTCTCGGCTGGGGCAACATTATGATTGCCACCCGCTTGGCCGAGCAGATTGCCGCTGATAGCGATGGCTTATTGACATTCGATGATGCACTTATCAATGTGCTCAGTGCCCGTGCCGAGGGCAAGGGGTTCGGACAGATTGCCCATGAAAACGATCTGAAACTCGGTCACGTGCTCGAAGATGAAGAAACGCCGAACGCATCCAATCCGCCGCCCTTCATTGCTGATCTCGTGGAGAACACCGAACTGACACAAGAGCAAGTGGAGCAGATGCGAAGTGGCGGCGCTGGCTGGGGCAATATCATGATTGCCACCCGCTTAGCCGAGCGGATCGCCGCTGATAGCGATGGCCTATTAACATTCGAAGATGCACTTAACAATGTGCTCGATGCCCGTGCCGAGGACAAGGGATTCGGACAGATCGCCCATGAGAACGACCTGAAACTCGGGCGCGTTGTCGGAAAAGGCAATAAAAGTGCAAATACTGGTTCGGACACTCCCAATATAGAAGAAGCTGGCACTGGTCCAAACGTAAGTATCGAGCGCGGAAGGGGACAGGAGAAGAAGCAAAACGCCTTCAGCCGGTTCATTCGCTTCCTGGGCCTTGGAAAGAAGGGAAGATTTGAAAAACCGCCGAAGCCTGAAAAACTCGAAAGACCGGAACGCCCGAATAAACCCGAGAAGCCGGAAAAGCCTGAGAAGCCCGAAAAACCGGAACGTCCGGAGAAGCCCGAGAAGCCAGAAAGAGGACCCCGCAGATGAAATATCGACTTTTTGCATTGACCCTTTTGGCATGGATCTGGGGAGCACTCATTTGTTCCCCAGATTCTTCCTTTGCTGATACTGCGCAGCCGACATGGCAGTATGGATTGTCTTTTTCCTACTTGACCGGTGATTACGGTCAGGGCGAGGACACAGATATCTACTACACTGCGGTGACCGTCAAGCGGTATCTGGAGAAGGGAGATATTACACTGACGGTTCCCTACATAGACATCTCGGACGATGGCGCAACATTTGTAGGCGGCGAGGTAGAGCCCATCGATGGCGGCGAAGGCGGGTCGGGTCTGGGCGATATGATATTGAAAGGTCGATACTACGCAGTCGCACAAGACGCAATGTTACCCTACATAGACCTAGTAGGGAGTATAAAATTACCGACAGCTGACGAAGACAAAGGGCTGGGAACAGGTAAAACGGACTTCACATTTATGGCCGAATTCGCCCGGAGACTGGAGAATAAAGACTTGATAGCCCTGTGGGAGCTTGGTTACACGTTTGTCGGGGACCCGTCCGGATACGACGCAGATAACCGGTGGCTTTACAGCTTGGGATTGGCTTACGAACTTGACCCTATGATTACCCTCAGCGGGTACCTTGACGGTCGTACCGCAATTTTCGAAGGCAACGATGATCCACTCTCTATCCTTTTAATTGGCGAGTACAAGTTCCGTCCCGATCTTCGCTTTGACACTTTATTGGAGATTGGTTTGAACGACGGCGCTCCCGATTTTGGCATCACGTTCGGCCTGCGCAAGCGCTACTAACCTAATACATTACAGCAGCGTTCACCGTTTCTTGGGTGCCAGGTCATCCGTCTTTCAAATCACTACTTAACAGGAGAGAATGTTCGGTCCATCCGGTTTATTGAATATAAATACCTCGAGTGGTATCCTGACGGCCCACATGAATTGTACAATCTGAACAACGACCCGAACGAGCGGTTCAATCTGTACGGCCACCCGCTTCAACCGATCTTAATCCACGAAATGACAAGGACAAACGTGACCGTTCCGGAGCACTCGGGTTATTGCCGTCAAAGAAGTTTCAGCAAGGCGACGCCAAGAAAGATGGCACTTCCGGCGGATACTATGCAACGCCAGGCGGGATGGCTCCGTGCGTAAGTGGGTAGTTTGCGATCGAGGTAGAGCAGAGCGAAGCCGAGCAGACCGAAAACTACAGCATTCATCGCTGCGACCATATTAATGATGGCGCCGGGCTGATTCTCGCCGAGAAGTATGGTCACGGCCATGATGGTCAGATATGCGCCCATTGTGATACGGTAGCTTTTGAGTTTGTCACAGAACCGCGGCGAAAAACCGCTCAGCATGGAGGCAATGGCCCGGCTTTTCCCGTCCATGCAACTGACTACGGTACTGAACAGGGCGAAAACCGCGACGACCAGAAACGTTTCACGCCCTCGGGGAACGGAGTCAAGCATCTTGGACAGGGTCGCCATGATCTCGCGCTTCTCGGGCATAAGACCCTGGGCATGCAGAGTAGCCACGCCCATAGCGAGGAATGCGAAAGAAATCCCAAGGATAAGTGTATATGAGGCAAGGCAGTCAATCCGCATTGTGGACAACCACCTGCGGTAGTCTTCTTCATTTCGGGCCTTACTGATTTTCTCATTGATCCATGAGGAATAGAGCAGAGTGGTCGTGCCAGCGCCGATCCAGCCCATTAGGCCCATGATAGTGCCCACGGAACCTTGCGGGACCCTCGGCACGAGGCCGAGCGCAATCTCTTCAGCCGGCAACGGGACTTGAAATAGTGTATATATCACGCCTGCGATGAGTACGGCGCACATTGCCATAACGACCTTCTCGAAAAACCGGTACGAACCTGTGTACAGCAGAACAGGTACAAGGACCGTGGCACAAAGGGCTACTACCCTAATATCGAGACTTGGGAACAGACCGACGAGAGCGGAACCCACGGCCAAAGCAATGCCGCCATAACCTATCATTTCAAGGGAAAAGACGAGTATGATGAAATACTGGGCCCAGTGCCGGGGGCCGGGCAACCAGTCGAAAGCGCGAAATACGTCATCTCCGGAGGCGATGGTCAGTCTGGCGAGGCCTTCGCTGAACGCCGCTTTATAGACGATGGTCAAAATGGGCACCCATAGCAGTGCGAACCCATACTGCGCGCCGCTTCTTGGCGTCAGTATAAGTTCGCCGGACCCTATGGCCAGCGCTGCCAGGACCACACCGGGTCCAATAAACTTAAGCTTCTCTCGAATACTCGCAGGTGCCTTTTTAGTCGTCTCCAACTGTCACCTCCGGCGGCGAAACAGGATGCATGAATTTTTCCACGATTGCACCCCTATCGTGAACCTGCCCTCTTGTCTTCTACGTTACCTGGGATTTCTATTATGACAATTAATATCTTTGCTTAGCTACGCTGCTATACTATCAAACGAATATCAAATGCGCAGCTTTAATCTTCCTCCGAATTAGAATGGAATACAGTCTCATTTTCCATCCCAAATAGTCGCTGCAATATAGCGCTCTGGAGACCGTTTATCACAAAAGTAGTAAACAAAAACAATTTTCCCATCCGAACGCTGGATGGACCGAACATATCCAAGATCTCTGCTGGCGCCATCATCCCTCAGATGTATGGGATTGCTCCAGGTTTTCGCATTATCGCTGCTTATCTGTGCGTGAATTCCATATGGCTCAGCGCGATACCCATATGACAGACAAAGCCTGCCATCGGCGAGTAGTATCAAACTTGGTGGATTGCCTTCACCCAGATCAGATGCTGGTTTGCTCAAGAAGCGCCAGTTCTTTCCATTATCTTCGGAAATGTATATCTCTATCCATCTTCTATTACCTTCACGTCGGCGAACTGCGGTCAGAAGAGCCGTTTTCGACAAACGAACAGTCGAAGGCATAATTGAAAATCCTTTTGGCTCAGGTGATATCCATGAAACAAAATTCCAGCTTTTACCTCCATTATATGTCCTGGCACAAAATGGACGCCCTTCCCTACCGTTCTTCTTCGCTGCTGTTAAGAATAACATGCAGTCAAGCTTGTCGTTAACTATATAATCTGTTCGCGCTGCTATACCATCTATATATTGTACTTTTAGGATATATGGGCCGTTCCAATTTTTTCCTCTATCATAAGAATAGTAAAGCAAAGATGGCCCCACATTATTATCTAACATTCGAAGGGTCATCGCGAAATCAGGGTGAGTAAATTCTACTCCTCCCGGGCAATCAACCGGTGTTTTGGGGATCAAATGTGGCGGCCGTGTGCCATGTAACGCTGCACCATAAGGAATGATAACACCCTTTTCAGCAGGGTACTCGATAGACCATGTTTCGCCGCCATCCAAGCTTCGTGCAAAGAGATGTTCTTCCGGCCGTTCACGGTCGATCGCATGGCGGTTTGGTCCCAAATCTTTATAATGTCCACGGCTAAAACCAACTAAGATTTCATTTCCCCAAGACCATATTCCATGATTGGCCGGCCAACCACCAAAACGACGTTTCTCTCTATAAACAGTGAAGTGTTTCATTCCCTTTTGGTTGCCTGCATGCAAATCATTTGAAATGAAAAAGATTGAAATAACCATGTTCACAAGCAGGGCGGTTATCGAACCACAACGCACACCTCTTCTTCTCCACCATCTATTCATTCGGCCTCTCATACCAATTGAGATTTCCCATTTATACCTGCTCAAGTATACTACTAAGGCTCACTTCCAACAGCATATCAGGCCTGTCCCGAAAATTCAAGTTCTCTGGTTACATAATCCCACACAACCTTAAACAACACCCATCAGCTTTTGATTTAAAGCACCTCAGAGGCCATTTAAACGGCTAACTCATCTTGATGGGTATCAGGGTCTTTAACGTGGTTTTAAACAGCCTAAATCTCAAAAAATCTGCCATTGATGTGTAACATTTTTGGAATTTTCCCTAAGTACAAAGTGTGCAGAAAACAATTAAATATGAATTTTTTTGGAGGTTCTCTTATGCTTACATGGTGTAGGTTCCCATTCTGGCCGGTTAGACCAATATTCGGGATTCAGGTTCTGTGGGGCGTATTAGCTATCGTGGGAGTAATTTTTTCTCTGATAATGCTCATCGATTGTCTAAAGCGGCCTGCGTCGAATTTTTATAATCCACTGACGGATGAAGGTAAGTACGACAAGCTTATATGGGCCGCTGCAATTGTTTTGTCGCTTAGTTTTTATTTTGTGGGAGCAATTGCGTATTTCTTTGTTATAAAAAGAGCCGAACCTGAGAACAAAGAATAGCAGTTGACCGATATTTCCCATCACTGGCCTTGAGCTGCAAAGTTGATTTGAATAGGGCGATGGTAGGATAAAGTCTCTCTTTTTGTTTTAACCTGAATTAAAATCCCCCCGACTCTACCCTGAAATTTGTAAACATTTTCAAAGGCCGGCCCAATTTACTTGCTGTTGTAATAGCAAGTGGAGTAGAACGGCTAACGTCTGCGCGACTTTAACTGTCAAGGATTCTTTCAACCTTTCCTTGATCCACATCCATAACATACTGAATTCCACTAACTTCTTTTGCCTCATGCGTCAAGGCTGCTATATCGTCCCTGGACATATGTTCCAGAGTGAATTTGCGACTACCAGCCATCAGTTGGCGTAAGCCCTGGGCAAGGCGTTCGTAGTAGGTGTAAAGCCCCAATGCACCGGTCGGTAGCTGTTCGAATTCCTTGTCCCCCAGTTCCTTGCGGAGCATACTCGCGGTTACAAATATTTCGTCTTTCGAACTGCCGAATCGTTCGACATACACTGGAATCTGGAGTTCATCAATCGTGCGTCCTATTGTTTTACCTACCATAGCCGCGGCTATTGGAGCACGAGCCATGCCAATCAGCTTCACAAACGGTGCGCCAAGAGCGAGTCCTTTGAAGATTTGGTCTTCAAAAGCAAAACCACCGGCTAAAGCAATGGCGGGTAGATACTCGCCTTTGTCGGCGATACGTCTGGCATACTGATACAAAAGCGAGTGTAGATGTACAGGAGGAATGCCCCACTCATTCATCATCCGCCAGGGGCTCATACCCGTGCCGCCGCCCGCCCCGTCGACGGTTAGCAGGTCGATCTTGTACCGCGAAGAAAACAAAATTGCCCTCGCCAGGTCAGCCGGCCGATATGCCCCCGTCTTGAGAAATATGTATTTGGCACCGGCATTACGCAGCTTCTCCACCCGAGCGGCAAACGATTCCTCGGTTACCATCCCCACCCTCGAGTGTCTCTCGAACTCCCTGAACGCACCCTGTTCGAAGGCTTTGATGACAGCCGGGTCAGTCGGATTCGGCAGGACCACGTAACCGCGTTCATATAAAAGCTGTGCCTTTTTGAGGTCTGTGATTTTCACCTCACCGCCGATGTCTTTTGCACCCTGGCCCCATTTTAGCTCCACGCATTCGACACCGAGCTTCTCGATGGCATATTCCTGCACGCCCAGCCGCGTGTCCTCGACGTTTGCCTGCACGATGATAGCGCCGTAGCCGTCTCTCTGATGGTCCTGGTAGAGCTTCACACGGCGTTTAAGGTCGGCCGTATCGACAACCCTACCGTTCTTGATAACAGATTCAGGGTCCATTCCAACTACGTTCTCGCCGATGGTCAGGCCGGTCCCAGCCTGGGCTGAACCGATAGCCAGACCTTCCCAGTTGTTCTTGGCAATGTTTGTCGAGCCGATTCCTGCGATGTGCCACGGATAGCGATATTTTATGCCGTTATCGTGGCCAAAAGTAACCTCCAGATTGACGGCCGGGAAGATGGCCTTGTCGCTATCGGCCTCTATACCATGCGCGCCGACTGCGGTCCCCATAATGTTGAAGTGCGAGTAGTCCACCGGGTAGGTCTTCTCCGCGGCCGTGGTTACCATGCCGAACGGCTGCGGATAAATCACTTCGTGACCACGGTAAGCGCTCTTGCCTATCTCGCACATCCCGATACAGCCGTCCACACACGTAACACACATGCCCGAGGCCGGAACAACCGAACCTTCGGTCCTGTTCTTCGTGAGAGTTGCTGCCGAAGCATTTATCTTTGAAAGCGTAAGTGACATTTTATCTGGCTCCTTTACTTTTATTAGTCTTTCTTTATCTCGCAGGCTACGCACGGACTCATGTAGCACATCATATCGTTAAACTGTTCTTTATCCACACAGGGAGGGCTTAGATTCGCACAGCCTCCGCAGATTGCCTTTTCCGGCTCGGTATAGGTGCAGCGGAGTTGGCAGGCCGGGCACACATATATACAGCCACCGCACAGCCGGCAGACATCCGACTTGATATCGAATGGCGTGCCGATACTTCTTTTCTCGCCCCGGCCCCTAAAACCGATGGCCCTGGCCATCATTTGCTCTTCACACATTCGCACACACAGGCCGCACATAATGCAATCGTCGTGCTCCTGCTTAAAACGCTGCTGGCGTATGCCATGCGCAGAAGCAAGGTCCTGAATTATCTTGGACTGGGGACAGGAGGCGAGCAGCAGCTCTAATATCATTTTACGTGCCCTTAGCACCCGTTCCGATGCTGTCCGCACGGTAAGACCTTCCTCGGCCGGGTAGGTGCACGAGGATACCAGTTTTGCCTTTGGTCCTTCTCCTATCTCCACCACGCACAGACGGCAGGCACCATAGGGTGACAACCCGTCCATATGGCACAGAGTCGGGATAGGAAAGCCTATGAATCTTGCGGCCTCCAGCAGAGTGCTGCCCTTCTCGACCGATACATTCAAACCGTTTATTTTCAACGTTATCATGCCAACTTTTCCTCCACTGCCACGCACTCGGCCTCTTCATTTCCCGCTCGCTGGGTAAATTCTAAATCACACCTCAGACACCTGCGGGCTTCACTTACCGCCTGCTCAACAGACAAAGCCATCTCCACCTCTGCAAAGCTCTTTTTTCTCGATCTGGCATTGAGTGTTGCGGGTTCTACTCGTTCGGCATCTTCAAGCTCTTCCTCGCTGACTACCGCGGGCTCTATGAAAACCGAAGGCAGTTTTACCTTAGGCGGCTCTGCAAGCTCTTCACCACGAATATAGCGGTCTATAACTCCCGCCGCCTTTCTTCCCGCGGCTATGGCATTAACAACGGTATTCGGCCCCGTCACCAGGTCGCCCCCGGCGAATACGCCTTTACGATTGGTTTGAAGAGTTTTCGCATCGACCCGTAACCTCCCGCCCTTATCAAGCTCAAGCCCCA
>JABAOH010001005.1_pt2 | contig 14898 bp, 17 predicted proteins | sample 7062181 | NCBI WGS metagenome assembly JABAOH01 (sample SAMN14538630, study PRJNA623070) | marine sediment metagenome | biome: marine biome [ENVO:00000428]; feature: marine pelagic biome [ENVO:01000023]; material: deep marine sediment [ENVO:00002113]; isolation source: pool of 5 deep marine...
ATCAGTCAAAGGGAGAAAAAAGGGACTGAGGGATCGATGAAATCGATAGTTATTGAGGTTATTGGGGCGGGGGGTTTTTACCTTTCTAACTCGATCTCACCGGTCCCTCATCCCTCATTGCTAAGAAAAGTTAACCCCTTAGGGGGTATCCGGAAATCTCATTTTCCGGTCATATATCCACATCAGGGCATGACCTCATGCCCGTCGTTCATATAATGGTTGCTCTCTCGATTTCCTCTCTCGCGCATAACCAATCCCAGGGGCAAGGGGGAATTCACATTCCTGGAAGCCCCTTTCGACTTCCTCCGATGGGTATTGAGATAGGGATCCTCCCTTTCCCTCATTCTCCCCTGGAGGTATTCCCTCCTCGTTATCTCCTGGATCAGTTTTATGCCTTTCCAATGTCTCTTCTTCTTAACCCTTGGAAAATGGGAGGCGGAGAATAATACCGAAAAGATATCCCTCCCCTCGAGATACCTTACCATCTCGTAACTCTTCCCTGCACCCACATGACCGCTTTCCAATATGAGTTTAAAGAACATCGCATACCCCTTGAATAAATTTTTAAGCAAGAACTATACCAAGACCCGGTTAACCAGGGAGGTATGGGAACTCCGGATAAAAAGAAAAGGGGGATGTGGCCTGAATTTACTGTCCAACAAGGGATAAACTCAGGCCGCATCGATGGGGAAAAGGAGATTAATGATCCATCTTGAACGTTCTAAAAAGGGGATTGATGCATAATTTTTTTCACTGGGCTATGAAAACTTTTCACGAATTTCCATTCATTCATGATAGGGAACAGTGCTCGCAATTCCCATCCTGACAATAGTCGGCTCCAAGGAGGTAGAGATAATCGAAGGCCAAGGGATCATCAGATAAATGATCTATGGTCTCATCGAAGAGGTGGGGGCGTCCCCCTAATAGAGGCAATTCCAACCGCTCACCCCAATCACTCGCTCGCCACTCCTCCCTCAGATAACGGGCGATGGGTTCAAACTTTGCAGGAGATGTCCTTCCAGCACCCAGTTCCCTCATAGCATACGCGATGCATCGAGCCGCAATGAGGGCTCCAAATCCATGGATATTCATGATATCCTGGTGGATGAGCACTATATCGGGCTCACCGGAGGCCGATCTCATCGAGGAGGCTATTCCGCCCACGTGGAGCGATAGTTCCTTTAACGTCCTGGCAAATCGTGTCTTCCCACCATTTGTATGAAGCCACAGCCCCCCTTTCAACATGCACTTGCGTAATTTGGATTCGATTTCATCCAAGGAGGCCCTTCGAATCTCCCCTGCATGAAAAAGGCCCTGGTTCCTCAACAATGAATTGACAGATCCACCCTCCTCATCCCAGACTATTTCCCAAGGTTGAAAGGGCCATCTATCAAAAAGGACCAGGCAAAGGAACCTTAGAAGGACATCTTCTTCGCTGGCCAAGGATTTGCCATTGAACCCCAGATGATTAAAATTCCTCAAGTCATGGGGAATTTTTTCCTCGTTATATCCCTTAATGAGTGCTCTTGCGATGCTCGCTGGGCTTTTTTGACTGATCTTGGGGCATGAGAAATTTCTCAGGGGGGACCGTCCGTCGAATTGGTTTAGAGGAATTCGTGGAGAAGGAGGAACGTTCGATCCAACCTTCTTGTATAAGGCAACCTTGGGAACCCCCCAGCCCGGAGGACCTTCCACAAAGTCTCCTGTATATTGAATGGAACTCCCTTGCTCCTGAGCGTACCACGAAAGGATATCGGCCAGATATTGTCTTGTCGATACCCCGTCAACACCCTCATATTTACTCTCCAGTAAGGCCCACTTTTCGGGGAAACCCGCCCTCAATACCTCCTCGACATCGGCCTGGGTAAACTCATCTTTCGAAATTCTGGAGAACACTTCGGCCAGTAACGAATAAATGTCTTTTGAACTGAGGTCCCTCGGCTCCGATATCGCCTTATTGGCGGGCTTAGGTCGATTGCTTCCCCCCGAAACTGCCACCTTTTGGGGGGAAGCCCTGTTAATACGGGCCGTAATCATTGCTCCATCCTCTCCCTTAAAAGCGATGGAAATACGCCTGACCCCGGTATTTCCCTCTCCTATAACCTTAAACGGAGAACATTGATCCGAGTGGAGGAAACTGAAGGCGATGGGCGATTCCTCATGGATGATGAATTGGTCGCGGAAGTCGAAAAATTGAGCAACAACCTTCACCCCCCTGAGGGGATGGGGTGAGATGTTCTTCGCCCTTCCGATCACCTCTATCCTCCCTCCTTTAGAGGATGAAGTCAGGGATTCCAGTTGGAGAAAGGGTGTTCTATCGGCCTCGAATTCCAGCTCCAGCAAAGGCGTTTCCTCCTCCGTTATGAATTGCGCCCTCCCCCCCAATGATGCAAACTCCTTTACCAAGGCATCGGCCTTGGCAAGGGAAAGTCCTCTTTTGAGCAAAATTGGTGTTTTGCTGATCAGGTACTCGGCCTTCTCAGGGGAGATATGGAAGCGTCTCGAAATATCCCTAAGGAAGTCCTTCTTGCCCTGCGCCGAATTGTTGGCAACCCCGAAAAATAGGACTTTATAGGTATCTTTATCCCCCTCTGGAAGCACAACGTCCCCCTATTTCACCCATTCCGCAGGAACTCCCGCTCTCTCCGCCTCCTCGGGCAAGGTCTTCTCCAAGATCTCCTTTGTTCTCTCGACATCCTCCCCTCGGCGATTTAACTGAGCCTGGAGGGATTCGATCTCTGTTTGGTACTGCCTCCTTTTGGCACGGGAACGGGTGGCGTTGTATTGAGCAATGAGGTCGTTGTATTCCAATCTAACCCGTTCATACTCCCCTTGTGCTCGGTTCAATTGCTCCTTAATCTCGTTTGCCCTATTAACCCAATAATCCTCTCCTCGGCCATACCGATCCCGTGGTTCCTCCGTTACCTCTTTGGCCTCCCGGGTAGTTCCCGATGACGCTTCCCTCTCTTCGGGTAACTCCCTGTGGTCTATGTGGTCCCTGTATTTCTCCGGCACTGAATCTGGGCTGTCGGTGAAGTGGACGACTCCCCGTTCATCCACCCATCTCCAAACCTCTCCCGTTCTTCCCGCTGAAGCAAAAAGAAGAATTGCCATGATCAGAAAAGCCCCCTTCATCTCCTCCTCCCTTGATGAACAAGATTATTCAACGATGACCGCCGTTCCCTTGGCGTATACCAGAACCATCAAAACATCCTCCTTGACTCCAAGGGATTCATAACGGATATCGACACCCACAAGTCCATTTGCCCCCAGGGCAAGGGCATCATCGGTGAGAGTCCGGATCGCCCATTCCCTTCCCTTCATCAGTTTATCCACCAGGGAAAGGGCAATTCCCCCATTGAATTTACTGAGATCTAATGTCCCGGATATTTTAAACCCGACTACCTGTTCCGTTGTCACCAGCCCGAGGGATTTGCCCATCTTACTGGTCCCAACCTCCGGTGTACTGACTATTACGAATTCCCTTCTCTTCTTTTGATCCGCAAAAAATTCTACGACATCGCGATTTCCCCGTTTTGTGCAAGAAGGACAGGAATCCGGCAACGCCTCTCCACCACTAAAGGTGAAGGAATTACCACAGAACTTACACTTGACCATCCATTCCATCTTCCCCTCATCCCTTTCTTGAATCCTCTCGGTGTCCCTCGCTATCGCGATCAGTTATTATCCATCCCCCTCGGGGTAAAGGAGCGCTACCTTTTCGTCGAAAACTTATTCGGAGCGGAATCCACTCCTTCGATCACCCCCTTATGGGCCTACCGTAGGGGTGATAAAAGCAATTAACGTGCCAATAATCTTTTTCCAGGATGTAACGAAATGTGCGGAGGGAATGGAAGCAAAAAAAACCGATGACCTATTTCCGGAGGGTTGCAAGGAATCGTCTCCATATCTCCTTGGAATTTCCATCCATTTCCGTCAAATAAACGCCAGCACGAAAGCGGTAAGGGGAGCCGGATGAATTGAGATCATACCACATCACCTTCCCCAGGGCCGTTACCTTTTCCGATTCGGGAGGCACATCGATCTCCACTCTTAGCCTCTTCTCCTCCTCCATCGCCTCGGAGAATACATGCGAACCATCTACCAAGACCACATTAGTCTCAAGGCAAATTCCCTGGAGAGAAACGTTGGAGATCATTCCTCCCAACCTCCTCGAGGCTTCCCGTCTGCCCAACACATGATACAGGTTGAACTGAACGGGCAAAGGGGAATTCAAGCGCAACAATTTCCTCCTCTCAACCCCTCTCCAACTCTTCATCGCTTCTCCTCAGGAACTCTCAAAAGAACCCTTCTATCAAGGTTTATTGGACGCTTCAAAGAGGCCTTGAAACCCACAACCTTCTCACCCTGAACCACCCTTCTATCCCGATTTCAACGCGTTCGGGAACCCCCTATTGATGTCGGCACTATACGAACATATCTCTGAAAAAGCCGCTCCTCAAGGAATACAAGCAAATTCCAAATCCTCATTTCTAAACTCTGAACAAATTCAAATCACCGAAACTAAAAACTCAAAACAGTATGATTTAGAAGATAAGTTTTTGGTCATTTGGATTTAGATATTGTTTAGGATTTAGTGCTTCGGATTTAGGATTTATTCCTTGTTTGACTGCAACACCGCAGCACTCATTTTTCATCCGCCTTAGCCTCAGCCTTTGCGGTAAACTACAGCACTGAAATGTGTCTTTAGTCTTTAGTCTTTGGTCTTCAGCTGCATTCATTCCGCAATCCGAAATCTTATATTCGTCTCTATCCTCGCCCCATCGGGGTGAACCGCAACACTGCAACACTGCATCATTTAACGCTCAGGGCGACCTTTTTTCCGGGATTAGGTGTGGAATTCGATTACATCCCCATCATGCAGGACGTAATCCCTTTTTACCATCTGCCCTTGATATTTCTCAGATCCCCATATACGGGCAAACCTCATCTTCTTCACGAAGTCCTTGTGCACAGAATATCCTGCAACCTCAACAGTGCTCCCCTTTTTGAGGATAAAGGGTTGACTGAAGTCGGGCTTTTTCCCCGGAGGCTTCGTATATACTCGCATGATACCCAAGGCCTCAAAAATTCCCGCCTTCAATTCCTCCAGGCCAATCCCCTTTTGGGCAGAGAGGGGGAAAACCGCAAAGGAACGCCCAGATCTTTGCCTCAACATATCACCCTTCTCCTGAGCCCCTTCAAGATCCAGCTTATTTGCCGCAATCAGGGCCCTCTTCTGCTCAAAGACGCCCTCCTCTCCTCCTTGAATTGCCTCGTCTTCGAAGCCAATGGGTGTAATTCGAACCTCCTCCAATTTGACCACAACCCCCTCCATTTGGGCCAATGGGTCGGTATCCAAGTCCACCATAATGATAAGGGCATCGGCATTCCTCACCATAGGAGACAACCAGGCTTCCCCAATCTCGAAATTGATTGGGGGGGCATCAACCAATTGAATTTGAATATTCTCAAAGGGCATCATTCCGGGAAGAGGCTTCCGCGTCGTAAACGGATAATCGGCAACTTCCGCATTCGCATTGGTAAGGGCAGAAACTAATTGGGATTTCCCCACATTGGGAAATCCTAGGAGCAGAACCTGGGCCGTTCCCTCCCGCTTCACAATGAATAGAGATCCCTTCCTTTCCGCTCCCCCTTTTTTCTCCGATTCCGATTTTAGCTTTGAGAGTTTGCTTCTGAGCTGCCCTCGAAGTTTGTCCGTACCCTTATGCTTGGGCATGATGGCCAACATCGATTCTAAGGCCCTGATCTTTTCCGGGATTACCTTCGCCTCTCGATATCGCCTTTCCGCCTCAAAGTATTGTGGTGGCAAATTCGCCGGCATGATTCCTCCGAAGAAAGCATAATCTGTCTTAATATGTTAGATATCATAAAAGGGGGATGATGTTAAGATGAAAAAAGATGAGGACAATTGGATCCGAAGTGGTATCTTGCAACTCCTCTTTGCGCGGAGAGACACGGTCCCCTTCCACCCTCAAAGGGGCGGGTTGATGATAAGGAACCTGGGAATCGATGAGCACATCAAGGTAAGAAGGAATTGAGGTCAGAGGATCGAGGTGAAGATCGATCTCTCAGGTAAAACCGAAGTCCTACACGTAAGGACTATTCCTCAACCCCTTCCACATCGCCCTCTCCGTTCTCCTCTTCGGGGGGTTCAACGAGGTAAACCTTTCTCGCTGCCACTTCCCTGAGGGCAGTTACAATGTCCCGATTGGTCGATTCGGCCACTGGTTTTGCGCCTCTTATGAGCATCTTTGCCCGCCTTGCAGCCAACATCACCAACTCAAAACGACTGTTCACCTTCTCTAGACAATCCTCTACGGTAATCCTCGCCATGTCTCTCCCCCAATGCTAAACCTTCCTCATGCCAATCCGTTCTAAAACCCTCTCCCGCCGGCATCGTTCGGCGATGATGATGGATTTCAGCTGTTCGGCGGCTTCTTCGATCCTATCGTTGACGATGATGTAATCATACCAGCTCGCTTGCTTCATTTCATTCCTCGCTTGAGCCACCCGAAACTGAATCACCTGCTGCCTATCGACCTTTCTGGCCTTCAACCTCTGCTTCAATACCTCCAAGGATGGAGGCAATATGAAGATAAAAACCCCACCATTGAAGCGTTCCTCTATCTGTCTCGCCCCCTGACTGTCAATATCTAATATCAGATCCACCCCTTGGGATCGACTTTCCCTTATGGAATCCAGGGCGGTACCATATCGGTTGCCCAAAACCTCTGCCCATTCCGCAAAGGCCTCCTTCTCCACCATCTGCTGAAATTGTTGTGGGGAGATGAAATGATAATCCTCTCCATCCCTCTCCCCAGACCTTGGAGGCCTCGTGGTATAAGAAATGGAAAACCGTATATCGGGGAAATAATGCATTACCCGTTTCAGTAAAGTCGTCTTGCCAGCTCCTGAGGGAGCCGAAACAATATAGAGCAATCCTTCCCTCTTCATTCCCAAGCCCTTTCCGAAGTCATCCCTCCTTTTCATCGGAAATGAACCGCTGGGTTACCGTCTCCGCCTGGACAGCCGAAAGGATAACGTGATTACTATCGGTGATGATGATGGAACGGGTTCTCCTTCCTTGGGTTGCATCCACCAGCATCCCGACCTCCCTTGCCCCCTCCTTTAACCTTTTTATGGGAGCTGAACTTGGGGTGACGATGGCGACCACCCTTGAAGTCACCACAACGTTCCCAAAACCGATATTTAATAGTTTAGGAACCATACACAACCTCCATAGTGAAAATCATCGCCCTTTTACTCGATATTCTGAATCTGCTCCCTCATCCTCTCCAGTTCCGCCTTGATCTCTACCACCTTCTGAGAGATAAGGACATCATTGGCTTTGGCGCTGACGGTATTCACCTCCCTGTGGATCTCTTGGAGCAAGAATTCCATCTTTCGACCCATGGGTCCATCCGATTTCAACATATGACCGAATTGTCTCAGATGACTACCGATCCGAACCACCTCCTCAGTGATGTCGCTCCTATCTGCGAAATACGCCACCTCTTGATAAAGCCTCGCGCTGTCGATTTCCATCCCTTCTGCCATCTCGGCGAGCCGCTCCGAGAGCCTCTTGCGATAAGCCTCCAATACCAATGGAGATCGGCCCTTCACCTCCTCTATATAGCGGGCGATCCTTTTCAGCCTCCCTTCCAGATCGAGGACCAAGTTTCTTCCCTCATTTTCCCTCATTGCCCCAAGGGCCTCCAGACAGCTCAACAAAACCCCCGATACCTCCTCCCAAGGGGGGCTGACATCCCCCTCTCCCTCCTTCGCCGTGATGACATCCCTTGCCCGCGAAACCAGATCGAGGGTGACCTCTCCCGTTATGTTGAGCTTGGACTTTAAGCTTTCAAGGGCATCCACGTACATCTGAGCTACCTCGACGTTGGGCTCGAGCTTGAATTGGTCTTTCCCTCCGGAATCCATCTCGATGGAGATATCGAACCGTCCCCTGGAAAAATGGGCCTTCACCATCTCCTTAATCCGAGTCTCAAGGGGGTATAACTTCTTGGGCAACCTCAAACTGATATCGAGATACCGGTGGTTATTTGATCTCGCCTCGGCAGTAACTCTTCCCAGGGAAATGACCTTCTGCCCCATTCCATAACCAGTCATACTCCTGATCATGCTACGCCCCTTCTCCCTTCAACTGCCTTATGTAGCTCCTCCTGAGTCCATTCATCAGTTCAATAACCTCCCCTTGACGATAGTCGGGGTATGTCCACTCTTGCGGTCTGAAGGAGCGGTTCCGAAAAACAAGCGTCAGATCAGCATAGATACCATCCCGAAGATAAACGCGATGAGCAAAGCCCTTGGTAGTGGCCAAGACAAAGTTCTCCTCTGAAAGAACCCCCGGGTCTATGTTCACCTTCCTGCATCCATCGCGAGAGTATCTCTCCTCAACTCCGTTCGTCCTCTTCTTGATATCCGTGAGGGCCTCCCTTTGAACCAGTTCCTTGAAGGCGACAAACCTCCTGAAGAGCGGGGCCCCCATCTCCTTATCGTAATACCTCGTGAAATCAAAGGGAAGTAAATCGCTGAGGAGATCGACTTCTCCGAAGATGGACTTCAAATCCTCCATGGCCCTCATCAATATTCCATCCTCGGCTGAAATCAAACTCATCATCAGCTTAGCTGGCTTCGGACCCCTTGGTATACCCATGCCCCTTATCGGAAATGATGCATCCGCCTCTATCCGCTTTATGCCTTCGGGATCTTCTCAAGGTGGATGAAGAACTCCCTATTCCCCTTTGCTCCCAACAGGGGAGATTCCATCGTTCCCCTAACTTTTAAACCAATTGACCCCGAGAAATGCGAGATCCGATCCAGAACCTGCTGATGTTTCGGCCTTTCCCTCACCACCCCACCTTTTCCAATCTCCCCTCTTCCCAACTCGAACTGGGGCTTCAATAAGGCCACTATCTCCCCTCCATCACTCATCATCGGAAGTATATTGCGGAGGAATTTCACCACCGATATGAAGGAGGTATCGATAACCACCAAATCCACCTTCTGCCCTACCTCTTGGGCCTTTAAATAGCGGATGTTTTTCCTTTCCAGATTCACCACTCGTGGATCGTTCCTCAATTTCCAGGCCAGCTGCCCATAACCCACGTCGACCGCATATACCTTCTTCGCTCCCTTTTGGAGTAAACAATCGGTAAATCCCCCTGTCGACGCCCCTACATCCATGGTTACCTTCCCCTTCGGATTTACCTGAAACCCGCGGAGGGCCCCTTCCAGCTTGAGTCCTCCCCGGCTCACATAAGGATGATCACTGCCTTTGACCCGAATTCGCGAATCGGGATTCACGAGGCTTCCCGCCTTGTCAACTACTCGATCGCCCACCATGACCATACCAGCCATAACAATGGTCTTTGCTCTCTCCCGGGATTGAACGAGTCCTCTGTCCACCAGGAGTTTATCCAACCGCTCGTGCCTCTTCATTTAAGCATGATTCTCTTGCCAAATCCCGTAACTCGGTGCTTTTCCCGTTGGGCCCCCAGGACCATTTCCCTTGCCACCTCCACAATTCCCTCGGTATTGAGGCCATACCTTCCCCTGAGGCTCTCCTGTGGACCGTGCTCCACAAATCGGTCAGGGATCCCAATCCGTCTTACCCTCACCTCGAAAAGCTCCCTTTCCTGAAAAAGCTCCAGGACCGCACTGCCAAACCCGCCTTCCAATACATTCTCTTCCACGGTGAGGACCTTCCCCAGCCTTTCAGCCATAGTGCAGATTAACTCCCCATCCAGGGGTTTCACGAAACGGCAGTTGATGACCGAAGCCCTAATTCCATGCTCCAATAAGCTGTGGGCCGCCTCTAAGCTCGGGTACACAGTGGATCCGATAGCCAAGATGAGCACATCGTCCCCCTCCAGCAGAACTTCCCCCTTTCCCACCTCCATTACGCTCGGCTCCCGGTCCATCTTCACACCGTATCCAGTTCCCCTTGGATAGCGAAAGGCAATGGGCTTCCTCCATTCAATGGCGGTCTTGATCATATGTTGAAACTCATTCTCGTCCTTCGGGGCCATCACAACCATATTGGGCAGGTGTCTGAGATAGGAAAAATCGAAGAGCCCGTGGTGGGTTGGTCCATCACTCCCCACTATTCCCCCCCTGTCCAAGGCAAAAACCACGGGTAGGTGCTGAAGGCAAACGTCCTGTTGAACCTGATCATATGCTCTCTGCAAAAAGGTGGAATAGATCGCCAACACCGGCTTGAAACCCTCGAGGGCCAAACCGGCAGCAAAGGTAACTGCGTGCTGTTCAGCGATCCCAATGTCGAAGAACCTTTCAACAAATCGGGCTGAATATCCCCTCAACCCCGTTCCGTCCTCCATCGCTGCAGTGATGGCAATGATCTTATCGTCTTTTTCAGCCAATTGGACTAAGGTTTTCCCAAAGACCCCGCTATAGGTTGGAAGCCCATCTCCCTTCTTGTGAAGCTTCCCTGTTTCTATATCAAAGGGCCCGACGCCGTGAAAGCGGGCTGGATTGGACTCAGCAGGGTAATACCCCTTCCCCTTCTTGGTTAAAACATGGACCAATATCGGTCCCTCCATTTTGGCCACATTGGAGAGGGTCTCAACGAGGTGATCCAATCGATGACCTTCGATGGGACCGATATATTGAAAGCCCAATTCTTCGAAGAGCACCCCGGGGGTGAGAAACCCCTTGAAAGACTCCTCCGCCTGTTTGGCAATTTTATACATGGATTTTCCGATGCCCGGAATGGTTTGTAGGAAGGCCTTCATCTCCGTTCGAAATCGGTTCACGAATCGCCCCGTCATAACTCGACTCAGGTAGGAAGCCAAGGCCCCCACGTTCGAAGAGATGGACATCTCATTGTCGTTGAGTACTACGATGAGGTCCTTTACCTGATGGCCTGCCTGATTTAACCCTTCGAAGGCCAAACCTCCCGTCATGGACCCGTCTCCAATAATGGCGATAACCCTCTGTTTATCCCCTTTGAGGGAGCTGGCTACGGCCATTCCCAAAGCTGAGGAAATGGAGGTGCTACTATGGCCCGCGTCGAAACAGTCGTGAGGGCTTTCTTCCCTCTTGGGGAAGCCGCTCAACCCGTTATGCTGCCTCAACGTATGAAAGGACCCCCTTCTCCCTGTTAAGAGCTTGTGAGTATAACACTGGTGTCCCACATCCCAAATCAGCTTATCGGTGGGTGAATTGAAGACATAATGGAGGGCGATGGTTAACTCCACCACCCCGAGGTTAGAAGCCAGATGTCCCCCCGTCAATGATACCGTTTTGATGATCTCCTTGCGTATTTCAGCCGCTAAGAGGGGCAGTTGATCCTTCTCCAATGCCTTTAGGTCAGACGGCGAACCTATATGGTCCAATAATTTCTCCATCCCTTTCAACCTCAACGGGATTGTGCTTCCCGTCTCATGGCCAACACTCCTTCTCTCAAATAGGATTAAGAGCTACGCTTCCCGATATAGAGGGCGATCTCTCGGAAGGGCTCCCCCCTATTTCCGAAGAGTTCCAATGCAGCTACTGCTTGACCGATCAATTCGTTGCATCTCCGCTTAGACTCCTCCAACCCCAAGAGGGCCGGATAGGTAATCTTGTCCCGGGCCATATCTACTCCAGGGGCCCTCCCCATGGAGGCTCGGCTTCCCTCCACATCCAAGATATCATCGGTTATTTGAAAGGCCAGACCAATGGCCTTACCATATTTGGTAATAGCCTCCATCTCTGCGTCTCTCGCTCCTCCTAAACGTCCTCCCGTCCTTACGGAAACCAAGATCAGAGAGCCCGTCTTGTGGGTATGGATGAATTCAAGTATGGGTAATTCAACCTTTTTCCCCTCGGATTCGATATCCACTACCTGCCCCGCTATCATTCCCGTAAATCCTGCAGCCATGGATATCTCGTCGATCACCTCGATGGCAACTCGGGGGTCCACTTCCCCTCTAAGCCCCTCCCTGCTCATCAGGTGAAACGCCTCGGTTAAGAGGGCATCCCCCGCCAGAGTGGCCATGGCTTCCCCGAATACTTTATGGCTTGTTGGCTTTCCCCTTCGGTAATCATCGTTATCCAAGGCGGGGAGATCATCATGGATGAGGGAGTAGGTATGGATGAGTTCCAGGCTGCAGGCATATGGTAAAATCCCATTCCCTTTTCCACCCACGACTTCATAAGCGGTCATGGCCAGGATAGGCCTGATTCTCTTCCCGCCGGGAAAGAGGGTATATCGCATGGCCCTGTGAAGGGACTGGGGAAAATCGGTCTCCTCGGGGATGATTTTTTCCAGGGCTCCATCGATGGCCCTCTTTTTCCCCTTAAGGTATTCTACGATATCCACTTCCCCTCCTTGGTTTATTCTTCTGCTGTCTCTTCCGGCTCAAATGGCTGCAGTTCTGACTCTCCCCCACTTTCCTTGAGCAGCACCTTCACCTTTTTCTGGGCCTCATTCAGCTTTTGATTGCAAAAACGGGAGAGTTTTATCCCCTCCTCAAAAAGCTTCAGAGAATCCTCCAAGGGCAAATCGCCATTTTCCAGTCGGGCCACGATGGATTCCAACTGGCTTAATGCATTCTCAAAGGTCTTCTTTCCCTTTCTATCCATGTCAAACCAACTTTATTATACACCCCCTACCCCGTCAGTCAAGGGTTTTCCCCCCTTGTCCGAGGTTTTCGCCTTTTTTTGTTCTCTTTTTCCTCTTTTCTGCCATATATTTCCGTTTACGAATTATCCCTATGGTCTCCATGTCGTTGGTTGTGGCCTCCATCAATGAAAGGGGATCTACCCTGACCCCGTTAAGACGAACACCCCAGTGGAGGTGAGGACCAGTGGCTCTTCCCGATGCCCCCACGGCACCAATGACATCACCCTTTCGTATTTCCTGGTCCATTCGAACCGCTACCCTATCCAAATGCATGTAAAAAGAGAACAATTGCTGACCGTGATCTACCACCACCGTCTTTCCCCCGAAAAAGAGCTCATCCACCATGACCACCCTTCCGTCATTGGGGCAAAGGACCTTCTCGCCCTGCCGGGCCTTAATGTCAATACCGTTGTGCCGTCCCCTTCTCTCGCCATTGAGAATCCTTCTTACACCGAAGAAAGCGTTGATCCTTCCCTCTACGGGCGCTAAGAACTTCCCATGCCACCTGCGATTTTCGCCCCTTACGGCCCATAAAGCCTCCATTTTCCTCTTCTCCTCTTTTACCCGCTTCAGGGATTGGGGGTCTAAATGGACCATTTCCGGGGGAAGGGTAATCCTCTGAACGCCGAAAAATGCCCTGACCACCTCTATCTGGAACATCCGGCCGCTCACCCCGCTTCCCTCCTCAACGGTGATGTTGAGTGGATAGATCCCCGCCGGACATTCCAAATCCACCCCCATCAGAGCCTCATAGTCCTTCCCATTTTCCTCGGAATAGAAGACAATCTCCTCGCCTTGAAAACCCCCCGACGGCACTCCCCCTCCATCAGCCGTCAACCTGATCCTGAATACATCTCCCTGTTTTAGGGTCGAGGGAATTCCCTCGACCCTCCAGGTACCCTGCCCGCCGGAACAGAGACCCCAACCCGAAGGGATAACCAATAAAAAGGATGCTATGACAAGCCAGATTTTTCCACTTCGCATATAATCTCTCCCCGATAGAACTTCACCTTTACCCTCTCGCCTCTCTCAACCGACTGTGCGTCAATTATGATCTCATCGGATGGGTATTTCCTCGTGATACTATATCCCCTCTTGAGGATGGCTAACGGGCTGAGGTTATCCAGATTAGAGACCAACTGCCTCACTTGATTCTCCCTCTCCCCCATTCCCTTCTGGATGGCACCGCTCAACTCCTTGGTCAATTGCGAGACCCTCAATCCGCATCCTTCGGCCCTCTCTTGAGGATTCCTGTAGAGCAGTTTTTCCCTCAAGCTCTTGACCCTAGTCTGAGCCTCCACCACGAGCCGATGACCATCCGAAGACAGACGCCGCGATAGTTCATTGAGACGTTCCCAAAACCTCTCCACCCTCTTACGGGGATCTATCAATCCCCTTTTCACCTGATCGACCCGACCCATCAAGAACCCGAAGTATTGCCTCATGCAGCCGGTCATTCTCAGGTTTAAGCTTTGAATCGATCGGAGCAATTCGGCCTTCTCCCTGACAACAAGCTCCGCTGCGGCCGAAGGGGTAGGTGCCCTCATATCCGCAACAAAATCCGCGATGGTAAAATCGGTCTCATGCCCCACCGCGGAGATGATGGGGACTTTCGATTCATAGATGGCCCTTGCCACCCTCTCGTCATTGAACGCCCACAGATCTTCAAGAGAGCCCCCTCCTCTTCCCACTATGATAACATCCACGTCCCCCAAGGTGTTCAGATCTCGGACCGCTTGAACAATCTCAAGAGGAGATTCGATTCCTTGAACTCTAACCGGGCAGATCAAAATCTCCACGTTGGGAAAACGCCGATGGATAATCTGCAGCATATCCCGAATTGCCGCACCTGAGGGAGAGGTTACAATCCCGATCCGCCGGGGAACAAGGGGAAATGATCTCTTCCGCTCCTCATCGAAAAGGCCCTCTTCCTCAAGGCGACTCTTCAATTGCTCGAAGGCTATTTGGAGTGCCCCGACGCCCTTGGGTTCCACGTGGTCCAGGATTAACTGATATTCCCCCCGTCGCTCATAGAGGGACACCCTTCCACGGCAGATAATATGAAGGCCATCCTCTGGTATGAAGCGCAGATATCGCGCCTGCTGCTTGAAGATGACGGCCCTCATCTGGCTCCATTGGTCCTTCAAGGTAAAATAGATGTGGCCCGAGGGAGGAACCCTCACATTGGAAACCTCCCCCTCCACCCAGATATCGATGAAATATTCCTC
>JABAOH010090420.1_pt2 | contig 14898 bp, 12 predicted proteins | sample 7062181 | NCBI WGS metagenome assembly JABAOH01 (sample SAMN14538630, study PRJNA623070) | marine sediment metagenome | biome: marine biome [ENVO:00000428]; feature: marine pelagic biome [ENVO:01000023]; material: deep marine sediment [ENVO:00002113]; isolation source: pool of 5 deep marine...
GGCTGGACCCGCAGTTTGGCCAGGGCAGGGAACAGCCGGTCCACGGTGTCCTCCTGCCCGACGATCAACGTGTCACGACCCAGGCAGTGGGCGATCCCCAGCTCCAGCGCCACGTTCGCGTTGAAGCCCGTCAGGTCCACGACCACACGTGATGCCCGGCAAAGCTCGTCCCAGATCGAGCGGATGATCCGCGGATTCTTCACGGCGTCACCGCGGACGTAATCGACGCCAGCCGCCTCACAGGCTTTGCGGGTGAGATCCATAACCTCGTCCGACCAGTCCATCCCGAATGGCATCACGTGAAAGCACCGGCGCGCGCCGGGCTCTGGGTAGCTTCCCGGCCAGGCGGGTCGCAGCGGCGCCGGTGCCTCGGGCCCGGAGAAGCCCAGCAGGTTGTCGATGAGATAGCGGACCTTGAGTGGATCGTCCGCCGCCTCACCGAGCAAGCCGATCGTGTGCTTGGCCTCCCAGCTCGCCTCGTCACCGCCCAGAACGCGCCGGGCATAGGCGATCGTCTCTGCGATCGACGAGTCGCCGCCGCCTCTCTGCTGCCCGTACAGCGCCTCGTCGAGCGCGTCGCTCAGACGCCGGACATCTTCACCGTCGCCGGCGAGGCGAACCGGCACGACATCGACGTCGAAGGGAAGGCGGCCCTGGCCAGGCGCGACGATCACGATGGAACGTCCAAGCGCGAGCCCGATACCAAGCTCGTAGCATACGGCGGCTAATTCGGTCGCCTCGGCAGAAGTGAAATCGAAAACCGCGACGTTGCACCGGCGCAGTCCGTCCCACCGTTCCTGTGCGTAGTTCCGCTTCGTGCCGCCCGAAACCAGCTCGAGGCTACGGGCGCCGCACACCTCGGCCGCGAGCCGCTGCACGTCCGTCCCACCCGAGAAAAAGATCGCGTTGGCGTCTTGTGAGACCGGCGGCGCCGGCCAGATGGGATTGGCCAGGGTGAGGTGATGGCGCATGGCATAGTCGCGCGCGTCGAGGGCGAGCTTGCGAAGCGACTCGCGCTCGAGCGCGATGACCGCGTCGTCGTCGGCGCCGGCCTGGCGCAGGCTCGTTCCGGCTTGGGCCACGCGGACGAACAGGTTCTCCACGGTCTTGTGCTCGTCCTCCGCCTTGTGCGCGCGTCCCCCCTCGATGAATAGGAAGCGCTTGACGCCGGCCAAGAGCCGATCGACCCGCTCGGCCCGCGAGCCGCCCGGTGGCGCTTCACCCTCGTACGTCGGCCGGTCCACCGCGGTCGTCATCCGGCCCATCAGCTCCCGCACGCGCGCGACTCTGCTCATCATATCAGAGAGGTCGTCGGGTTTCTCCTTCATGACCTCTCCCAACTCCTCGAGGATCGGCTCCAGCGCCTCCTTGCGCTCCGGCGTGAACTCCCCGGCCCGGACCTTCTCGTTGAACAGCTTGAGCAACATCTCGTAGCCGGCCGTCAGCTCGTTCGATTCGGTCGGGGGAGCGGTGTCCTCGATCTCCATCGATTCCGGTCGCAGGATATCCGATTCGGCGGTCGTCTCTTCTTCGTCCGGCTCTGATATGCCCAGGCCCGTCGACCCTTCGAGCAGCTCGCGCACGGCCTCGCTGTCCCAATCGCCGGCGGTCACCGGCAGTGTTTTCGCGTAGCTCGTCAGGCCTCGAAAGGCGCGCTGGACGCTGGCCCGCTCCAGCGTCGCGTCGATGGCCGCGTCGAGCTGGCTGGCCTGGGGCTCCCCGATAAGTTGGCGGATGACGGCGTTTGCGGGGCCCAGGTCCAGCGGCAAGAGCGGGCGGCCCGTCCAGAGCCGGTAGGAATCCGAGATCGATTGCAGAAGCCGTTGCGCGAAATACGCATCGTCCATCAGGCCGATCAGCCCGAAGTGATCGAAGATGATATCGAGCGGCGAGACGAAGTACTGCTGGGCCGCCTCGAGAATCGGCATCGCGTAATGCGAGATACCGACCTGGTTGGCGGCGACGGCGCACGCGTCGAGCAGGTCGGGAACGTTCTCGATGTAGTCGCGGATAAAACCGACGGTGCCGGCGATCTCCGACGGAGGCGGCTGATGCCCGCGTTGAGCGGCGGCCTGCCGCAGCATCTGCGCGGCGCTGCCCGAGAACTGTTCGTGCGCGATGGCCCGGGCGATCTGTTGACGGAGTACTTGCGTTTGCATTGTGGGTTGCCGTCTCTAGGCTGGCGGTGCCGCCTCGATCAGCTCGAGCTCGGCTCCGCACGTGAGATGCCGCCTGCCGTTCCAGGTCTCGCCGTGTGTGGCGAATCGCTTGCCGCATTGAGGACAGCGGAGCCACCCATCGGGTCCGACCTCGACTTTGAGCCGCGGCATCAGATAAACGATCGTGTCGCTGAATTGCAGGTCGGCGAGCTGCTCCGGTGGCGGCGGCGCCGGAGGCCCCTCGATGATCACCGGCAAGATCTCGGGTGGGTTTTCCTCATGGCCGTTCTTCCTCGTGACCGCATAGTCGATCTCGCGCCCAATCCACTCCGAATCACGTGCCGCGCTGGACCAGAACAGAAAGAAGACGTCGGAGCGGTCGATGGCGCGATACAGCTCACGCTCCCAACGGTCACCGGGAGCCAGACTCAAGATGTCCTGGAAGAACTCGTATTTGAGTAGCTTCAACATCTGCACCCGCTTGAGGACCTCGGCTCGATCCTGCGATGCGTAAGAGACAAAGGCGTAGCGAAAGCGCTTTGCGGTTCCGGTTGGCGTAACCGATGAGTCCTCTGTGACCGCTGCGGGCTTCACCTCGATCTTGAAGTTGATCTTCCCGATGGGATCGCCGTCCTGCGAGATCAAGAGCTTGCCAATCAGGGTCAGATTCGGTTCGGACGGTGCCCGGACCCCGAAACTCACCGACGCCGTCCGCCCCCGCCAGCGCAGGTCCTGGACGGTGTCATCGATCGTGGCCTCGGGAAGCTTCAGCTCGAAGCTGAGAAACGAGCCGCGGCGGATCTCGGTCCACAGCAGGGTGGTGCCGCGCCGACTCGCTTCGGCGTCGAATTCCGCGGCCATCTCGGCCGCCTCGGCGGCACCTTCGGGCAGGTGCGCGTAGGCCTGTATCAGAAATCGCTGGCTTGGACTCACCTGCGCCGGGGCGAACACGCTGACGTCGACTTCGTCAGCCGGAGTGGATCCTCCGGCACCCGGGCCACCGCCGCTGTCTGAGTCGCCGGCGTCCAGCTCGCCGGCGGAGTGGAAAGCGTCGCCTGCATTCGACAGCGGGAAGAACAGAGCGCCAAGACAGCCGCTTCGGCTCGCGTGTGGCGGCGTCGCTTCCGGTTCTGTTGCGACGGGAGGAAGAGGCTCGCGTGAGCGCAGCAGGTCGCGCTCAGGCGGCGGCGCTTCCCGACGCAGTCGATCCAGCTCCAGCCGCCGCTGACGCTCGCGCTCGACGGATTCGTCGCTTGCCGGCGATGGCGCCGCGGCCGCCGGCGGTTCCGCAGCCTCGAGCGGGGGCGGCGCCGCCGAAGTCCGCTCGCCGCTGAGTGTCTCGAACAGGCGGACCGGCGCCAGACGCGCCTCGCGGTGGCCTCGGATATCGTCCACGCTCCAGACCGGGCCGGTGAGCGCGAGGAGCGCGGGTGGCGGGGCAATGTATTCCAGCTCGGCGTAGGCGGCGCATATCGTATCGCAGGCCTGCTGCAGCGCCGGCGCCTCCAGCGTGGTCTCGACCGCGGCTTCGATCGACGCCGCCAGCTCGGGTCCAAAAAGCTCTCGCGCGACAGCGTTCGCCGGGCCGAGGTCCAGCGAGATGAGTCGGCGACCGGTTCGCGCCGCGACGGCGTCGGATAGACGCTGCAGCAGACGATAGGCAAAAAACGCCTCGTCGATCAGCTGAAGCAGCGGCTGCTCTTCGACCGCCGTGCCCGGTGGGGCGAAGTTCCGCTCGATCGTCGCCAGGATGGCCGCGACCTGATCCTCGATCCCGGCCGCTGCGGCCGCCCGCTGGCAGGAGTGCAGCAGAACCGGAATGTGCTGCACGTACGACCGGATGAAGGCAACCGTGCGCTGGATCTCGGCGTCGCTCAGCCCGAGACCTACGGCACGCGCTCTCTCGGACAAATGCGCGGCGGTCTCGCCCGTACGCTCGTCATGGGCGAGCCCCGCTTCGATCAGAGCCGCGGTTCTAGCGATCGCAGACACGTCAGTGTTCCAGGCGATTCCGTGAGGGGCCTAGTCGGCTGCAGAACCGCGCAGATCGCGCTCGATGTCGTCCGCCCAGTCCACGGTTTCACCTCGTTTCTGGCGGGCGTTGCGAATCAACTCCAGGTTACCGGCGGTCGATTTCATCTGCCAGCCGTGAGGCGACTCCGCGAGTGCTTTGTCTGTCGCCTTTTCGGCGGCCTCACGGTCGTTCGCCAGGACCGCCAGTTCGAGAAGCGTCGCGTAATCCCAGTAGTCTGGTTCGCCGGTGGCCACGCGTCGCTCCGTGCTGTAAGCGACGACAGGGAGAATCTTTTCGCGCCGGGGGTCTGGCGGGTCTCGAATCTCCATCAGCGTGACCGCGTTGATGCCGGGATAGGCGTCGCGCCAATCCGCCTCGAAGCCGCGAACATAGGCGTCGATCGCCTTGTCCAGGAAGCCGCGGGCGAGACGCCCCTCGCCCGCCTCCAGCGCCGCCTTCCACCGGTCCTTGTAGACGCGACCGAGCAGACCGTAAGTTTCGCTGCTGGGCCCGCGCCGCTCGAGTAGCTTCAGCAGCACGCGCTCGGCTTCCTCGCCACGGCCGGCGCGATTGAGCGCGAAGGCCAGCTGCTCCTGAACCATCACGGTCTCCGCCAGCGGCGCGGACATCTCGTCGACGAGGGCGATCATCTCCTCCCAACCCTCGACGTCGCGATATGAGAGAAACAGATCGATCACGACGCCGGCCTCCGTGTCGCTGATCGTCCCCAGCGTCTTTTGGACGGCCTGTAGCTCCTTGGGGCCCGACAGCTCCTTCCTCTTTTCCTCGTTGATCTCCTTTTTCTCCCGATCGAGCGTCTCCTTGTCTTTCTTCTTGGCCACGGCCAGCCGCTCCTTCGCTTCGCTCGAGTAGCGAACGCGATCGCGGAACACGTCGGTCCTGAGACGCGCGATGTCCGGCGGCTTCAGACCGTCAAGCAGCTGGAACAGCGGGCTGTCGGTTACCGCCTGTCGCGCATCACGCAGCTTTCCGGCCAAGGCCTTGCGAGTCTCGTCCACGTCGGCCGGCGTGCCGGTGGCGGTGAGCCGGTAGGGAAGGGCGCGCAGAGGCGCCACGTCGAACGGCAGCCGCGTGTTCTCCGAGAAGATGAGCACCGTGCTCCAGGGGCGGGCGGTGTGGCGAACCCCCAGCTCGTAGAAGACGTTGGCGTTCGCCGTCGTCAAATCCGCCACCGCGTACTCGCACAGCAACAGCCGCTCGAACATCGCCTGATGGATGACGCCGCCGACAATCTCTTCGTCGGCGCGTACCGCCTCCAGATCGGCGTCCTCAATGGCCAGCCGGATCAAATCGCGATAAACGGCATCGAAGTCGATGAGCGAGCCGGCGGGATCAGGCTTCTTGCCGAACGGCATGAGGACGAAGCAGAGCGGGCGGGTCACGGGGTCACCTCGGCGCAAAGGTCGCTGCTGAGAAAGGCACGAAGCCGTCGCGCGAAAGATAGGATAGCGCGGGTGGCGGCGGCAAAGGGACAGGGCCGGGCGGGTCGGGTAATTGAGAGGGGGGTTTGGGGAGGGGGAGGGGTGGGCGGAAGAGAGGATTGACGGACAGTTTGAAGGGGGTATACTAGGGGCGTGGGAATCAAACATACGTATGAAGAAACGCCCCCTACCGCGGCCGCTCTCACCGCCGCCGCACTCGAGCTTTTCGCCCGACACGGCTACGACGGCGCCTCCGTACGCGCCATCACCGCCCGCGCCGGCGCCAACCTGGGCGCCATCACCTACCACTTCGGCTCCAAGCAGGCGCTCTACGAGGCCGTGTTCGCCCAGGCGGCCGGCCCGTCCAACCAGCGGCTGGCCGAGGCGGCGGCCCAACCGGGACCGGCGCTCGCGCGGATCGAGGCCGTGGTGCGCGCCTTCTTCGGTTACCTGGAAGAGAACCCCGCCCTGCCGCAGCTGATGATGCAGCAGCTCGCCAGCTCGCGTCCGATGCCCGATTCCGCGCTCCGCACGATTCGAGGGAACCTCGAGATCTTGAGCTCGCTCATCCGCGAGGGTCAGGAGGAGGGGTCGATCCGAGCGGGTGACCCGCGGCTGATGGCGCTCAGCGTCGGAGCGCAGCCGATCTGGCTCACCATGGCGCGGCGAGCGCTGCACGCGGGCGCCGCGATCGACCAGACGGATCCGGAGACGCGATCCCGTTTGGTGGAGAGCGTCGTGAGCTTCGTGCGGGCCGGTCTGGCGCGGCATGAGGAGCAACAGGAATGAGATCACGAGTTCTTTTGACGAAGATCGTCAACGTCGGCGTGCTGGCCGCATTCGGCATGATGGGCGCGGCGCGATCGCTCGAGGCGCAAGATGACTTGGCAGGTCGCCGCCTTACCCTCGCCGAAGCCATCGCCCGGGCGCAGGAGACGTATCCCAGCCTTCTTTCGGCCCGGGCCGGTGAGGAGGCGGCGGCCGCCGCGGTGGGGGAGGCGACGGCGGTCCGCTGGCCGAGCCTCAGCACGGGCGTATCGCTGACGAGATTCGAGGAGCCGATGCTCGTGGCGCCGTTGCACCGCTTCGACATCACTCAACGTCCGGAGTTCGATGAGACGCTGATCCGCGGGGACGTGACGCTTGCCTGGACGCTGTTCGATGGCGGCGCGCGGGGCGCCCGAATCGGCGGTGCCCGGGCCGAGGCCGCCGGCTCGGTCGCGGGCCGGCGGAGCGCCGAGATGGATCTCATCGCTCGGGTCACCCGGGCGTACCTGGAGGTGCTCACGGCGCGCGGTGTTCTGGCGGCGCAGGATCGGCGCATCGTGGCGTTGGCAGCCGAGCGCCGGCGCGTCGAGGACCTTCTTGCCCAGGGGCGTGCTGCCCGGGTGGAGCTGTTGCGCGTAGACGCCGCGCTCGCGGTCGCCGAGGCGGAGCGGGTCGAGACCGGGGCGCGTCTGGATCTAGCGGAGCGCGATCTGGCGCGTCTGATCGGAGTGTCGCTCGAAGAAGCCCAGAGCTTCGCGCTGCTGCCCTTGCGCTTGGTGGACCCGGACGCGGAAACAGAGCGAGAAGCGCTGCTCGCCCGAGGCCGGACGGCCAGCCCCGAGCTGGAACGGGCGCGGCAGCTGGTGCTGGCCGCCGAGGCGGGGAGCCGTCTGGCCCGGGCCGGCTGGCTGCCGCGGTTGGATCTCGTCGGCTCCTATCTCGGGTTCGGCAGCACGGCGGGAGGTGGCGGTGCGATGGAGTGGCAAGCCGGGGTCAGCCTCTCGTATCCGCTGTTCACGGGCGGTGCGCGGCTCAGCGCCGTTGGCGCGGCGCGGGCTCGAGAGCGGCGGGCCGACGAAGAGTTACGGCTCGCGCAGCTGAGAGTCGAGGAGGCGGTCGACGTGGCGTTGAACGCGGAGCGCGAAGCGCGCGCGCTGGTCGAGGCGGTGTCGCGGGCGGTCGAGCACCAGGCGGAGGTCGTGCGGATCGAGAACCTGTTGCTGGAAGCTGGGGCCGGGACGCAGACGGACTATCTCAGTTCGGAGGCGGAGCTATTGCGGGTGAGGTCGGCGCTGATCGAAGCACGGCACCGGCATATCGCCGCCCGGGTCGAGCTGGTCCGCGTCGTCGGTGTGCTCGATACGGCCTGGCTCACTGAGAACCTGGAGATCGCGCGATGAAGAACATCCGACGCGTCGCCATCATCATCGTCGTCGTCGTTGCCGTCGCCGGGACGGCGATCACGCTCGCGCTGCTGCGCTCCGACGGCGCGACGGCGATCGAAGCTTCAGGCACCGTCGAGGCGACCGAAGCCGACCTCGGGTTTCAGGTGCCGGGTCGCATAGAGAAGATCGCCGTTCGCGAAGGCGACAGGGTGGAGAGCGGGGCCGAGCTGGCCTGGCTCGATCGCGCCGAGCTGCTCGCCCGGCGCCGGGCCGCCCAGGCGCAGGTGGACGCCGCTCGTGCTTTGTTGGCTGAGCTAGAACGGGGCTTCCGGCCGGAGGAAGTGGCTCAGGGACGCGCAGCGCTCCGTGCCGCCGAGCAACGTCTGAGCGACGCGCGGCGCGACGTCGAGCGGACGAGGAGCCTGTTCGATGGGGGTGCGGTGAGCCGCGAGCTTCTGGACAAGCACGAGACGGCGCTCGAGGTCGCCATGGCCGAGTACCAGCGTGCCGAGGAGGCGTTGCAGATCCTGCGGACCGGACCGCGGCAGGAGCGGATCGCGGCTCAACGCGCAGCCCTGGCCCAGGCCGAGGCGACGGAGGCGCAGATCGAGGCCGCCCTCACCTACGCGGTCGTCCGGGCGCCCTTCGTCGGCGTCGTCAGCCTGCGCCACCGCGAGCCCGGCGAGAGCGTTCAGGCGGGCGCGCCGGTCGTTACGGTGATGAACCCGGACGATCGCTGGATCCGCATCTACGTCCGCGAGGATGAGGTGGGGAGGCTGACGCTCGGTCAGAGGGCGGAGATCACGGCGGACGCCGACCCCGAGCGCGTCTATGAAGGTCAGGTCGTCTTTATCGCCAGCGAGGCGGAGTTCACGCCGCGCAACGTCCAGACCACGGAGGAGCGGGTGAAGCTGGTGTACCGGGTGAAGGTGCAGATCACGGGCGACCCCGGTTTCGACTTGAAGCCGGGTCTGGCGGCCGACGTGCGGCTGAGCGTCGGGTCGCGCGACTCTTAGCGGTCCGGGGCCGCCGTCATGACCGACGACACCGTCAGGCTGGACGGGCTGACGCGCCGGTTCGACGATCGGGTCGCCGTCGATGGGCTGACATTATCGGTCGGCCGCGGCGAGCTGTTCGGCATCGTCGGTCCGGACGGTGCCGGCAAGACGACGACGCTCCGCATGCTCGGAGCCGTGCTTCGCCCGACGTCGGGCGATGCGGTCGTCGCGGGTGTGAGCGTCACACGCGACCCGGAGGGCGTGAAACGCCACATCGCCTACATGTCGCAGCGCTTTGGCTTGTACACCGACCTGACGGTCCGCGAGAACATCGACTTCTACGCGGACCTTTATCGGGTCCCGCGGGGACAGAGGCCAGCCCGGCTCGAGCGGCTCTATTCGTTCTCGGGGCTCGGGCCGTTCGAAGGCCGGCTGGCGGGCCAGCTCTCGGGCGGGATGAAACAGAAGCTGTCTTTGTGTTGCGCGCTCATACACGAGCCCCGGGTGTTGCTGCTGGACGAGCCGACGTTCGGAGTCGACCCGATATCGCGGCGCGACCTCTGGCTGATCGTGCACGAGATGGTGGCCCGCGGTGTGACCGCGATCGTTTCGACGGCTTATCTGGACGAAGCGGAGCGCTGCGACCGGGTCGCCATGCTGCACCGGGGTCGCGAGGTGGTCGTCGACCGGCCCAGCGCGCTGCGGCAACGGCTGCAGGGGCAGGTTTTGGCGCTTCGCGCCGACCAACCACGCAAGGCGCGAGACGTGCTGCGCGCGGAGGCAGCGGTGCGACAGGCGGTGCTGTTCGGCGAGTGGCTGCATGTCACGCTTGGGAAAGCGGGGGTGGGCGAAGAAGCGAACGCCCTGGAGAGTACTGCCTGGTCCTCGGCGCGGCAGCACCTGCGGGAAGCCGGTATCGAGTTGCTGGACCAGCGTGTCGTCGAGGCGTCTCTGGAAGACGTGTTCATCGATCTCGTCATCGATCAGGAGACCCGGTGATGGGCGCGGCCGTGGAGGTCAGCTCGCTCACACGCAAGTTCGGTGCGTTCACGGCGGTGGATCAGGTGAGCTTCGAGGTGGCCGAGGGCGAGATCTTCGGTTTTCTGGGCCCCAACGGGGCGGGGAAGACCACGACGATCAAAATGCTCAACGGGCTGCTGCGGCCGACCTCCGGCGCGGCGCGCGTGGCGGGCTATGACGTGGTGACCGAGGTGGAGCGGGTGAAGTCGCGCATCGGCTACATGTCACAGCTCTTTTCGCTCTACCCTGACCTCACGGTGCTGGAGAACATCCAGCTGTTCGCGGGCCTCTACGGAGTCGGCGGCACGCGGCTGGCCCAACGCCGCGACTGGGTGCTGGAGATGGCCGGGTTGGCGGATCGGCAGGGGCGGCTGACCGGCGAGCTGCCGCTGGGCTTCAAGCAGCGGTTGGCGCTGGGGTGCGCGGTGCTACACGAGCCGCCGATCCTGTTTCTCGATGAGCCGACGTCGGGTGTCGATCCGATCGCGCGGCGCAGTTTCTGGGATCTGATCTACGGGTTCGCTGCGGCCAGGACGACGGTTTTCGTCAGCACGCATTACATGGAAGAGGCGGAGTACTGCGGCCGGCTGGCGGTGATGAACCGGGGCCGGCTCGTGGCGCTCGATCGGCCGTCGGCGCTGAAGGCGGCGATCCGCGAGCCGATCCTCGAGGTGCTGGCCGACGACGTGCCGCGGGCGGTCGAGGTGGTGAGGGGTGCGCCGGGCGTTCTCGAGGTGACGATGTTCGGTCGGGCGATGCACGTGATGGTCGAAGACGTCGCGGCCGCTCAGCGCGACGTTCCGAAGCGGCTCCAGGGCGCGGGCCACACGGTCGAGTCTCTTCACCCCATCGCGCCCTCGCTCGAGGATGTGTTCGTCGCCCTGGTCCACCGTTCGGGAGGGGCGGCGGCGGAATGAACCTGGCGCGATTCTGGGCGATGAGCCGCAAAGAGGCGGTTCAGCTTCGCCGTGACCCCCGCAGCTTGACCTTGGCGTTCCTCTTGCCCCTGGCGCTCCTGCTGTTCTTTGGCTACGCGATCAGCTTCGACATCAAGAACATCGAGATGGCCGTTCTGGATCAAAGCGGCAGCGAGGAGAGCCGCGCGCTCGTCGATGCCTTCCTCAGTTCGGGCTATTTCGACCTGCGCGCTCACCTCTCGCGCTACGGCGACATCGAGAACCTGCTCGATGCCGGCAAGGTGAAGCTGGTGCTGGTGATCCCGCCGGATTTCGCCGCCGACTTGGCGGCGATGCGGCCGGCGCCGGTGCAGGTCTTGCTCGACGGGTCCGACGCGAACACAGCGACCATCGCGCAGAACTACGCCGAAGCCATCGTCGCCCGCTTCTCGGCGGAGGCGGTCGTGCCGGGCCGCGACTTTCGGCTTCCGGTCGAGGCGGAGACGCGTATCTGGTTCAACGAGACCCTCGAGAGCCGGAACATGATCGTCCCCGGCCTGGTGGCGGTGATCATGTCGATCATCGCGGCCATGCTGACCGCGCTGACCATCGCCCGGGAGTGGGAGCGCGGCACGATGGAGCAGCTGGCCGCGACCCCGGTGCATCGGCTCGAGGTCGTGCTGGGCAAGCTGTTTCCTTATGTCGTGATCGGCCTGTTCGACGTGGCGCTCGCCCTCGCTGCCGGCTTCTTCATCTTCGGCGTCCCTTTTCGCGGCAACCTGTTGCTGCTGGCGGGCCTCACATTTCTGTTTCTGCTGGGTGCGCTCAGCCTGGGCATGTTCATCTCGGCCGCAATCAAGTCGCAGGTTCTGGCCACCCAGGTCGCCATCCTGGCCACTTACCTGCCAGCCCTGCTGTTGTCGGATTTCATCTTCTCGATCGATACGATGCCCACGCCGTTGAAGGCGATCACCTACGCCGTGCCGGCGCGCTACTACATCACCGTGACTCGTGGCATCATTCTCAAGGGCGTCGGCCCGGCCGTGCTTTGGGTCGAGGGGCTGGCGATGATCATCTTCGCGGTGACCGGCCTGGCGCTGGCGATCCGGGCGTTCAGGAAGGAGCTGGGTTAGCGACCGTGTCGTTGCTACGCGTCCGCGAGATGCTGAAGAAGGAGTTGCGGCAGATCTTCCGCGATCCTCGCATGAAGCGCATCGTCTTCATCTCGCCGCTCATCCAGCTGGTCGTGTTTGGTTATGCCGTCAACACCGACATACGGAACACGGCGACGATCGTCGTGGACCGCGACGGATCCGCCCCGGCTCGCGAGATGATCGATGCCTTCCGTTCCACCGGCTACTTCAGGATCGAAGAGACGACGGACAGGCCCGCCGACCTCGTACGGGCGCTCGATCACGGAGACGCGCTGTTGGGGATCGACGTTCCGGTGGGGTTCGCGCGTGACGTGGCGGCGGGGCGTGGGGTGGTGCAGGTGGTGGTGGACGGGACGAACTCGAACAGCGGCACGGTGGCGCAGGGATACGCTCAGCGCATCATCCGCCGCTTCGCCCTCGATCGGGCGCGTGGCGCGGGCGCGTTTGTCGAGGGCGGTATCGATCTCCGGGCCCGCGCCTGGTTCAACCCCGAGCTGGAGAGCCGGGTCTACAACGTGCCGGCCGTGATCGGCATCCTGATTCTGCTCATGTCACTGTTGCTGACGGCGCTGGCGGTGGTGCGGGAGCGGGAGATGGGCACGCTCGACCAGCTCAACGTGAGCCCGCTGTCGGCGACCGAGCTGATGCTGGGCAAGACGCTGCCGGTCACTCTGATCGGGCTCGTCGACCTGGCCCTGATCACGGCCGTCGCGATCCTCTGGTTCGGTATCCCAATGCGCGGGTCGTTCTTCGCGCTGTTGCCGGCAGCCTTGCTCTATATCGTATCGGGGCTCTCGTTCGGTCTTCTCATCTCGACGATGTCGCGAACGCAGCAGGAAGCCATCATGACCATGTTCCTGTTCCTGCTGCCGGCGATCATCCTTTCCGGCTTCTTCTATCCGATCAGCAGCATGCCAGAAGTCTTTCAGTGGCTCACGGTCCTGAACCCGGTTCGACATTTCTTAGAGATCGTGCGAGCCATATTTCTCAAAGGCACGGGCCTGGCCCAACTCTGGCCTCAGTACGCCGCGCTCACCGCGATCGCCGCGGGCGTGCTCTCGCTCGCCATCGCCCGGTTCCGCGGGGCGGTGACGGCCTAGGCGCATGTCTCGCATCTTCACGATCGGCCACTCGACCCGGCCGTGGGCCGAGTTCCTCGAGCTGCTGCGCGAGCACGGCGTCGAGCATCTGGTCGACGTCCGCCGGTTCCCCGGATCGCGGCGACATCCACAGTTCGCTCAGGAGGCGCTCTCGCGTGCCCTGCTCGAGTCCGAGATAGAGTACAGCCACGAGCCCGACATGGGCGGCTTCCGCAAACCGCGACCCGAGTCACAACACACAGCCTGGCGATCCGTAGGTTTTCGGGCTTACGCCGACCACATGGATTCTCCCGAGTTCCGGGAGGCCCTGAGCCGGCTGATCGGGCTGGCGTCAGAGCGCACCGTGGCTATCATGTGCGCCGAGGCGACGCCATGGCGCTGCCACCGCCAGCTGATCTCGGACGCGCTGGTGGCGCGTGGCCATGAGGTGGTTCATGTGCTTGGGCCGACGAGATCGGATGTTCACACGTTGAACGAGAGCGCGCGGGTGCTCGATGACTTCCGGCTCGTCTATTCCGATGCCACAAACGAGCAGCCCGGTCTCTTCAATGAAAGTTGAATGGGCTCGGCCGTCGTCATGATGTGCACCGTCGGTTAGCGAGACGTTCTTGAACTCTACGCGCTTGAGGCGAGTCTTATCGTGGGTGGCCCCCGGCGGCTTGGTCATCCTGGCCGCCGTCGCCGTGCTTCGCCTAGCCGGCGATACGGGTTTGATCCCCGCGATGACAACGGGTTACCCGTACGTCATCTTCGCTGCGGCGATTCTGCTTGCCTGGCGGTTCCACCGCAGTCGCGTCGTCGCGGCGATCCTGGCGATCGGGCTGGTCGAGCGCGCGCTCCAGATCGCAGGAGCTGCCGAGGTTCTTCCCGTACATGCCGCGGCCGCCTTCCTGCTTCCGCTGGTGATGGCCATGCTGGCTCTGGCTCGTGATCGCGGCGTTTTCACGTTGCGCGGTCTGGCTCATGTCGGCGGCGTGGTGCTGGTGGCCGGCGCGACGGCGTACCTTCTCGCCACCCGCGAGCCGCTCGTCACCGGCCTTGTTAGGCGTGTGCTCTTGGATGTCGGTTTCCTGGGCGCGGCCGGCGTGCCGCAGCCCGTGGTGATCGCCACACTCGTCGGATTGGCGGGGTGCGTTGTCGCGGGGATCCGGCGGGCCAAAGTGGTGGAGCGGAGCTTCGTTTGGGCGACGCTCGCGACCTTCCTGGCCTTTCGGGCCCAACCGGGGAGCGCCGAGTCGAGTCTGTTCTTCATGGCCGCCGGCCTGATCCTGGTGCTCTCGGTCGTCGAGAGCTCGTACAGCATGGCGTATTACGACGACCTGACCGCCTTGCCGGCGCGCCGCGCGATGCGAGACGCGCTGGCGGCTCTGCGCGAGAGCTACGCCATCGCCATGGTGGACATCGATCACTTCAAGCGCTTCAACGACCGTCACGGCCACGACGTGGGCGATCAGGTGCTCCGCATGGTCGCGGGCCGGCTGAAAGCGATCTCGGGCGGCGGTCGGGCGTTCCGCTACGGCGGCGAGGAGTTCGCGGTGCTTTTCCCGGGGAAGAACCGCGACGAAGCGGAGCCGCACCTCGAGCAGCTTCGCGAAGCGATCGAGAAGCACGCGTTCACGTTGAGACGCGGCGGCCGCCGCAAGAGCAAGCCCGAGGGCAAGAACAAGAGGCGGTCACGCGGTGGTGGCAAGCGGCTGGCGGTGACCGTGAGCATCGGTGTGGCGGAGCGGAGCGGCCGGTTCCCGACGGTCGAAAAAGTGCTCGAGGCGGCGGATCGCGCGCTCTATCGGGCCAAGCGGACAGGCCGCAACCGGGTGAGTCGCTGAGCGCGATGTGAGAAGCTGGGTCTCGAGCGTGCGAGGTCGATACGGAGAAACAGGCTGGCTGGCGGTGCGCTGCCGAGGCGCTCAGGGGCTCCAGACCGGATCCCGGTCGTCTGCAGGATGGTTGGTGAGGTTGAGC
>JABAOH010021240.1_pt1 | contig 14895 bp, 14 predicted proteins | sample 7062181 | NCBI WGS metagenome assembly JABAOH01 (sample SAMN14538630, study PRJNA623070) | marine sediment metagenome | biome: marine biome [ENVO:00000428]; feature: marine pelagic biome [ENVO:01000023]; material: deep marine sediment [ENVO:00002113]; isolation source: pool of 5 deep marine...
AAGACAATAAGTCCATCTACTCTGCCGGTAAACAAGCCTCTAAGAGGTTTCGTCCAAGACCTTTATCGACACGAAGGCGAAGAAATCATTGTCTGCAAAGTTGAGGCAGGAATTTTAGAAATAGGCAAAGTAATATGTTTCAGCCCTTCCGGGAAGCAGGGACTGCTGAAGTCAATAGAGGTTTTCGGCACGAATGTTACAAGAGCGGAGCCTGGAGACTCAGTTGGCCTGCTTGTAGATAGGATCAGTGAAATTGAAAGGGGGGAAGTGATAAGCTATCCTGATAACAAGCCAAGAAAAGTCAAAAACTTTCTTGCAGAGATAATCCTGTTTTCAGACATCGAAATAAGAAATGGTGACATACTTACAATTCGCTGCGGAACAGCAGAAAAGAAATGTAAAGTCCAGACAATTTTGAATGAGATCGACCCCATCAATCTCACTGTGCGCACAGAATTTCCAGGATTTCTAAAGCAAGAAGGTGTCGGCCAAGTAGTGTTCTTTCCACTTGAGCCTCTCTGCGTAGAAAAATACTCAGAATCTCCTCCGCTAGGAAGATTTGTTGTTGAGGGAAAAAAAGGAACTACAGGTGCTGGACTTGTCCTTGAAGTTCAGTAGATGCGCGGACGGTTGATGAAGAAATGGAAACTCATCGTAGAAGTCTGATTAAAGCGATAACCTTCCGAGTAGTAGCAACTTTCGTCACGATTCTTTTAGTGCTTGCCTTCACAGGAAACCCTCTCATAGGTTTCAGTGTTGGATTTCTAGAATTCTTATCGAAGACAATTATCTACTATTTCCACGAACGAATATGGAATATGTTACAGTACGGCAAAAAAGAAGGCTAGGTTAGCAATAAAAACCGGAAATTTCACACGAGAGAGATGCAACTCCTTCAAAGCGATTCCGTCCCCTTCTTTATTCAGAACCTAAACTACGATGCGCGCGCTCCGGGCAAGATAAAAACGAAATTTCATGTGCACATAGCAAGAAAACGTTTTCAAACCCTATCTAGATAGCATCGCAACCCGCTTTTCACGCGGCCGCAAACTTGACAGAAAGAGCTGGCGTGCATCATAAATATATGAGGTAAACAGTTTGTTAAAGAGTGTCAAGCCGTGTGAAAGAACACTGGAGGAATAGACTATGAACAAAGAAAAACCAACTGTTTATCCATACATCCCGAACTCTGTGCCCAAAGTAAAGAATCAGATGCTCAAAGAGGTTGGAGCAAAGAGCGTGGAGGACTTCTTCGAGGATATCCCTGAGAAACTCAGGCTCAAGAAAAACATGAATTTGCCCAAACCTCTCTTGTCCGAGCAGTCTCTAAGAAAGCATGTAGAAGGGATCCTTTCAAAAAACAAGACCTGTCAGGAATATCTCAACTTTTTGGGAGCCGGATGCTGGCAACATTATGTTCCAGCAGTATGTGATGAGGTGAATCAGCGAGGTGAGTTCTTAACCGCGTACGCAGGTGAACCTTATGATGATCATGGAAGGTGGCAGGCACTTTTCGAGTACGCGAGTATGATGGGAGAACTTCTAAACATGGATGTTGTGAATGTTCCGACATATGACTGGCTGCAAGCAGCTTCTACTTCTATTCGTATGGCGTCAAGGATTACAGGCCGACGCGAAGTATTAGTATCTCGAACAATCAGTGCTGACAAATTGTCGAAAATCAGAGACTACTGCAAGCCTTTGATAGAAGTCAAGCTGCTAGATTATGACTCTGAGACAGGGCAACTGGACCTCAATTTCCTCAAGGCTAAGATTTCTTCAAAGACCGCCGCCGTCTATTTTGAGAATCCATCCTACCTCGGTTTTATTGAGGCTCATGGAGATGAGATTTCTAAGATAGCCCATGACCATGGCGCCATATGCATTGTTGGAGTCGATCCGATTTCATTGGGAGTTCTGACTCCTCCAGTTGAGTATGGTACGGACATCGTGTGCGGCGATTTACAGCCGCTGGGTATGCACATGCAATTTGGTGGTGGTCATGCTGGATTCATTGCCACTCGGGATGAAGAGAAGTACGTGATGGAATATCCTTCTAGGCTTTTTGGAATAGCCCCGACTTCAGTTGAAGGAGAATATGGATTTGGTGACGTTGCTTATGAGAGAACCTCTTTCGCCGTAAGGGAGGAGGGCAAAGAGTTCGTAGGCACAGCCACTGCTCTATGGGGCATAACAGCCGGTGTTTACTTGGCGCTTATGGGGCCTCAGGGTATGCGGGAAATTGGAGAGAGCATCATGCAAAAATTGCATTATGCGATGTTGCAGATATCTAAAATAGAAGGCGTCAAATGTCCCGTTTTCCATTCAACTCATTTCAAGGAATCCGTTGTGAACTTTGATGATACCGGTAAGACAGTTGGGGAGATCAATAAGGCTCTATTGAGACGCAAAATATTCGGTGGAAAAGATCTGACAAAAGAATTCCCGGAGCTAGGAAATAGCGCGCTTTACTGCGTTACTGAAGTCCGCACCAAGGATGACATTGATAGGTTAGCCAATGCGCTGAAGGAGGTAGTTGAATAAGATGAGGGATATAACAATGGAACGGTATACGGATGGAAAACCAAAACTGAGGCGGTTTCATCAAGCTAAGTGGGATGAACCGATAATTTTTGAACTGAGCAGCGAAGGAGAGAGAGGCATCCTCTTGCCAGATGTTGAGAACGAGATAAAAAGTGAAGTCGGAGATGTTAGGTCAACCATACCTGAGAACATGCAGAGGAAACAGCCACCTAGATTACCAGAACTTTCCCAACCTCGAGTATTAAGACACTTTATTAGACTGTCTCAGGAAACTTTGGGGACCGATCTAAACATTGACATAGGACAAGGAACCTGTACGATGAAATACAGCCCGAAGATCAACGAACAACTGGCCAGAATGCCTCAAATGACGGAGATTCATCCGTTACAGAATGAAGAAACTGTTCAGGGCATACTTGAGGTGCTGTATAAGTTCGAGCAGATCCTCAAAGAGATTTCGGGGATGGACCGGTTTTCGTTTCAACCTGCTGCTGGTTCTCAGGCCATATACGCGAATGTTTCGATCATAAGAGCATACCACGAAGCTCGAGGGGAAACGGATCAGAGAAATGAGATCATTACGACAATTTTCTCTCATCCTTCAAATGCGGCGTGTGCTAAAACAGCTGGTTTCAAGGTCGTAACCCTTTATCCGGATGAGGACGGCTATCCTGATCTTGAGGCATTAGAAGCGGCGGTCTCAGAGCGTACGGCCGGTCTGATGACAACAAACCCGGAAGACACAGGAATTTTCAATCCAAATATTGAAGAGTTCGTGAAGGTTGTTCACGAAGCAGGAGGATTGTGCTCCTATGACCAAGCAAATGCTAACGGAATACTGGGCATAACTAGGGCAAGGGAGGCTGGTTTTGATCTTTGCCACTTTAATTTGCACAAGACATTTTCAGCGCCGCATGGATGTGGCGGACCAGCAGTCGGCGCTATCGGTGTCACCAAAGAACTCGCAAAATTCCTGCCGGTTCCTGTTATCGAGTTCGATGGCAGTAAGTATCATTTGAATTATGATAGGCCCGAGAGTATTGGAAAGGTGAGATCATTCTGTGGCGTCGCGCCAGTGGTCTTAAAAGCATATGCATGGGCGATGAGTCTCGGCGCAGAAGGTCTAAGAGAGGTCGCTGATATCGCTGTTCTGAATAACAATTATTTGCTCAATAAGTTGTTAGAGATACGAGGCGTGAGTGCGCCTTACGCCAAGGGCAAACGTCGAATTGAACAGGTGAGGTATAGCTTGGAGAAATTGACTAGAGATACAGGAGTTCATTCCGAGGAAATCGGACTCAGAGCTGCAGACTTCGGTGTCCATTACTGGACCAGCCATCACCCATGGGTAGTTCCAGAGCCTTGTACCCTTGAACCAACCGAATCGTATTCCAAGTCTGATCTTGACGAATACATTGAAATACTTGGACAAGTATCCGACGAGGCGTACACGAACCCTGAGCTGGTTAAGACCGCACCTCACAATAGCACTGTTCACAAAATTGACCACACACCGTTAGACGATCCGGAGCAGTGGGCGATGACATGGAGGGCTTATCGCAAGAAAGTACGCAAAGAGAAAGAATAGAGAGTAATACATTAAGTTTTCAAGTCTATTAAGCTACAATTCCGCTTGTGGTTTGGATGATTACGCAAATGTTCCCGTGGCACACATGTCGGTTCATGGGCAAAAGTTGGAATCAAAGTGGGAGAAAAAAATTAGGCTTAATCGTCAATCCAATTGCAGGGATAGGTGGAAAGGTCGGACTAAAAGGAAGTGACGGAGCGAAGATACAAAAGAGAGCCTTGGAATTGGGTGCCGTGCCACAATCGTTAAATCGGGCTGTTCAAGCATTGGAAAGGGTCATATCCATAAAAGATGACCTTGAGGTCATAACATATCCCAGCGAAATGGGAGAAGATGCAGCCAAGGAATGTGGTTTTGACCCTATTGTGGTTGGCTCAATTAGAAAGGGTGAAACAACCGCGGAGGACACTAGAAAAGCAGCGAAGGAAATGCTGCGTCTCGGCGTGGATCTTCTACTTTTTGCGGGCGGGGATGGCACAGCAAGGGACGTATATAATGCAATTGGAGAAAAAATGCCAGTTCTCGGGATACCTGCGGGAGTTAAAATCCATTCGGCTGCTTTTGCGATAAGCCCTAGAAGCGCAGGAGATCTGGTTGTGTTGTTTTTGCATGGACGATGTGGTGTGCGAGAGGCGGAGGTCATGGATATAGATGAAGAGGCCCTCAGGCGGGGCATTGTTTCCGCGAAACTATATGGTTACCTCAAGATTCCGTTTGAGAAAAGGCTAATTCAAGGTTTAAAGACTCCGAGTAGCGGTGGAGAGAAGGAAGCTATGGAAGCGATAGCTTCTGAGATCGTGGACGGGATGAAAGACGATTGTCTTTACATAATAGGACCCGGGACCACGACCCGAGCCATCACGTCCAAACTGGGGTTGAACAAGACATTGATAGGTGTAGATGTGATATGGAACGGAAAATTAGCAGGCACTGATGTCAACGAAGCTCAACTCCTAAGGCTTCTCGAAAAACGAAAAGCAAAGATAATAATTACCCCGATAGGGGGTCAAGGCTACATATTCGGTCGGGGGAATCAGCAAATAAGTCCCGAGGTTATCAAAAAGGTGGGGAGGGACAACATAATGGTTGTAGCTACTTCTGAAAAAATCAATTCGCTGAGGGGAAGGCCTTTTTTGGTTGATACTGGTGATCGATCAGTTGATAGAATGTTGAGTGGTTATATAAGAGTGGTAACTGGATATGATGAGCATGTCGTTTATAAAATATCATGTTAGAGAGGTGATTCTTGATTGATGCAGGACTTTGAACGTAAATCTGGTGGGACATTGAACGGGAAAGTTGCCCTGATCACTGGTGGCGCGTCGGGTATTGGGCGAGCGACGGCGTTGCTCTTTGCCCGAGAAGGCGCGGCGGTGGCGGTTGTTGATGTGAACGAATCTGAGGGGCAGGCTGTGGTCCAAACGATTATCGAAGAGGGAGGACGAGCTATCTTTGTGCGCTGCGATGTGACCAGAGCGGCAGACTGCCAGTTGGCTGTGCGGCAGACTGTTGAGCAACTGGGCAAATTGGATATCGTCTTCAATAACGTTGGCATCATTCGACGCGCGTCGGTGGTGGAGACAAGCGAAGAGGAATGGGATCGGGTGATGGCAACTAACGTTAAGTCGGTCTTTTTGTTTTCTAAATACGCTATTCCGATCATGACTGAAGCGGGTGGCGGTGTGATCGTTAACACTGCATCGAATTGGGGGTTGGTCGGTGGGCAGAATGCGGCCTCTTACTGCGCGTCAAAGGGAGCGGTGGTGTTGCTGACTAAAGCCATGGCTGTTGACCACGCTGCGCAGAATATCCGTGTCAACTGCATCTGCCCTGGCGATACGGATACGGCCATGCTACGTAGCGAAGCCCAACAACTCGGCAAGCCTTGGGAGCAGTTCTTAGCCGAATCAGCGCGTGCCCATGCGTTGCAAAGAGTTGGTCGTCCAGAAGAGATTGCTCAGGCAGCTTTGTACTTGGCCAGTGGCGCATCGTCTTTTGTCACCGGCACGGCGTTGGTGGTGGACGGCGGTGGACTGGCAGGATCATGATGAGGTGGTGGATTATGCGCGGTTTGAGAGGTAAAAGGGTTCTGATTACTGGCGGAGCGGGCGGTATCGGTGCGGCGACAGCGAAGCGCTTTCTGGAAGAGGGTGCCCGGGTTGTCGTGTTGGATTGTAACGACGAGGGGCTTCGTCGCATTAGGGATGCGTTGCCTTCACTGAGCGGCATCATCAGTGCCGACGTGTCGGATGCCGAGGCTGTGGCACGGGCTTTCGTCGAACTGGATGAGTTGCTGGGTGGGCTGGATGTGTTGATTAACAACGCTGGGATCAGTGCTCAAAGGCCCTTTGTGGATATTACGCCGGAGCAGTGGCGGAGGATGATTGATGTCAACCTGACCGGGATGTTTTTCGTCGCCCAGCAGGCTGCTCGACGGATGCTGGCGGGTGATGGTGGCGTGATTCTGAACATGGGCTCGACCAATGGGATAATGGGGTATCCTCTACGCGCAGACTACAACGCATCGAAGGCAGGTGTTATTGAGCTGACGCGTTCGATGGCGCTGGAGTTGGCTCCGAAGGTGCGAGTTAACGTTGTCTGTCCCGGCTTTATCCTTACGCCGATGCAGGAGACGGAATACACTCCTGAAATGATGCGCGACTTCGAAAGCAAAGTGCCTTTGAAGCGGTTGGGGCGTCCTGAAGAGGTTGCAGCGCTCTTCGCTTTCCTTGCTTCCGACGATTCCGCTTTCACTACTGGGGCTTTTTTTGTGATTGATGGTGGGGAGATTGCAGGGGGATTAGCGAGTTGGTAGTTAGTGATCAAGGCCAGAAGTAAAACCACTCCGACGTCGCTTTCTACCTGATTGTTTCTATCTGTCAGTCATGGTTGGCAGACTGAAACTAGGTAAGTGAATGCGCGTGCAATGTGAGAAACATTAAAGGCTTGTAATAGAAATTACATTGGGAGGATCGCACTGAAATGTCTCTTTTAGATGTGATTCTTGGGAGAAGAAGCATCAGATGCTACAAGAGTGAACCGATTCCAGATGACATATTAAAGAACGTTCTGGAAGCGGGGAGGTTGGCTCCTTCTGCAGACAATGCGCAACCTTGGCACTTTGTCGTAATCACTGAATCAAAAATTAAAGAAAAGCTTTCAACGGGTACATGGAACGGTTTCATAAAGGATTCCGCAGTTACAATAGTCGGCTGTGGGTATGTAGCTAATGAATGGGCGACGATAGATGTGACGATTGCACTGGAAAACATGGTAATAGCGGCTGAAGCTCAAGGAGTAGGATCATGCTGGGTAGGAGATTTCAAAGAAGAGGAAGTGAAGGAGTTGTTGGGCATTCCGAACAACCTTAAAGTTGTTGCCCTTGTCTCATTTGGCTATCCGGCGGAAAAGCCGGATCCACCCAGCAAGAAAAGTCTTGAAGCAATCGTGCATTACAACACATTCCAGTGCAAGCAGAAGACTTTTGGGACTAGCAAATGAAATACCCCAGAAAACTGTTCTTTAAAGGCTTCGTTTTCTCTGTCGACGAACAAGTTTACGAACCAGCCGAAGACACTTTTCTTCTCGCTGAAAACTTGAAAGTTGAAGAAAACGATGTTGTTTTGGACATGGGAACTGGCTGTGGAATTCTAGCTGTGCTCGCGGCAGAAAAAGCCAAGAAAATTGTGGCTGTCGACATAAACCCACACGCAATCAAATGTGCCGAGAAAAACGCAGAAATAAACGGTGCTAAAAACAAAATAGAATTTCGACTAGGAAACCTTTTCCAACCAATTAAGCCGGACGAAAGCTTTAACCTAATAGTTTTTAATGCGCCATACCTACCTTCCGAGCCCCATGAAGAAGAAGATTGGATTGAAAAGGCTTGGGCAGGAGGACCCAACGCAAGAAAGACCATCGACCTTTTCTTAACGAATGCCCCGAAATTTCTGGCTACTGAAGGTCGAATTTTGATTGTTCAATCCTCCCTTTCGGACATAAACAAGACCCTTAACATGTTTGGTCACATGAAGGTAAAAGCTGAAGTTAATGCCTGGGTAAAAGTTCCATTTGAAAAGATAGTGTTGATTGAAGCCAAAAGTTAAGACTTTATCTAAAACAAAACCTTCTTGCATCCCGTGCATAGCACTTTCTTTGCGGCTCTCTGACAAACACTAACAGAAACGCAAAAGCTAGTTGGTGGCGCGCGCTAACATGACAATGCTGATTTAAAAAGAATAACGTAAAAATTGCAAACTCTCCTGTCGCACGACATAGACAAAAAAAGGATGATGCGTCAGGAGAGTTCTATTTGGTTGATTTCATCTAGTGTCTCTAGGTTATGCATCATAACTTTCTTGTCAGAGATTGTGTAGAGAACATCGTCTATGTAGAGGGACCTCTTCACATAGTAGGGGTGTAGATAATAGTAGTAATCTAGGCTACTGGCGTTTTCTATATGGGTAATCTGGCCTCTCAGCGTAATTTCTTCTTCTATGGTTATTTTAAAGACGTAGGCGCCTTGCCATACGTTGTAGTCAGATGTGATTATGGGCATTACGAGAAGATTCCTTGAGCTATTGAACAGCAGCGCCTTATGGTCGCTTAAGACAAGAGAGTCAGACCAAACGCCACTTACTTGGTAATTATCTATTTCCTTTGGGTCTGTAACGTTGCTAACATCAAATAGCGATATCTTCACGTTGCTTCCATCTTTACCTATGCCTATNNTATAGGGATCTTGAAGATCTATTGCAAAGAAGGGATCAACTTGTCTGAAGGTTACGACGTAGCCTCTATCACCCATGAACCTGACGGAGTAAATTGTCTCTCCTGGGGCAAGGTTTTCCAACTGTCCGACCAGGGTTAAGTTCATGTCTAGAACATACAGGTTGTTCTGAGACGTCCCGTTTGTCCAAGTTGTAGTTGCTAATCGGAAATAGCCGTTGTACTCATCCATGGAAAACTGGTTCAGAACTCTGCCGGCTACTTCATCCCATGCTTCGCATTTTATCATTTCGTCTTCTATGCGTATTCTGTATATTAGCGTCCCTCCGTCTTTTGTTCCGAAGGTTATGTAGATGTTGTTTACAGAAACGTACATGCAGCTTGTTGCTCCAAGCAAGAATGTCTTATGCGTCGGCTTCTGTGTGTCATCCTCAATGTTTATTGCAGCAACGGTTGTAAATGCGTAGGAGTAGTCGGAAACATTGGCATAGTAGATTTGGGAGGCTTCTATTTCCTCAATTCCTTCTCTGGAGTAGATTTTTGGAAGAACCAATGTGTCGTAAATCAGGTAGGCTGGCTGGCTTACAATAAGGTAGACATATTCATTTATCATCCTCGAATCAAAATAGTTGCCACTGATTGAGAAGTTTCTTGCAAGCACCGGGTCGCGTCTGTCTGATATATCGTAGACCTCGACAAGAGTCTTATCACCAATAAATGTAGGTGGTCTAGAATAATAAAGGTCATAGGGGTAGGTGGCGGAGCTTCCTAGGATCGCCAGTTTATTTCCGTTTAGAAAGATTTCTCCCAGAGTTCCGTTGAAGCTGATTCTAGATAGAACTTCTGCTTCTTCTGGGGGATAAGCCTTCAAGATGAAGAGGCTGTTGTTTGAAGCGACGTACAAGTATGTGCCATCGGTCTTCACGATGTCTGCTTCGTCTACGCCCGCCACTTGAATGTTTGTTGTCGAATAATCCGGGACAACTTTAGCCTCCACGGCACTTGCCATGAAGGGCATACGCGTTGCTGGCAGAATCTGGTCAATTTCCCAAGCGACACTCCACGGAGTGTTGTAATATGGATACTGCGACGTTGTTTTCAAGCTTGTTTCGAGAAAATTCACTAACTCCACATACGAGGAGAAACTTTGCAGGAAAGTCGGTTCGGTTTCAGGTTGCCCAGGTAAACGGGGTTCATAAACTACGGCGAAATTGTAGCAGAATACGCCTAACAATAGTGCCAAAAGAACTGCCGCAACTCCGTATAACGCTGTTTTCCTCTTAACTTCAGTCTCCACTTTAAGCACCAGTTATTCAAGAAGGAAACACTCCTATTTTATGCTAATTTCTAGTACACGCCGTTCTAGAAACTAGACAGGCTTCAACAACCACATCCTGATGGCTTCATACCAAAAAACTATGGAAACAACTCCGCCAAAAAGCGCGATGAAAAGGCTTTCTCGGCTGAGACCTTGCATGAATATTGCAAGATAGATTAAGTATAGGGTCGTGGAAAAAACCGCGTAGAAGAAGTATCTAGGAAACAGAAGTCTCCCGAACTTCACAAAGTGTCGAAGCACCCCAACCTTAACCTTGCTGACCAAAAAATAGCACCCGCCCACAGTTTGCTTTTGAACCAAACCTAACTCGCGTAGTCGCTCAAGGTGATGCTGCGCCACGCTTGGACTGCTGAAACGTAAGGCTCTTTGAACCTGTCTAACGCTCAGTGGACAGTCCTGTTTCAAAAGAAGCCAATAAACTTTCCAAGCCTTTCCACGAAGTTCAAATTCTAGTCTAGTCTCATCCTCGTCATGCAACAGCAGGTGCACCAGTAATATACTTATAGAAACTAGGCTTATAATTCCATTTTTTAGGACAAACAAAAAACAATTTCCACTGTATGTGCGTCTTCATGCAAACTGGTTCAAGGATGCAGCCATAGCCATTCACTACCTCTTTATACTTAATGCAAGATTTCTGCGCGCGTTGGTGTTGCTGTTGTATCACAGTCACATACATTTAAAAGCTTCTACTGCCCCAAAATAATTACATGCGCGCATAAACTAAGCCATAGGGGGCTCACTTTGGAAAGGTTTGAAGAAGGCATTTTTTGCAAAGCCCTAAGAAACTCCTTTCTCTTTTCAGCAACCCTCTTCAAACCCCAAAAAGCTGGCGCGCAACCTCCTACCAACATAAACGAAAAAACGAAACCTAGTTTCCAAAAACCGTGAGCCACGAAAAACAAAAACACAAAAAACAACAAAAAGTACCTAAAAGTTACTAATTTTAATTCACAAACGTTCCAAACACTGGACTCTCTAAAACGCCCCACATCACACAGCTGCTCAAAAACCATCTGCAACATGGGCTACAAAGAAGCCGACACACCCCAAAAAATATGGGGCGTCTATAAGAGAGAGAAACGAAGTAAACAATCATATATCAAAAACACTTCAAACGAAGGAGTTATTTACGCACAATCTCAAAATAATAAATGTCAAACCCCTGTTAGGACCAGTGAAACACAAATGACCACTACATCAATAGAAATCATCTGCGTCGGAAACGAACTCCTATTAGGCAAAACCTTAAACACCAACGCCCAATGGCTGGCCAAACGCATCACAACCCTCGGACTAAAAACCCACCGCATCACCATCGTAGGCGACAACGTTGAGAAAATATCCAAAGCCCTACAGGAGGCGATTCAACGCAACCCTTGCTTCATAATCACCTCCGGAGGCCTCGGCCCAACCTTCGACGACAAAACCCTAGAAGGCATCGCCAAGGCAATGAAACGCAAATTGGCAACAAATGATCAGGCCTTAAGAATGATTCAAGAGAAGTATCGCCAGTATGTGGAAGAAGGCCTAATGGAAAGAGCTGAGCTAACCCCCCCTCATATCAAGATGACAAGACTACCAGAAGGAGCCAAGCCAATTTTCAATCCCGTGGGAACAGCTCCCGCCGTGATCATCAAACATGATGACGTCACTGTTATCGCGTTACCTGGGGTTCCCTCTGAGATGAAGGCTATATTCGAGGAATCTGTGGCACCTTTGTTCAAGGACACTGCGGGCGAGGTAACTTTTTTTGAAACCAGCTTAGACGTAACAAGGATTATGGAGCCAGCGGTTGCCCCCCTCATCGATCGGGTGATGCAAGATAACCCCTACGTCTACATAAAGTCTCATCCCAAGGGCGAGGAAAGGATTTCCCACATGGAGCTTCACTTCTCCACCACCGCCGAAAATACACGCTTGGCCAAAAAACGAGTAAGCAAAGCTTTCATCCAACTATCCGAGCTGATCCAAGAAAAGGGTGGAAAAGTCAAACCCGTCAAGGCAAAATCTTAGACTTCATCAAAAAACCTGATTACAGTGAGGGATTTTAAGCTAGGCGCTGAAACAGGACGATATAAGATCTGGGTGTCCAAGCAACAGAATTGGACGTTAGATCATGCTTAGACGTTGTAGACAATCCTTATGGTTGCGACATCGAGATATTGGTCTAGGCTGTTCGGTAGATTTTTCACTGCGTCTAATACGATTCTACTGAGAAGATCGTCTGGCTTTTTATGCAAAAATCTTGCCAAAGACTCAATGAGGTTGATTGAGTTGTCGGGCATGTTTATCTCTATTTTCCTTTTTCCCATAGGTCGATCATCTACCTTTTGAATTGGTTTGCATATTTTAAAGAATCGCGAATTAAGAAAACGGATGTTTGGTATAAGCTGACAAGAAGGAGAGTAGGAACGATTGCGAATTCAGGTGCCACAGCAACCACCTGAAAACAAATAAGCGCCTAAACGGATTCTATTGAGACTGTCTCACGTGTATGAGATGTTTAGAATGTTCATCGTCTTTGTAATAGGAACTGCTGGTTCAGGAAAGTCCCTTCTCACCGCCTCCTTCGCTGAATGGCTGAAAATCTCAAAACAAAAAGTGGCAACCGTTAATCTGGACCCAGGAGCTCTAACCCTGCCCTACACACCCGACGTTGATGTTCGCGACTACATCGACATTGGAGAACTCATGAGGAAGTATAGGCTTGGACCCAACGGCGCATTGGTGATGGCGGCAGACCTGATTGCTGAGGAAACGGAGAGACTAGGAAAGGAGATAGACAATTTTGATCCCGACATGGTTCTCGTGGACACGCCTGGTCAGATGGAGCTCTTCGCCTTCCGAGCAAGCGGACCCTACATAGCCAACGAACTGACTAAAGAGGCCAAAGCCATCGTGTACCTGTTCGATTCGGTTTTCTGCGCCAACCCTCTCAACTACGTTTCAAACCTTTTTCTCTCAGCAGCTGTGTACAACCGCTTCTTCNNAACCGCTTGGTAGACTGGTCCGCTAAGCCCAAGATTTTAGAAACAGCCATTGAAGAAAGGCTCACCGGAACGAGGCGTCTACTCAGCCGTGATATGATGCACGCCATCTACCGGCTAGGGCTAAGATTTCTTCTGATACCAGTCTCGGCAAAAACTAATGATGGAATGATCAATTTTAACGCCACACTGGAGCGCATCTTCACCGGAGGAGAAAAGTTCACTCTCTAGTCGCAGTTGTTCTCGATGAGAGTCCAAGCAGCCGCTAACGCCCCGTAATCTGCCCTCTCCCACGTATCCGCGCTCCCAACTACAATCACGTCGTTGTCCTCCAGCTTCAGCCGCTTAGTAATCTGGTTGAAGGCATCTGGAAAGTCCTGAGCCAAGTTTTCACTTATCCCAGGCTGAATCAGCGTTTGGTTCTTGAATACAAGGGTGGTTGCTCCCTTTGCGCCTGTTAAGATCGCTGCGTCACGCTGTTCCACACCCGTCTTAACTCTGTCCCCGCAACCCTTGATCAGCACCGCGATATTGCAATCGGCAAGGGTGAGCTTGCTCTTTTCCAACTCAACCTTTTTTGGGAAGATCGACTGGAACTTGTTCCAGATCTTCTCTCCTTTCCTCGTAAGCGAACAACCCGGTTTAGACGCCGCAATGAGTCCAGCGTCCCTCAGCCGATAGATTAATGTGCGGGTTGCTCCCTCGCCGGTTCCAAGCCGTTTTGAAAGCTTTCCTCTTCCGATCGGACCTTCTTTCGCGGTCAGCTCCAACGTCTTGATTATGTGAAAGACAGAGAACGATGGGAAAGGACCTGGAGCCTTCTCCCTTAGTAGTCCTTCCAAAAGCTTCTTAATCGTCATCGCCCTTCACACCAAGATACTGGGAAGCACACACATTATACTTTTGTCAAAGAGATTTATGGTTTTCCAAAAGGAATAATAATTTGATTATTCATACGCGAGAAGGGGTAGAACGCAATGGTTCTTAAGGTTGACGAGGAGTTTCGTCCGCACGTTGACATGAAGAAACTTTACTACAGCTACTTAACTATAGGAGTAACTCTTCTTGGCCTAATCTGGATAGTTCCAGCAGTTGTGGCTGCTTTGCTTGTACTGCCCCTAGCTCAGGCATCTGCGATCACGGTAGCTCTTCTTTTCCCTTTGTTGGTGGTGGTGTCCGTTACCGCCTTTTGGATACAGAAGTATTACTCTTCTATCACCTACATCCTGACAAATGACGAGATAGTTGTGGAGAGGGGCGTATGGTGGAAGAGGAAAAGTTTCGTTCCGTACAATCGCATCACCAACATCAGTGTTGTTCAGGGTCCTATCGCCAGACGCTTTGGTTTGGGCACAGTAAAGGTTCAAACAGCCGGTTTCTCTGGTGGAGGTAGCGCTGGTGGTAGAGTCGCTGAAGCCGTCATACTGGGAGTTAAGAACTTTGAGGAAATAAGAAACGTCATCATGGGCTTTGTTAAGAGGGTTAGACCGGTGGCCGTCGAGACTGAGGCAGAAGCACCAGCTCCCAGAGGCGTTGACCAGCAAATCTTGAACGAACTGCGAAGGATCAGAGAGGCGTTAGAGAGCAAATAACTAGTCTTATTCAAGAAAACCTTAATTTAGGCTTCCATTAATGAAAATCTTGCGTGGGCCCGTAGCTCAGCAAGGATAGAGCACCGGGCTTTTAACCCGGGGGTCGTGGGTTCA
>JABAOH010036526.1_pt1 | contig 14894 bp, 11 predicted proteins | sample 7062181 | NCBI WGS metagenome assembly JABAOH01 (sample SAMN14538630, study PRJNA623070) | marine sediment metagenome | biome: marine biome [ENVO:00000428]; feature: marine pelagic biome [ENVO:01000023]; material: deep marine sediment [ENVO:00002113]; isolation source: pool of 5 deep marine...
AGGAGAATCTCAAATCCTGTGATGCCGTGCTTATATATTATGGCGCGGGTAATGAATTGTGGATGCGGTCCATTACCAGGGATTTAACCAAGATTACCGGTTACGGCAGAACCCGTCCCCTGCAAGTAAAGGCTGTTTTCCTGGCTCCGCCGCTGACACAGTCAAAAGAGCGTTTCCGCTCTCACGGCCTCTTTGTTATCAGCGGCATGGAGGGCTTTTCCCCGGAATTATTGGAACCCTTCATGGAAATGGTGAAAGCAATAGGAAAGGGTTGAGCATGGAGAACAAGAACACAACCATCCATCCGTTTCCTGGTTTAAGGCCCTTTGAAGAAGAGGAAGAGCACCTGTTTTTCGGCAGGGAGAAACCCGTCATCGAATTATTATCCCGGCTGCGAACCTCCCGTTTCGTGGCAGTCATCGGGACGTCCGGCAGCGGCAAATCCTCGTTAATAAAAGCCGGGCTGCTTCCGTCTCTTTACCGGGGATTCATGGCGCAAGCCGGTTCCAGTTGGCGGGTGGCGGTGTTTCGTCCCGGTGATAACCCGATACACAACCTGGCCCACGCCCTTGGCAATAATCTTTTACTTTACCAGGGCAGCGTCGAAAACAGCGACGATGACCCGGAACAGGATGAGATGTGGCGAAAGATGATGGAAACCACCTTAAGACGCAGCAACAGGGGCCTTATCGAAATCGTTAAAGAGGCACGTTTGCCAGAACATGAAAACCTGCTGATCGTGGTAGACCAGTTCGAGGAGTTATTCCGGTTCAGCAAATTGGAACGGAGTTACCAGGAGGAGAAACTGGATTCCGCCGCTTTTGTGAACCTGCTCTTGGAGAGTTCCAGTTAAACAACCTTTCCCATTTATATCATATTGACCATGCGTACCGATTTCCTGGGTTGCTTTTGGAGTCAGGCAAAAAATACCTAAATTTCTTCTCTTCCTTCTTTCTTATCTTCTTCTCTTCGCATTTCTTCGCTTTATAACCGCATTGTAAATGCCTTCGCGGCTAATAATTAAAGACCGTGCTTCTTCAGCTTCTCATACAGCGTGGTACGGCTGATATTTAACTCCTTTGCCACCAGGCTCTTGTTCCACTTGTGCTTTTCCAAAAGCATCGACAGGATGGCCTTTTCCTTTTCCGGGTTCCAATAGTCAGGATTCGCTGCCTCATAAAACTCCACGATCTCCGCTTTTAACATGTCCAGATCAATAATATCGTTATCTTCTGACAAATTTAAAATTTTTGCCATTTCATTTTCGAATTCCCTGACATTCCCGGGCCAGTCATAGGCCTCCATGGCTTTGATGGCTTTATCGGAAAACCCCTTAATAATAATACCGGTTTGATTGGAGGCAATTTCCATGAAATGATTGATCAGGGGCACAATATCCTCTTTTCTGTCCCGCAAAGGCGGGACTTTCAGGGAAACATGGGCAATCCGGTAATACAAATCCTCCCGGAAAATTTTCTTTTCCATCAATTCTTTTACATTTTTATTGGTCAGGCAGATAATGCGCAAGTCCACTTTTATGGGCGCATTTCCCCCCACCCGGTAGAACTGCCCCTCCTGGAGGGTGCGCAGCAATTTGGCCTGTAAATTCAAGGGCATATCCCCGATTTCATCCAGCACCAGGGTGCCGCCGGAGGCCAGTTCCAGTTTTCCCGTCCTCTGGGAAGACGCATCGGTAAACGCCCCTTTTTCATGTCCGAACAATTCGTTTTCCATCAAATTTTCCGGGATAGCCGCACAATTCAAGGCAATAAAATTTCCATAGCCCCGTTTGGATTGAAAATGGATATAACGGGCCAGCAGCTCTTTGCCGGTACCGGTTTCTCCTTCGATGAGGACAAAAAGATTACTGCCGGCAATTTTTTTACATTGAGCCAGCAAATTCAACATCTTTGGATTTACAGTAATAATTTCCGGGACTTTTTCTCGTTTACCTTTATCTTTATCCACCAGCTTTACGGGTGGGCGCTGACTCAGTTCCAACAGCGAATGAATCACTGAAATTTCCATTGCCAACCCGTCCAGGAAGTCGATGGTTCGTCCCGAGACTGCATTATTTGTCATATAGACCAACACCATCTCCTGGTGGTGGGGCTTTATATGGACAGGGAAGGAACAAAAATAATTGGAATTACCGGTTTTGAAGTTTTTAAAGGACTCTTTAAAAAGGGTTTTAATTTTGACGATGCGGTTAAAATCAGGCGTGTATTTTGGGGTGTAATTCCATTGGGATTCAATTTTAAATACCCGTTCTTTTTGAGAAATCAGCAGCAGGCACCCTTTTTTTAACGTGGATTTTAAAAGCCCGTCCGCATCTTTGAACAGGTTCCCGTATTGTTCAATGGAAAAACCGATTTGCAGCATCTCCACCAGGGGTTCCGTATATAAAAGACTCAGGGCTTCGGTGGTTTTCTCATGATTTGAAGCGATGACTTTGGAAATCCGGTTAAAAAGGGGTTGAATTTTGTCGGATAACGTGAACTCTTCAGCATTTCCTTCTTTTAAAAAAAATTTCAAATAACCGATGCGAAACCATTGATTGACCTCTATCTGTGCTTCCTTAATTTCCCCTGCCTCGGTAAAGACACCATTGGTGGATTCCAGGTCTTTGACATGGATAAAATTGGAGTGGACAGCCAGTTCTGCATGTTCTTTTGAGACAAATGTTTCATCTATATAAAAGTCGCTCTTTTTGGCTCTTCCCAGGATGATCTTTTTTTTATCCAATGGGAATTTTTTAATAAACCCGTTTCTTAAGTACAATAGATAAAGCATAACTTAATTATAAATAGAAGTTCAAAATTAGTCAATAACTTCTTACTTCTTACTGTTCTAAAATTCCATGTAACCTTTTCTTGAACCTGAAGTATTACTGATATGAAACATGAAATAATGATCAAAAGGAGGAATGAATGAAACGTATAATCGTTTTAATCCTGATGCTGGGTTTCATGGTCTTGTTCCTGGCAGCGGGCCACCACCACGACCATTTTTCCGATCTTACGGTAAAAGAAACCCGGACCGTTAAAAAAGACCTGGAGTTTGGCAAAGGCACGCAGCCCCGGACTTTTGAGATCGATAATGTTTTCGGCTCCACCAGCGTGAAGGGTTACAGCGGCGACACTGTCAAACTCACCGCCCAAAAAACCATCCGGGCCAGGACAAAACAAACCTTACAAAAAGCAAAAGACGAAGTAACACTGGATATTTCCAGTGAAGACAACTGCATCTGCATTTACGTCGATGGCCCCTTCAGGAGCGATGATTGCAAAATCAACTGGAATCTCAAAGATTTGGGCTATATTGTTCAATATGATTTTGAAGTGAAGGTCCCCCGTAACACCGGTCTTTCTCTAAAAACCATAAATGGCGGAGATATCGACGTTACCGGCATTAACGGGGATTTTAACATTCGTAATGTTAACGGGAAAATCAGGATATTGGGAATCGCCGGTTCCGGGAAAGCCCATACGGTCAATGGAAAAGTAGAAACCGTCTTTACCAAAAATCCCGGTTCCGACTGTTCGTTCCACACCATAAACGGGAACCTGGAAGTTACCTTTCTCCCCAAACTTTCAGCGGATTTCAAACTGAAAACCTTTAACGGAAAAATTTACAGCGATTTTCCCCCCATTTATCTTCCCCCCTCTCTCACAAAGGGAGAACGAAAAAAAGGAAAATATGTATACAAAAGCAGCCGTTTCCAGGGTATCCGCATCGGTTCGCCAGGCGGCCCCACCATCAAGATGGATACGCTGAACGGTAATATAATTCTATCTAAAGGAGAGTAACAATGAAAAGAAATCAATCGATTTTAACATGTACCATTATGGTTGTGTTGGTATTTACCCTGTTTGTTTTCTCACCTGCCGCAATTTACGGCCAGGAGAAAATGCAGCCGCGGGTGGAGCGTGCCGAAGTACCTCTTACCGACCCGTCAAAACCGGCATTGGTCAAAGCCGGCCTTCATATAGGCAGCATCACGGTTACCGGTTACAACGGCAAAAACATTATCGTTGAGGCCCAGGTAGTAGAGAGATCAGAACGAACGGAAAGGGAATTGCGAGAAGAAAGGGAATTGCTCAGAGCAAGGGAACGTTTCGAAGCAGCAAAACAAAAAGAAAAAGAAAAACACAAAAAAACCAAAGGGATGTACAAAATCCAGAGTCGTGTCATCGGCTTAACCATCGAAGAAGAAAACAATGAGGTATACGTGAAGACGTCCTGGCTCACTCAAAATATTAAACTGGATATTAAAGTGCCTTATAAGACATCCTTGAAACTAAAAGCACTGAATGACGGTTACATCAAAGTGGAAAACGTAGAGGGTGAGTTGGATGTCAATCACCTCAACGGCCCGTTAACATTGCAAAATGTAAGCGGCACAGTGATCGCTCATTCCATGAACGGAGATGTAACCGTTGTGTTTGACAAAGTAAATCTAAAAAAACCCATGTCTTTTTCTACCTTTAATGGAGATATCGATGTGACCTTTCCCAAAAATGCAAAATTTAACGTGAAAATGAATACCCGGCAGGGAGAAATATACTCTGATTTTAAATTGGATATCCAGGCTCCTGCCACCTCGCCCAAAGGCGAAAGAAAGAACGGAAAATATAGGATCAAATTCGATAATACCATAAATGGACGCCTCAATGGAGGTGGAGAGGAAGTCCTGTTTAAAACCTATAACGGTGACATCTATATAAGAGAGAAAAAATAATAAAACGGCCGATAACAGCGGCAAGAAAAAAAGGGTCAGGCAGGAAACCGGGAATGATTTTCTGCCTGGCCCTTTTTTTTCTTTTTTTTTCGTGGAACTTCGTGTACCTTCGTGTATCTTCGCGGCTGAAATAAGAATTGCTGAAGCAGGCTATTGAAATATTCTTGAATTTTTAATAATATATATGATGAAAGAAAACTATTTTTTTATCACACCATTGTATGTTTTATTTCATACCAGTTACGGGAGGTAAAACCATGATTCTATCACGATTATCACGTCACCCGGCACGTTTAAGAAAAAACTTCATCGCGGTTATTGTTTTATCCATGCTTTTTTTAAGTACAATCGTACAGGCCGCAAAACTAGTCCGGTCTACAAGCCCGGAACTCAGGTTAAAATGGTATCAAGACCATGTGGCTATGAAAGAGCAATCCATGTTCAAGCACCTGCGATGGCAGTTCCTGGGGCCCATTAATGTGAGCGGTCGCATGACCGATGTTGCCGTGGTGGCTCCAAAAGGAAAACATTATACTATTTATGTTGCCGGTGCATCCGGCGGAGTCTGGAAAACCGTGAACGAAGGAACCACCTGGGAACCGGTATTCCAGCATGCGGCCTCAACCTCTATCGGCGATGTAACCATTGCCCCTTCCAATCAAGATATTGTATGGGTGGGAACCGGGGAAGCCAACATTTTTCGCAGTTCAATGGCAGGTTCGGGGGTTTATAAATCCGTTGATGCGGGCAAAACCTGGCAGTATATGGGGCTCGCCGGCACACACACCATACCCAGGATCGTTATCCACCCGGAAAATCCCGATATCGTGTATGTCGCCGCTTCCGGCCATGAATGGACAAATAACAACGAACGGGGTGTTTATAAAACCGTAAATGGGGGAAAAACCTGGGAAAACGTCCTCTATATCGATGAAAAAACTGGCGCAATCGACCTGGTTATGGACCCTGCGGACCCCAACACCCTCTACGCCGCCACCTGGCAGAGAATCCGTAAAAAATGGAACGATCCCAGGAATGAGCCCGACTATTCCGGCAGTGCCATTTATAAAACAACAAACGCCGGGAAAACGTGGGAACCCATGGTCAATGGCCTCCCCCCGGCAAAATACCGGGGCAGAATAGGCTTCGATATCGCACGATCCAATCCAAACGTTCTGTATGCCTTTATCGATAATTATGAAGTCATCGGTCAATGGCCTGAAGGAGAACTTGATTCTTACGGGCGTCCCAGGATGGGAAAGATAAAGGGCGCAACCGTATATCGTACCGACGACAAAGGGAAAACCTGGCGGCAGGTGAGCCAGGATAACGAATATATGCAGCGCCTTTCTGCTACTTACGGTTGGGTTTTCGGACAGATGCGCGTTGATCCCAACGATGAAAACAAAATTTATGTGATGGGCCTGGGTTTAAATGTATCGGAAGACAGCGGTAAAACCTTCCGCAACCTCAGGGGCATGCACGGCGACCATCATGGGTTGTGGATCGACCCGGCCAACTCCGATTACCTTGTCAACGCGAATGACGGCGGCGTTGCCATCTCTTACGACGGCGGCAAGAACTGGAGAACCTTTTATGATAATGCCCCCCTGGTACAGTTTTTCAATGTCGCTTACGATATGGCTGAACCCTTTCACCTCTATGGTTCCATTCAAGACCACGGCAGCTACCGAGGAGTCGTCGACCTCAGCAGGGGGCGGAACAATATCCCGGCTGTAGAATGGGAAGAGGCCCCGGGCGGTGAAGGCAGCAGTCACGCCATTGACCCTACAGACCCCAATATTGTTTATTCTGCCGGTTTTTACGGGAACATATCAAGGACTGATTTAAGAACCGGCAAACGAGTTAATATTGTACCCAAAGCCGGCAAAGGCGAACCGCCGCTGCGGGGACAGTGGGTAGCACCCTTTATTATCTCTCCCCACAACCCACGGATCATCTACCATGGGATGAATTATCTATTCCGCTCAATGAACCGGGGCGATTCCTGGGAAAGAATCAGCCCGGATTTAACCTACAACGATAAAAATAAGATCGGTGATATTCAATATCAAACCATATTTGCTATTTCCGAATCGCCCCTTAAATTCGGGTTAATATATGTGGGCACCGATGACGGCAGGGTTCATGTAACCCATAACAGCGGGGAAAAATGGACCGAGATCACAAAAGGCCTGCCCTATGGCAAATGGGTGTCCAGGCTCGCGGCTTCTGCCTTTGCAAAAGGAACCGTCTACATGTCACAGAATGGGAAACGGGATGATGATTTTGCCGCCTATTTATGGAAATCCACCGACTATGGGAAAACATGGAGAGAAATCACCAACAATATTCCTTGTGGCCCTGTCAATGTCATCCGGGAGGACCCGAAAAATAAAGATATCCTCTACGTCGGCACAGACCTTGGGGTTTATGTATCGGTAAATGGCGGCGCGCAGTGGCACGTGCTTGCCAATAATATTCCCACCACCTTTGTTCATGATCTTGTCATTCATCCCCGTGACAGCATTCTCGCGGCTGCGACTCACGGCCGGGGAATGTTTGCCATGGACGTCAACCATCTCCAACAATTGACAAAAGAAATACTGGCCAAGAAAATGCACCTGTTTGAAATCCTGCCGGCAAAACTCCCGCAGCGGAGATGGTGGGGATGGGCCGGCGGACAAAGCGCTTATATCCATTATTACCTGAAAGAAACTCAAAAAGTGGAACTGTCTATAAAAGACCAATCCGGTAAAACCATTAAAGAAATAAAAGGTACCGGGGATGCCGGGTTAAACGCAGCGGTCTGGGATTTGACTTTTACAAAAAGTAAAGAGACCCAAAAAGAGAAACCCGAAACACCTTATGTAAAACCCGGGAAATACACCGTTGTATTAACTGCGGGTCCCATTTCCCTGGAGGGAACCATCGAAGTAAAAGCACCAAATCCCCGGAGACAATAGTATCAGTTTATAAAACACATCATTCCCCACTTTTGCAGCCGTATACTTACACTCACCCACTATCATTTCCTTATACAATAAATTATTATAATTTGAAACATAATAATTTGGATTATGTTTTTTGTTGGTTAGAAAAAAGCGACTATTTTCTTTATATCCGGGTGGCTACTTGCTTTTTGATGTTCTTCAATTGATGCAAGTGCCTCTGGCTGTGATATATATTGAAGTAAACCCATTCTATCCTGGTCAGTTCTCCGAAAAGACCGTGGTTAAACCCCAAACAAGTTAATTCCAGGTGGTTTGCGTTTATAATGTCAACAAGAGCCTGTTGGCAAGATTTTATTTCTTTGATAACTTCTTCTTTCTCTTTTGGTTTTTCCCCTGGCAATATGGGACTACCTGCGGTCAGCTTTTTATCAACGTTCAAAAAGGTTGATTTTATTCTTTCGATTTTGTCTTCGGGATTTCTGTCCGTTGTTCTGGTTTTTCCTTTCAGTATTTGATTCACTAAGGTTTCTAAAAGTACCAGGTGTTCCGCTGTGCCTGACGCTGACCAGGAGTTGGGACCCGGTTTTATGTTGAAGCTTTCGGTGGGAAAATCGGCCAGATAGTCCACCAACTCATCAGTCGATTTCTTGATGTCTTCGATAACTTTTGATTTATCAGGCATTTTATATTCCTCCATTATTACCTGCGGTCTAATTCCATCATATCTCTTACAAAGTCTTTTGTGTCGTCGCTGAATCCTTCTAATTCAGCGTCGGACATTATCCCAAAACGATATAGACTGAGTATTCGTAGTTTTGCTTTGGACCGTCTATAATCATCGAAACATTCGGCGATCATATCGTCTTGTAACTGGTAATGCCGGTAAAGTGCCCTATATACCTGGAGTTGATCGCGATTTTCCTCATTTTTCAATATTGATTCAGCTTCTTTGTTGATCGAGGCACATGCTCTTTCCAGCAGCATGGGTTTCAATTTTTTCAAGTACTTCCAATCGGATTCTTTAATTTCATCTATCATTTATTCTCCTTCTTCTCATTTTCTTCAATTTCAGTTGGTTCGTCATCCTCATTAGATAACTCGGAATTTGATTGCTCCTTATCTGGAAAACAGTATCCGTCGTTTTGCAATTTTTCTTTTGCAAAACACACCACTTTTTCGGCAATTTCAATGCATTCTTTTGTTTCGTCCAGTGTAGGCATATAAAAATCATCTGGGTACCTGATTTCAGCGGCATATACTGTTAATGAATCAGCATTCAAGCTATAAAGTTCCTCAAATTCCTCAGATACACTCTTACACAACTCAATCAATTCAGCAATGTCATGAGTCTTCCTGAAGTCTACTTTATGGAAAACCAGGTAACCTTTTAAATATTTCTCCACATACTGCTGCATATGGAAACAGATGGTATCAGTTGCGGGTTCTTCTGTTTCCATCTCATCCTTGCCGGTTTTAAAATCGTTATTGGCCTTCAAAATCCAATTTTTAACTAAATCCGCTGCGTCATTCACGCAATCACTCCTTCCAGGTTGGCTACATAACAAATATTTCCAGGATAATTTTTCATCCAATCAAATCTGCTCCTGGATTGAATGATAATATCATTGGGAATTCCCAGTTTAGCCAATTGCCTTTTTATCTGAATAACCAATCTGTGTTTTTCTTTAATTTCCAATTCCTGGTCAGAAATCACTAAGAAATCCCAGTCACTATCCTTATTATAGTCGCCTCTAGCCCTACTTCCGAAAAAAATAATTTTTTCAATTTTTATCTTTTTGCCGGCAAAGATTTTTCGAATTACACGAAGCGCGGTATTCCTGGCTATTCTATGTTCAGTTCCAGGTATATTTAATTTTAAACTCATGCTATAAATATATACCAAATCATAACAAATTTCAACTAAGAAACCTCCACAGCCACTTCCAGTAGATTGTTTCATAGATTTTGCGCCCTGAAATGGCAGAATGAATTTTTGGTTTTCCCTTTTTTTCCAAATTATTGATAAATAATTGAAAATATGGTACATAATTACTGTTATTTAAATGAAAAGGAAAATGAATGAACCATGAACCAAACAGAAGGTATTTTAATTAAAAAAAGCACATCCATATGGACAAAACCGGTTAAAATTAAACTTCAATTGTTTAAAGGCCTCTTTAAACTGTTCTCTCTTAGACATGAACTGCTTCCTCAAATATCTTTGGGCGGAACTCCTCGCGGATGGATTCCTTTGTTACCAGGTCTATCTTTCGGCTTTCCAGCAGGTCTTCCAAAAAAAACTTGAGGTCCATGAAATTGTCAAACGTCTTAAATTCTTTTTTCAATTCCACGTATATATCGACATCACTGGCATCCGTTTGCTGACTCCTGGCATAAGAACCAAAGACTGCCAGCTCTGTGACTCCAAATTTATCAAACAGTAACACCTTCCGGTTACTCAATGTCGCCAGGATGTCCTTCAATTTTCTTTCTTCTTTCATTTTTCAAACTTTACCAATTTGTCACTCATTATTTAGCATAATTACCGTTTTTTTTCAATACCGGGACGAAACAAATACATCTCCATCAAGTCTTATTTTCAGGTTCCTCATCCACCAGATCCTTGTGCTCCATCATAAAACGATGATAAAAAGCCATCACTTCATGATGCAGCAGCGGGAACCGGTTCATATGCTCAATCAACTGCCGCTGTTCTTTGCTTAATTTCAATCCACCCTGACGCACGTTTTCTTGTTCTGCTGCTTCCTGTTCTTCCCGGGTTTTATCCTGGTAAAACATCGGCCCCTTACCGCATATCAGCCAATCCAGGGATACGTTTAAACGCTGTCCCAATTTATTCAACACATGGTGACTGGGAAAGGAATCGCCGATTTCCTGTTTGGCATAATACACACGGCTGATGCCGAAAAACTCTCCCATCTTTTGCTGCGTGTACTTGAGGCGCTTGCGCATCTGTGTCAAACGAAAGCCGATGGCTATTTTTAATTCTTTATGTCTTTTCATTAATATTCCTCCAATATAACATTATACGAAAAAAATCCCAAAAAAGTTTCTTTTTTCCTGTTTTTCATTATGTCTAAACTCACGCCCAACAGCCAAAAGACGCATGATAACTTTATATACGGACGAATTTTCGTGATTAAACGCGCAAAAATTGTTCCTTTTGGGCTAAACATTGACAATAATCCACAGGAAATTGTTCCTTTTGGGCCAAACTTTGACAATGATCCTGGGAAAATTGTTCCTTTTGGGCCACACTTTGGCAATGATTCACCTGAAATTGTTCCTTTTGGGCTAAACATCGTGGATAATTCACCTGAAAGTGTTCCAAATGGGCAAAGGATCGTTGATAATCCACCTGGAAGTGTTCCAAATGGGCGAAGGATCGTCGATGATCCACTCGAAATTGTTCCTTTTGGGCCATACATTGTCGAAGAAAATTAAGGAGATGTGCTCGGTGCTTGTAAATTTGTAAATTTTAATTTTTTGACTATCCCTTTTTTGCTGCCGGTTCATCAGAGAAAGTATGTTGACTTTTTACACAAATTTGTTTAACATATTTACTTATGAAAAAAAGCAATCGATTTCTTTTCTACCATGTCGAAAAAACGAAAAAAAAAAAAGAAACAACATATTGATCCATATGACGTCCTGGAAGGAAGGGTCAATATCACCTCCCATGAACTGATCCGCTTAATTCATCGGGTTAATCCGACAAATGAAAGCCTCGACGCTAAAAAGGAGTCCGAACGTTACAAAATAAAGGCCCGTCTGCAAAGTCTGCTCATACGGAATTTCTATGACGGATTGCTGGTTGAACAGCCTGACCCCGAAAATCCGCAGATGGTAAGTCTTAAACTACAGTATTTTGATGATGATGCCTGTCATGCCTTACTCCCTGAATTAGACCCTGATGCCAGGTCCTGGGCACAAAGACAAATCGATGAAGCAGCAAGCCAGGGAGGTGCGGATACAGGTGAACCTCCCGCAGCCGGTCTGCATCGGCAATCTTCCGGCAGCCTGGCTGCCTTTGGGAACATTCATGAAAGTGACACCGCTGCGGACAAAAAAGAATATTCCCCAAATGAACTGATCAATTGGGGACGGCAGGCGCTGGAGGAATATGACTATGAAACCTGTGAGGATTATTTTTACAGGGCTTTTATAATGTCCCGGGGCAGTATTGAAGCTGCGCTGACCATCCTTGAATTTTTTGTCGATCATCTGGCTGCCTACGAAAAGGCAATAGCGCTTATGGACTCTCTTTCCGCAAGCGCTAAAAAAGATGAAGATGTTAAAGTGTTGTTGGCTTTGGCCGCGGTTCGCCTGGGGAATATTGACCAGGCCCTTGATTACCTCGGCCGCGCGCTGCATCCCCGTGCCTCTGAAGTATATCTCCTTGGCGCAAGACATTTTGTAACCCGGGGGAATGTTGATCGTGCAAAAGAGCTCCAGGGTGTTTTGAAATCCTTTGAACTGGACGAGTTACAACCGGAAATAGATCGATTGGAAAACGATATTCGCAAGTTGTGTCTCAAAAGCCTTAAACCTGTCGAGCAGGAGATGGTTTTTGCCTGGCAGCAGGGCGAGCAAGACAAGGCCGTAAAACTGGCCCAACAACTCCTGGTGGAATGGCCCCAAAACAAAGACGCCCGGCGAATCTGTAACGAGTTTGCCCAACAGCAGCGAACCGATAAGCTTCATTCACTTCTGCGCCGGGCCGATGAAGCGCACTCAAAGGCCGAATTCATAAAAGAGGCGGGATTACTGGAAAGGGCCATGGCACTGGGCAATGCTGACGATAAACTCAGGGAACGGTTTAAGCAGGTGCAGCAGGCGGCAAAATTACAGCAGGATGAGGCTGAAATTACCGAAACAATCAAACTCTGGACAGCAGGACGGAAAAAAGAGAGCCTGCTGCGCTGTGTCGCACTTTCTGAAAAACAACGCCGAGAAGTTATAAATCGGAACCAGGATGAGCATTTTACCTGGCTTTCCCGGATCATCTCAGCCCAGTCTTCGCTAAAACCGCAAAAAATGGTTGAAGCAGTTCTTGCGCTTGGCGAATCTAAAGAAATACTTCAAAAAGGCGGAGACCCGCGACCTGTGGTTTCCGGCCTGCAACTCCATATTAAAGTACTTCACTCCGTACCTGAAGCCCAGGATATTTTGCACCGGGCACAGGAGATGTCAGAAGCGCTTGAGTCTGAAAAAGCAAAAGAGCTTTTAAAAAAAGCCGAAGACCTGGCGGCCGTTGAAGATTTTCAATCGGCTCGTGAATGTATCGATCAAGTAAAAGTTGATCAGCTCGATGAAGACAACAGGAAAATCTTTGCGGATATTAATGGGAAACTGAAGCGACTCGAATCGATTCACACCATGAAAAAGAGGTATATCAGCGAAGCCGACCGGGGTAATCATTTCAGCAGCAGGGATATTGCCTTAAAACTGGCAGGTATCCTGGAGCCGGACACGGCTTCGCACTGGCGCAAAAAGGTAGCGTACCACAGCTCTCAAATAAACAAGGAATGGTGTCTGGTAACAGGTAATATTGAAGGCTTACACCCCTGCTACAGCTCTTATGGCCTGGTATGGGTGGCTGATGACGCCAATGCCTGTTTGCTGCCGGATGGCCGTCATGTCTTACTTGTATCCGCTCATGACCGCTGGGTATTCCTGAGAACGTTTTGTATCCCGGAGCAGAAATTCAAACAAGGGATCATGCTTCGTGCTCCGGCAGCGATGTCTTTTCCAAGAATTCAATTGGCAGGAAACGAGATCTGGACAGCAGGACTTAATGGGCATGTAATTGTGCTTACCCTTGATCCGCCCGATATTCTTTCCTGGCATGATTTCAGCGATTTTGTCAAAGATGACAATATCCTCGAAGATGTATGCGTATTTCCCAAACGCGGATACTTGTGGCTGAATACCAGGAATATTGAAGCAAGAGGAGAGGAAATATGCGAAGTCATCAACATGGAACAGCGGCGCGTTGAACGGCAGTTTAAGTTGAAAGGCCATCCTACTGTAATCAATACCGGCGGCGATTGTCGAATTATTATCCAAGACTACGTATCCAAATCGATTCAAATGTTCTCGGAACAGGGTAAGACCATCGGTACTTTTTCTCTCGCCACCGAAGGATTAGTTGACGCCGCCGCCATGCATCCAAACGGCAGCGATTATGTATTACTACCTTTCAAAGCTCCCGATGACTCTTTTTTCCAGGAACCCACTCCCGGTGACCAATATGAAGAAGAAAATGATGATTTCCTTCTCACCCTTGAGAAGGTGCCTGATGTTGAAGGAACATACAGGCCCTTTATCATAGATGATTCCCATGGGGAGGCGATGCATTCGATTCATACGGCGCTGGATGATGGTGTCATTTTTGTTTATTTCGGCAGCGATATCAGAGCAGAAAGTCATTATTACCTGGCGGCATTCACCCCCGGGGAAAATGGTTTTGAAAAACTGTACCAGGTGGAAGCACCAAATAAGCTCATCCTGGCTGCCGATGAATTCTCGCAAAAAGCAGCGGCGATTAACATCGGAAGAGGTGGGTCTCAGGCTGTGATTCTTGGCCGGGACAAACCGGTATTTGCCGATAATACCGGTGACCCCGGGTTCAATTTGTCCCTTCCTTCATTTGACGCTTTCATGACTTGTAATACCCCAACCGGTGCCAGGAATGCCGCTGCATTGGCGTTTATGGCACAGATAAAAGACTGTTCTCCCAGGGCGTTTGATGACCTGGTGCTTCGTATGAAGCGGCCGGGTTATAACGACCCGGATAAAATCGCTGCTTTTATCAATGCCCTGGAACGTTTGCTGTATACTGATTTAGCCAAAGAAATGAAAACATGGTTTCAAGAAAAGTATCCTGATCATCCCCTGGCTTTAATCGAGTTAGCAACCGATGCTCTCCAGGAACAAAAATGGCAAACGGTCATCTCATTACTTGAAAAAGTTTCTTTTACCCCTCTTGATGAGGGCACCGCCTGTCATATTTGCCATCTTCTCGGCATGGGACTGTTTGCCCGGGGCGATATTGAAAGGGCCCTGGAGACCTGGGAAGCAGGGGCCGCCTATGAAGGAGGCCGGTGTGATCTTGATCCCTATATTACCTATGCCAAAATTGCACTCATGGCACCAAAGAAAAGAAAAAAGCGAAT
>JABAOH010129005.1_pt1 | contig 14893 bp, 18 predicted proteins | sample 7062181 | NCBI WGS metagenome assembly JABAOH01 (sample SAMN14538630, study PRJNA623070) | marine sediment metagenome | biome: marine biome [ENVO:00000428]; feature: marine pelagic biome [ENVO:01000023]; material: deep marine sediment [ENVO:00002113]; isolation source: pool of 5 deep marine...
CTCGTGCACCATGAAGGTGAAGAGGTACTCCCCCACGGTCTTCCGTGACACGTCTCCATCCCTCCGCCGCTCTTTGATCTCTCCGAGCTCCTCTGGGCTCAGGCTCCTTATGTATTCCTCCGACCTGGAGCTCACCTCATCCCAGAGGCCCGCCAAGTCCTCCGCCGTGACGACTTCCTCCCTTCCCTCCCTCTGGACCAGCATATCGCGCCCGCGAAGGAACTCGTTCACCCAGAAGTCCTCGACCCTCATGGTGTGGAAGAGGACGTTCCTGATGGATCCGAAGCTGATGCCGACATCGCGGGTGAAGTTATCATCAGGCAGACTCTTGAGGCATGAGAAGAGGGCCCTGCGGACCTTGCGGTTGAATCCCAAGAAAGATGGCAGATCCATGGACCTGCAGCCGTCTGACACTATAAATCATTGAGACGTCAGGCTGGTCTCTGCAGGCTCTCGGTGTGGAGTGCGAAAGCTACATATACTCAAGTTGGATTTACAAAATTCAACTGTTCTTGAATAGGAGAGGAGAACCATGAGAGCAATGGCGCCGTCCTCCAAGAAGCTGATCACGGCCATCATCATTGTCGTCGCTGTCGTGAGCTCCTTTGCCGCGGGATACGGGCTATCCCTCGCGACGCGGTCCTCGCCTTCGGAGACCATTACAGTCATAGATGACTTCGGCAGGGTGGTCTCCGTCCCGAGGAAGGTGGAACGAATAATCTCCTTGGCGCCGAGCACGACGGAGATCCTCTTCGCCCTTGACCTGGGTTCTCGCCTGGTTGCCGTGGACGCTGTTTCCGACCATCCCCCGGAGCTTGAAGGGCTCAACCTCACCCGCATCAACACGTACCCGAGCGTGGAGCTGGAGAGCGTCCTGACTCTGAAACCCGACCTTGTCGTGGCTGCCGACATCATAGCCATGTCTGACATCAATCGGATGGCTGCCCNNATGTCTGACATCAATCGGATGGCTGCCCAGGGCCTTGCCGTCCTCGTCCTCGGACCCAAGACCCTCGACGGCATCCTGGAAGACATCCTCCTGGTTGGGCTCGTGACGGGGACGGTTTCAGCGGCCCAGCAACTCGTAGAGGACCTCGAGGCCAGGATCAATGCCGTCGTAGGGATGACTGGAAACTCCACAATGGTGCCGGAGCGGCCGCTTGTCTACCTGGAGTTCTTCCCACTATGGACCTTTGGGCCAGGGTCCTTCGGTCACGACCTTATCGTCATGGCTGGCGGCCGGAATGCCGGGGCGAGCCTAACGACTCCCTTTGGAGAGGTGAGCAACGAGTTCGTCGTGGCGTCCAACCCCGACATCATCGTTTACACCGTTGGCATTTTCACCCAGACGACGAAAGAGGACGTCGCCGCGAGACCGGGATGGGACCAGATCATAGCCGTCAAGGAAGGCAGGATATTCACCATCGACGACAACGAGGTCGCCCGAACGGGTCCAAGGATGGTGGATGCATTGGAGGACCTGGCCCAACTCCTTCACCCAGACCTCTTCCTCTGAAGGTGGGTGCATGAAGAACTCCACGGGATCAGCAGCCCTGGACCTTCTCCTGCGCCGCAGGATGATGATGGCCGTACTGCTGCCGGTCCTCCTGGCGATCAGCCTGGCGGCCTCCCTGTTCTTCGGGGCTGTTGGCCCCATGGGCCTGGGGGTCCCTCGAAACATGTCCCTGGAGGAGTTCTTCGGAGCCCTCGTAGGTGGGAATAACGAATTTGCCATCATCGTCCGCTCCATCAGGCTGCCCAGGATCCTTCTTGGCGCCCTCGTAGGAGCCTCGTTGGCCCTCTCTGGTGCTGGCATGCAGGGCCTCTTCCGTAACCCCCTAGCGGAGCCGTACATCCTCGGGTTGTCCTCAGGAGCGGCCCTCGGTGCGACCCTCTGGTTCGTCTTCGGCTTCGGCTTCCTCCCGGGAACCATGGGGCTGGGCTTCATGGCCTTCCTTGCCGGCATCCTCACGGTCTTCCTGGTGTACAACCTGTCCCAGGTCGGAGGCGCCATCCGCACGGACACTCTCCTCCTCGCAGGCATCGCGGTGGCCACCCTCCTCTCCGCCCTCACCTTCTTTCTCCTCTTTCTCGGGCAGGTGGGCATCCAGAGGACCATCTACTGGCTCCTAGGAGGCCTCAACCTAACCACCAACGGATGGCTGGATGTGGCCCTCCTCTTTCCCGCCGTCCTCGCCGGGGCCCTTGTCCTTCAGGTCTTCGCCAGAGACGTAAACGTCATGCTCACGGGGGAGGAGACGGCGACCCAGCTGGGCGTCGATGTCGCCCTCGTTCGTAGGATCCTCATCGTGGTCCCAGCGGTCCTGACCAGCCTGGCGGTGGCCGTCAGCGGCATCATCGCCTTCGTCGGCCTCATCGTGCCCCACATCATCCGCATGCTCCTGGGACCCAACCATCGCGTCCTTTTCCCTGCCGCGGCTCTCGGTGGGGCAATCTTCCTCGTGTGGGCAGATGCCCTGGCGAGGACCGTACTGGCGCCGGGGGAGATACCTTTGGGCATCGTGACGGCCTTCTGCGGGGCTCCCTTCTTCATCTACCTGCTGAGGCAGCGGAGGCTGAGCCATGCGCCTTGAGGTGGACGGCCTCACCTGCGCCTACGATGGTGTGACCGCCCTGGAGGACGTGAGCCTCAGGATCGGTCCGGGCGAGGCCTTGGGCGTCCTCGGCCCCAACGGCTCCGGGAAGACGACCCTGCTGAGGGCCCTCAGTGGCGTGCTTTCACCACTACGGGGAACTGTCCTTCTAGATGAGAGGAGCCTGCTGGACTTGCCCAACAGGCAGCGGGCCAAACTCATGGGGGTCGTGCCCCAGAAGAGTCGGGTGGACTTCGAGTTCACCGCCTTCGAGGTGGTCCTCATGGGCCGCAGTCCCCATCTGGACCGTTTCGAGGTGGAGACGGAGGCCGACTTCCGGGCTGTGAGGGAAGCCATGGAGGCCACGGGCACGTGGGAGCTGGAAGCGAGGCCCTTCGGACAGCTGAGCGGTGGGGAGCAGCAGCGAGTCATCGTCGCGCGGGCATTGGTCCAGGGACCGCGTATCCTCCTCTTGGACGAGCCGACGGCCCACCTGGATCTCCGCTACCAGTACGAGATCATGGAACTCATCACCCGCCTTCGGAAGGATCGGCGACTGCTGGTGGTAGCCGTCTTCCATGACCTCAACATGGCGGCCCGCTACTGTGACAAGGCCATCCTCCTCCATCAGGGACGCATCTACGCCGCTGGCAACCTAGAAGAGGTCATTACGGCGGAGAATCTCGCGGCGGTGTACGAGGTCCGGGCCGTGATCGATCGGCCGAGGGGCATCCCGGCGGTCCGCGTCACAGTCCTTCGTTCTGGCGGATCCTGTCCGCCATAAGTCGTTGACCGACTCTCAGCACAACCACATCACCAGGGATACTCGACCCGCGGCCTTTTTAAGGCAGCATGCCAGGTAGCATAACGTAGATGGAATCAGACAATGGCCACTGCGACATTGAGGACTACGGGCTGATCGGGGACGTGAACTCCGCTGCCCTGGTGTCGAGGTATGGAAGCATAGACTGGCTCTGTTTCCCTCGCTTCGATTCTCCGAGTGTCTTCGCAGCCCTGCTGGACCCCGAGGTAGGAGGCAGGTTCGCCGTCTCCATCGAAGGGAAGCACGAGACCCACCAGGTTTACGTCAAGAACACCAACGTCCTTCGTACGCTCCTCAGGAGTGGTGACGGGTCCCTGGAGTTAGTGGACTACATGCCGTGCTACCTGAAGAACGAGGAGCTGGAGGCCTTCCATGAGGTCCATCGTCGACTTCGATGCATCGATGGCAGGGTCAAGGCCAAGATCCTCTACGAGCCCCGCTTCGGGTATGGCCTGGGTCATACGCGACTGCTGTTGGAGGACGAGGGGTGCCTCGCGCAAGGTCTGAAAGAGTGGCTCAGCCTGACCACGGACCTGCCCCTGAGGACTGGGGACGGCATCTGCAGCGCTGAGGAGGACCTCCGTGAGGGCGATGAGAGGTGGATGGTCCTTCGGTGGAACGATGACTACCTTCGCCCCATCGAGGAGTTCCTGCCTGCGGAGAAGCTGGAGAAGACGGTGGCCTTCTGGAGAGACTGGGTCAAGCGGTGCGCCTTCACGGGTCACCTGACGTCCATGGTGAAGAGGTCCATGCTGGTCCTCAAGCTCATGACCTACGAGCCCACGGGGGCCATCATAGCCGCACCCACCACCTCCCTGCCTGAGATTCCAACAGGAAGCAAGAACTGGGACTACCGTTACTCCTGGCTGAGGGACTCCGCCTTCGTCCTTTCGGCCTTCCACACCTGCGGCTACACGGAGGAGGAGCGCAGGTTTCGGCATTGGATAATCCGGAGGCTGCGGGGCCACACCCTGGATCCCGAGAACCTGCAGATCATGTACGGAGTGGAGGGGGATTCGGTCCTGGAAGAGAAGGTGCTCTCCCATCTCCGGGGCTACAGAGGGGCGAGGCCCGTTCGGTCTGGAAATGCCGCCTACAGCCAGTTCCAGCTGGACGTGTATGGCTCTGTCATAGATGCCCTTCACTTCAGTTATCACACGGAGGAGGACATGAACGACGACATATGGCGAACGGTGGAAGCATTAGCCAACTTTGTGGCCGCCAACTGGGAGAGGCCTGACAGCGGTATCTGGGAACTCCGGGAGGTTGAGAGAAACTACGTGTATTCCGACGTCATGGCCTGGGTGGCCATGGACAGAGCCGTTAAGATCGCCCAGCGGTGGGGAAACAGGCGGCGCGCGGACCTCTGGGCCAATGTCAGGGACAAGATAAGGAAGAAGGTGCTGCAAGAGGGCTTCGATGAGCAGCTTGGCTCCTTCGTCCAGTACTACGGTGGGAAGGAGGTGGATGGGAGCATCCTGGTGATGCCCCTTGTGGACTTCCTGCCAGGGGACGACGCTAGGTTCCTGGGCTCGCTGGAGAGGATAAGGCGGGACCTGGGCAATGGCCCGCTGGTCAATCGGTTCCGAGAGAAGGGGCCTCGAGAGGGGGCATTCCTGATGCTCAGCTTCTGGCTGGTGGACGGTCTGGTGAAGGCGGGAAGGCTGATGGAAGCGAGGGAGGCCTTCGATGAGATCGTCGGATACGCGAACCATCTCGGTCTCTTCGCGGAGATGCTCGACCCTGAGACAAAGAGGTTCCTGGGAAATTTCCCCCAGGCCTTCACCCATATGGCCCTCGTCAACACTGCCAGCAGGCTGACGGCGGCGGAGGGTTCAGGCCAGTGATCTTTCCGTCGGTGGGGCAGCGATTCCTCCTAATCGGGTCATAGAGACGCACCCTTTATAGAGGCTCACAATATTCAAACTGGTGCGGGGGTAGCTAAGCCTGGACAACGGCGCAGGACTTAAGATCTGGAGTCCACAAGAGTTCCGATGGGACATCCTGTCTCGAAGGAGTTCGTGGGTTCAAACGGCCTCAAGGCCTGAAAATCCCACCCCCCGCACTCCTCACTCCTTTCCTTGATTCCGCCCGAGGGCTATTGCTGGGATGAGAGTCGTTCACGGACAGTCTCGGCGATGCGACGCAGCTCCCCCCCGGGCAGGAGCGGAAACTCATCGCTCACGTATCGCACTGCGCCCGTGGGGAGCTTCTCTGGGCGGACCTTTCCCTTGATGATCTGGGAGCTCAAGGCGTCGCCCTCCCGATGAGGGGCCAGATGAAGATGCAGATGGGGAACGCCAGTGCCAAAGATGTACACGTATACGGCGTCTGCCTCCGTTGCCTCTCGAAGAGTTCTCGTGACCTCGGCCAGGACCTCGCCAAGCGACTGCGCCTCTTCACCATCCAGGTCTGTCACGGTGGGGATGTGACGCTTTGGTTCGAGATATGCGAAACCTCTGACCTCGGTTTCAAGACTGACCGTGAGACGCCAGCTCCGATCATGCCAGACCTCGACCCTTCGAAGTTCCTCGTCGCCCGCGGCTCCACGGCAGATGATACAGTCATCCCGATAGTCACTCATCGCCTTCTTCAATCCTGCACGGGAATAGTCAGGCGGCATAGGTTGCCATCTGGCTGCGTCAGGAGGCCTCCGCCTCTTCCTTCGGCTTCTCCACCATCTCCTCCACAGTGCCGGAACGCAGGGCCTCCACCAGCTCCTTCACCAGGGCATCGATCTGGTCCCGGCTCCTCCTGTAGAAGTTTACGTCCAGGCCCTTGTTTAAGGGGTCCTCCACCTTCCATCTGATGGTCTTTCCCTGGAAGTACTTCAGCCTCCTATCCTCCACGCGGCAGTCAATGGTAACCAGGAAGTCGACGCCTATCAGGTGCTCAGGCAGCAGGTATCGGGGATGCTCCCAGGAGACCTCTAAGCCTACCTCCTCCAGGACGGAGAGGGCCTGGGGCCTGACGAAGCCGGAGGGGACGAGGCCAGCGGAGAAGAAGTCCATCTCCTCGTCACCGCGGGCGAGGGCAAAGGCCTCTGCCATGGGCCCCCGGGCGGCGTCGTAGGGTGAGACGAAGAGGACACGGACCGTGGAATCACCACCGGCACCCAAGGCCCGACCCTGTCTTATGCTTTTTCATCTGGAGGAACGAGGGCAGCGGGTTGTTGTCCATCCCTTTCACCTGCCTGGACGCACAACGGGGCTGGTGTTGAATTCAGCCCACGCAGAGCCAGCAAGACGAATAAGCCATGAGGAACTTAGGTCTGTCCAGTAGGCGGTTAGAACATGAAATACTTCATCACAGGGGCCACGGGTTTTCTTGGAGGGGCCCTGGCACATCTCCTCCTCGACGAAGGACATGACGTGGTCGCCCTCGTCCGGAGCCAGGCGAAGGCGCAGACCCTGATCGACCGAGGCGTGGAAATCCATCAGGGAGACATCACAGAGAAGGAGACCCTAAGAACTCCCATGGAGGGCGTCGACGGCGTCTTTCACGTGGCGGGATGGTTCAAAATTGGAGTCCGCGACAAAACACCGGGTAAACGTGTCAACGTTCTGGGAACCCGGAATGTCTTGGAGGTCATGGAGGACCTGGGAGTGCCCAAGGGCGTCTACACGAGTACCCTCGCCGNNATGGGCCGCCCACTACGAGGTGGCGGAGCCCTTCCAGAAACGAGGGTTGCCCTTGGTGATTGTAATGCCCGGGGTCATCTATGGACCCGGTGACACGGGACCTCTCCGCCCCATCTTCCAGCGCTACCTACAGGGCAAGCTGCGCGTGCTGCCGAAAGGGACGGCCTACTGCTGGGGTTACGTCGACGACATGGCCCAGGCCCACCTGCTAGCCATGGAGAAGGGGAAGCCAGGAGAAACTTACATAATCGCTGGGCCGAGGCACCCTCTCATCGAGGCCTTCGAGATTGCAGAACGCATCACGGGCATTCAGGCTCCGAAACTCCGAATCTCACCAGGGACGCTGAGGTTCCTTTCTGCAGCAGCCGGACCCTTCAGCCGACTTGCCTTCTGGTCAGAGAAAGACGTGTCGGAGACTCTTCGCGTGGGAGCCGGCGCAACGTATCTGGGCAGCCCCGAAAAGGCCCAGAGGGAGCTAGGCTTCAGCCCCCGGTCCTTGGAGGACGGTCTGCAGGAAATGTTGGAGCACGAAATGCACCTCTTAGGCATGAGCTCAACGCGAGCACGCTTGCCGCCGGCAGGATAGCTCCCTTCCTAAATCCTCTCCGCCTCTGCGGTCCTCTCGTCACGAACATTGCCTGTGTTCACGGTGGACTTTGGCTCGAGCAGAAGGATGTGGACCTCACCCTCGGCCACGGGCTTGTGCTGGACGCCGCGGGGCACGATGGCGAATTCGCCCTCCGTCAGACGTATCTCTTCATCCCGGAGTCGGATCGAAAGGTTCCCCTTAACCACCAGGAACATCTCGTCCTCCTCTTCATGGTGGTGCCAGACGAACTCTCCCTTCATCTTGACCACCTTGACGTAGAAGTCGTTGAGCTCCCCTACGATCTTTGGCCTCCAGAAATCCTCGAACAATGAGAACTTCTGGGCGAGGTTGACTTTCTCCATCGTGTCCGTAATGGAGATGGCACTAAAAACCCTCATCGCAGGTATCACAGGGACGCAGAGTATTTCGTTTCAGACGGGTATCAAGTGCCATGCCCGAGACCTCTCTTCGCGAAGGGCAGTGTCCGAAGTGTGATTCCCAAGACATCCGTTCGGGGGCCCAGATTCCCTTCAAGCGCGGCACTTTTGCCAGCAACACGATTCCTCTCGGAGGCGTGTTTGGGAGACTCACACCCCTAGACCATTACGTCTGCGTGAAATGTGGCTACATAGAGAGTTACGTGGGTGGTGTTACGGACTTGCTGGCCATCGCCCAGAATTGGCCCCGCGTTGCCCGCGACTAGTTCCCCCTGAAGCGGCGCGGAACTCCCACAAGGGTCTGATCATAGTGCCTGCCTCCGGAACTCCTCTAGATGGATCGTAGCTTCGTGATGAGCTCCAAGAGTCCGTCCGGATACAGTGGGGCGTTCCCATCCTGGAAATCTGTCACGGGCTTCCATAGAGCCTTGAAGGGGCTGCCATCCTCCTCGCGACCGCAAACGCTCTCTTTCCCGTACATCGACTCATCCTCGAAGTCCCCTTTGTAGACGAGGACGATCTCGTGTCCGCGCCGTCCTTGATATCCGAACATGTTTTCGCAGACGCCCAGATATCTCAGATTGACGACCCGTTCTCCGATCTCCTCCCTGATTTCACGCTGAACGGCGTCGTGACCATACTCGCCGAACTCTATGGTGCCTCCCAGCGGACGATAGAACACTTCGTCCTTCACCGAGTCATGTCCCTCGAAAACGAATATCTGATCGCCCCTCGTCAGGACGCAGATTGCCACAGGCCTGGGCCAGACCGGTTCCTCCACGGTATCACCTAGCTCTCGTGGGGTATGCGCGCCGCGGGCATATGGATTTCCATCGGGAGTAGCTGTCGCACATGGTGCGGCATTTCGAGCCCGATGCTACATTCTGGCGGGCCATGAGAGCTCGTACTCCGCCGGGTGGCCAGGGCTCTCCCGACCTGTCGACCCGGTGGACTCACCGCCCGCATGGATACCTATTATACCTACGCAGAATTCTAGTACGCTCTCCGAGAGTAAGGCTCATTGGAGGCGGGTGGGGCAGCGGAATGAGACTGAAGGAGAAAGCCATAACGGAGCTACTCTTCGTTGAGCCACCCAAGGACTACTGGTTTCTGATGGGTGAGTACCTGCCGCCCCCCACGGGACTCTTGGTCCTGGCGGCCTACGTGGAACAGCAATTGCCGGACGTGAGGACAGGGGTCCTTGATTGTCAGGCTGAAGGGAAGGACTGGAAGGACATAGAGAGGAGGATCGAATCGGACCACCCGTCGATCGTCGCCGCGTCGGGATTCACCTGCAACGCCTATGTGTGCGCAAGGGTGGCGGAGATAGCGAAGACCGTTGACGATGACATCGTCACAGTTCTGGGCGGCCAGCACTTCTCCTCCACACCTGACGAATCTCTGAGGGACTTCCCAGAGATAGACTTCATCGTCCGGGGCGAGGGAGAGGTCACCCTCCTGGAGCTCATCAAGACACTGAGGGACGGTCGCGATCTCACCCAGGTAAACGGCCTCTCCTACAGACATGACGGAGAGATCGTCCACACACCGGAACGGCCGCTCATCGACAACCTCGATGCCCTCCCGTATCCAGCCTATCACCTCGTTGAGGAGAACCTCCCGAAGTATCACTTCACCATGATGGCCGGCAGGAACGTCAGGTACATGATTCTGGAGGGCTCCCGGGGCTGCAAGTATCGGTGTACCTTCTGCAGCCAGTGGAAGCACTGGAACGGTGAATGGAGGACCAAGTCGCCGAAGAGGATCGCCGATGAAATGGAGCATCTCCACGAGAGGTTCGGTGGGGAGTTCCTGTGGTTCACGGACGACAACTTCAGCTACAGAGTGCGCGGAGAGCGATTATGGGAGGAGCTACGACACCGGGGATTCACGGACGACGTCACCTGGTTCTTCCAGGCAAGAACGGATGACATAGTCCAGAACCCGGGGCGCGTGGCAAAGCTGAGGGACGTAGGCAACAACTGGATTCTCGTCGGTGTGGAGAACGATTCTCCTGAGGTGTTGAGAGACTTCAAGAAGGGGGCGCGGGTAGAGGACGCGTTCCAAGCGACGAAGATCCTCCAGGACAACGGTATCTTCGCCCATGCCATGTTCGTCATCGGCTCGCGAAGGGATACCACCGAATCCATCGACCAGCTTCGCCAGTTCTCTCTTGACCTGGGGGCCGATCTCGCGATATACACCGTCCTCACGCCCTACCCCGGTACAGACGTCCACGACGAGGCCCTTCGAAACGGCTGGATTGAAGACCCATACTACGCACACTACGACATGGCCCACGCCATCATGCCAACGGAGTTCCTGACTCGACGCGAGGTGCAGGAAGAGCTATTCCAATGCTACAATGCCTTCTACGGTTCCGTCCCGCGGAGCATAGCGGGGATGTTCTCCCGACACAAGGTAAGGAGAAGGGTGTACCGTCACATGTTGAGCCAGAAAGTCTTGAAGAACCTGAGGCGTCTCATTTGAGCCAGAAGAGGACCGTCATCTACCTAATGATTCTCTCGGCGACAGCAACGGCCATGATCGTGACGGTATCGTGGCAACCCCTCTCGACTGCACCCTCTCCCAACTTGCTGGACAAGCTGCTAGTCGGAGGTGCGTTCATTGCCAGCTGCTTGTTCGGCATATCCCTCACCATCAGGCCAGCTTGGATGAGGAGGCTCATAGGGTCGAACAATGAAGAGGTGCCAAGGCAGCTAGCCCAGGCTAGAGCTCGTCGGGGCCATCACCCCGACTGTGGGCATTTCAATAGCCATACGTTCAACTGGAAAGGCAGAACCCTCTGTGCGGGGTGCACCGGGCTTGCCGCAGGATCCATTGTATCGGTTCTCTTGATGAGCCTCTACGTCGCCCTGCCGGTCGGACTGCCAGTTGGCGTACTCCAGGCAGCACTTGTTCTCGGCCTTGCACTCGTTGGCGCCAAGTATGTAGAAACGGTGCTACCGCTCAACAGGGCCTACGCGAGAATAATCTCCAACAGCCTCCTCGTCGTCGGATTCTTCCTCGTGGTCGTAGGCTTTCTTGAGCTGTCCGGTAGCGTGGTTTTCGGCGTCATGGGAGTCCTGTTCTCGTTTCTATTCCTGGACACGCGGATCCAGCTTTCCCGTTGGCAACATATCAGAGCATGCAGAGATTGCGTAGAGGACTGTAAGGTCTATTCAGACTAGGCTAATCGCAGGTCTCGCGCCCTCTCCCCGCGGCGAGCCTGACGCCCGCGATAATGATTGCGATGCCAATTATGACGGGAATGATCCACCAGGGTGTGAGTTCGTAGACCCACTGTGGCAGTCCTTCGATGTTCTTTATCCCGAACTCGAATATGAGCCAGGCGCCGATGAAGACGACTATCAGTCCCCAGAATATCTGGCCCCCGCGAGTCTTGGCGCATTCATCCTCCGCCTTCTTGCGCCACTCTGGTTCAGCTTTTCCCGTGCCGCCCGTGAGGGAGGCACCGCAGCTGTTACAGAACCTCGCGTCCTCGTCATTACGCGTCCCACATTCTGTGCATATGACCATCCAGGGCCCCCGCCTGCGAATTCAGGTTCGGCTTTTTGACCTCTGTGTTAGTGTTTTACTTGCCTGTGGATACTTCTGTCGCTTCAGGGCCCGAATCCAAAATCATACCTTCACGGTTTTCACCCTCAGGCCTCACAGAAACGAGGCCGCTAAGGCTTCCCCAGGAGCGTATCGGCAGTGAATTTCCCCAGATCCCAAAACAGGAGTTCTGCCCCACCTTCTTTCTCCCTCATTGGAAGGGACAAATGGTTTTCGACCCTCGACACGATCATCTCCAAGGACCGGGGATCTGCCCTGCCGGAGAGGTGCTCGAACAGGAGTTTGTGGGCCCCCTTTCGCTCCATGGCCTCCAGCCCATCCAGGATGTGTCGATGAGAGGTCCCCTCCCAGATGGAGAGCACCATGGCTTCCCGAAACCATCGCTCCACGGAGTACTCTTCAAGGACGCCCATTCCGCCGTGCACCTCCATGGACCACTTGGCCGTCAGAGCCGCAGTCTCTGCTGTCCAGTACTTGGCCAGGTGGGCGATCAATCGGAAGAGGTGGTAGCGGTCCGAGTACGGGTACTCCTCCCGCCAGACCTCATCGAGGAGTCGGACTGACTCCCAGGCCAGGGCGAAGGCCCTCCGCAGCCAGGCAGTCCGCTCCGCTATCTGGGTCTCCATCAGGGGGTGCTCCCGGACAGGCTTCCCGAAGGCCGTCCGGTTCTCCGCATATTCAATGGCATCGGCTAGCGCCCGCTGGGTTAGGGCCGCGCTGCTCACACTGTTGGCGACCCTGGAGACGTTCAGCACCTCCAGGATCAGGTAAATGCCCCGCTCTTGTCTTCCCAGGAGGAACGCCTCGCTCTCCCTAAACTCCACCTCGCCGGTAGGTACGGAACGGGTCCCCGTCTTGTCCTTCAGGCGGCGGACAGTGTAGTTGAGACTGCCGTCCTCCCGGTACTTCGGCAGGAGGAAGAGAGCCAGGCCCCGCACGTCTTTAGGAGCACCTTCAGGACGGGCAGCGACCACCGCCAGCTCAGCCCCCACGTTGCTGGCGAAGTACTTCTCCCCCGTCAAGAGCCAGCGGTCCCCATGAGCCACCGCCAAAGTTTCCACCGCGCCCCCGAGGTCCGAGCCTCCCTTAACCTCCGTCATCCAGGTAGCTCCCTGCCATGGCATGCCTTCCCTCTTCAGCATCTGGGGGAGATATGCAGCTTTCAGCTCCTCGCCCCCGTACTTCTCCAGGGGGAGAGCTGTGGACAGGGAGACGGCATAGGGACAGTTGAGGCCTGGGTCGTGGAAAGCCGTGACGTAGCCCAGCAGGAAGAAGGGCAGCACGGATCCTTCATCGAAGACCCTCCACACGGAGCCGGCTTCGTAGCCCTTCCTCAACATGGCCCAGTACTCGGGCGGGTAGAGAATCTCGTCAACCCGGTTGCCGTACCGGTCGAACATCTTTAGCCAGGGAGTGCCCTGGCGGTCGACGGCAGCGGAGATGGTCTGGCCTTCCCGCCACCAGGCCTCGTACTCTTTGAGAACCTCTAGGTTGGGGAGGACGCCTAGCGTCTCCTCCAGGAAGGCCAACGGTGAGCGGAGATCGTCGAAGGGCATAGGACCCGCCTGAGGCTAGGGGCTAAGGGACAGGACCCCAACAGGCCCTGCTATACTCTAGACTCTATAGATAGGTTTTGCGCGGNNTCTACCTTTGGACGACGATCAACTCTCTCGGCGAATGAGCTGGATGGCTGACGTAGCAATCGTGCATATCCTAGTTGACAGCAGTTGGGCCACTATGGTGCATATCATCTTCATATCTCCCAGGCTAGTGGTGTGACACGAAGGGTCCGCCCATTCCTAGTCACGTGTGTCCGGGCAATCGTCAACGTATACGCCGGGGGAAAGACTACGAACGTTAGAGTGAGGCGTCTGATCTATGTGCTGATCACACTGTCATTCTTCCTTCCGCCAATCACTAACGTCCCCTTCAGTCAGACAGAGACCCCAGAAATCACGGTGGAGGTCCTGAAGACTGTCTCGGGTACATTCTCATTGCTCTCCCCCTTCTTTCACGTGACCACTGCTCTCCTAGTTGTCTTGATTTACAGGTATGGGAACAGATTCGGGAGGGTTTTCGACGTTCACTTCGCGGCCCTGTTTGTCTTTCTCGCCTTTGCGAACAACATCGCCTTCACGGAGAGCTACGGGCCTGTGGTGTTGACAGGAAACATGGTACCGATGATCGCCGTCGCCCTCTTCTGGATCTGGGAGGCTTACAGGCCGCAGAATGACTTCACTCCTCGCAGGCTCCCAACGTGGAGGTACTGGGTAGTCCCCCTCGCGATTCTTGCATTCTGGTTCCCCGTCGCGGATGACCTCAGCCCCGACTTCAGCCCTCTACTACTTCTCACCTCGGACTATGGAATCTTCTTCTGTCCAACCACTCCGGTTGTTTTGGCCATACTGACACTCATCTATCCGAATCATAATCCGAGTCTCCTCACCGTGACCAGTCTTGTCGGCCTCATCCTTGGCTTCTTCAACGCCATGACCCTCTTCATCGTCCCGGAATACACCCTCTGGATGCTCGTGCTACACCTGCCTCTTATTCTAATCTCGATCTACGGATTGACCATGGGGAGATTAGTCCCTTCGAAACCAGGTGTCGAGACCGTCCCCTCGATATCTTAGCTCTTGCTCGCACTTCTGAAGTCGACTCATACCGCCAGGGCCGGGCAGGAGCACTATTCGGAACCGATTCCGCCCAGGGACCTCTGCCTCTCCCTTGACATACAGTCCAGGATTCCAGACTTCGATGGCCAATGACAGCGTGGGCTTCGTCGTCATCCATCCCCGGATTCCAGATCAGGTTTGGACTGAGGTCCGTGGTGTGTTTCGATGTGCCTTGCGATTAGCCAGTCACGGAACGCGACGGGCAACTTCCGGAAGATGGAGAAGACTATGGCATCCGGTCCCACCAGGTAACGGCGTTTGGGACTGCGAGAGAACAAGGCATGCTCGACCGCCTCAGCAACACGCTCTGCGGGAATACCTCGCTCTTGCTGCCGTTCCGCCGAGCCGAAGATGTGACCATAGAGTTCATGCGCCTCGGGGGGAAAGCCTTCCCTGGCTCTCCTCAGAGTCGCGATGGTCTTCTCTCGCAGAGGTGTATCCACAACTCCCGGTTCCACAACCGCAACCCAGATTCCCCATGGTTTCAGTTCCACACGTCACGAGTCCGAAATGGCCTCTAGGGCGAACTTACTTGCGGCATACGGTCCGAAGAAC
>JABAOH010028470.1_pt1 | contig 14889 bp, 11 predicted proteins | sample 7062181 | NCBI WGS metagenome assembly JABAOH01 (sample SAMN14538630, study PRJNA623070) | marine sediment metagenome | biome: marine biome [ENVO:00000428]; feature: marine pelagic biome [ENVO:01000023]; material: deep marine sediment [ENVO:00002113]; isolation source: pool of 5 deep marine...
GTACCTGTGCAACGTGGGCGTTCTGACCGAGGGCTTCGACGCCCCCGAGACCGGCGCGATTGTCATGGCTCGCCCCACGCGGAGTCGCGGGCTCTACACCCAGATGATTGGCCGGGGTACACGGCCGGTGGCCGGTATTCTCGACGGCCTTTCGACGGCCAAGCTCCGCCGCCACGCCATTGCCGAGAGCCACAAGCCCGAGGTCCTGATCATCGACTTCGTCGGCAACTCCGGACAGCATCGCTTGGTCCACTCCGCTCGGGCGCTGGAACCCCTCGCCGAGGATGCGGTCGTCCAAAAGGCCGAGCAGCTCGCGGCCGAAAATCCGCAAATGACCATGTTCGAGGCGATCAGCCTCGCCGAGCAACTGATCGCCGAGGCCCGAAAGCGTGAAGGCATCGCGGCGGAGCACGACGCAGTCGAGGTCGATCCCTTCATGAAGGAGACCGAGTCGGGCCGTACCCTGAGCCTGTTCGACATGAGCCGCATCGACGACCCCTGGGAGAGGGAGGTCACGCGGCCCCAGGTCGAGGCGCTCGCTCGCTTCGGGATCGCCGACGCCGACCAACTCAATCGCAAGGAGGCCAGCGCGCTTCTCGACGAACTCGTGCCCCGGGCCAAGGGCGACCGCGCGACAGTGCGTCAGGTCCAGGCCCTGATCAAGGCCGGCCACCCTCGCGAGCTCGCGTTGCGCATGAGTTTTGCCGACGCCAGCGCTGCACTGGATTCACGTCCCGTGTCGGACAACCAGGCGAAGCTACTCCGGCGCTTCGGTTACACGCCCGAGCAGCTGACGGACATGACCTTCCAAGAGGCGCGCAAGAAGATCGACGCCATCGAGGCGAACAACTGGCAAAGGCCGGCGGCGGGGGAGTAGGTGGGGGAGCGTCCAGAACTGCAGACCGAGCAGGTCGAACGCTTCCTGCAGGCCCTCGATCCAGAGGCCAACGCTTTCACCTTCCAGTCGTTCGGCGACAGCGAGCGAAACGATGAGCTCACCCGGGTCTACAACGGACCATTCGCCCAGCTAGCCACTCAGCTACGTGCTCTCAACGACCGGGGCGCAGGTGTCTACGTCACGGTCGCGCGCACGGACCTGCAGGGGCGTCGGAAAGAAAACGTGCTGGCTCCCCGAGCCGTGTTCTGTGACTTCGACGGCGTCGAACCGGCGAGGGGAGCCGGAGCGTTGCCGCCGTCCATTACGGTGCAGAGCAAGAACGGCAAGCACCTGTACTGGCTGCTGGACAACCCGGAGAGCCTTGAAAAGTGGAGCCTTGTGCAGGAGGCCATGGCGCGCAAGCTCGGCGCCGACCCGGCCTGCAAGGATGCGCCTCGCGTCATGCGGCTGCCTGGGATGCTTCATCAGAAGGATCGTGACGACCCCTTCGTGGTGCAGCTCCTACAGTGCCACCCCGACCGTCGCTATACCCTCGACCAGATCGTCCATGCGTACGGGCTCGACCTGACCAAGTCCACGAAGCCCACGCAGAAGTTGCCGCCGGCGGAGGGCAGCCGCCCAGGCGACGACTTCAACGCCAACGGCAGTTGGGACTTTCTGGAGAGGCACGGCTGGACGCGGTTGCGCGACTACGGCGACGAAGGGCGCTGGTCACGTCCCGACAAGCACCCGCCTGGCGTTTCGGCGACGACCGACCACGACGGCCACATCGGGATCTTCTTTGTGTTCACGTCCGCCGCTCCGCCGTTCGAGCCCCAGACGGGCTACTCCCGGTTCCGGGCCTACGCGCTGCTCGAGCACGGCGGCGACTATGCGGCCGCCGCCAAGCAGCTCAGCTCCGAGGGCTATGGCGAGGACCGCGACAAGTGGGTCGCGGCGCAGCGGAGAGCGCAGGACGACATTCACTGGGAGGTCACCCTCGCCAATCCGCCGGCCGAATTGCTGGGGGGACCGCCACCAGGATTCGACGACGTGCCGTGGCCCGAGCTCGACGAGGAGCCCCCGCCGGCGCGGCGACGCAACGGCGCCAACGGCTCGCGGCGTCCGAACGGCAGCAACGGCANNGGCAGCAACGGCAGCAACGGCGGTCCGCGCTCGGCATGGGGCACCACGCCGGTCACCAGGGAACCCAGCGGCGACGGACCCATCGACGGCAACCTCACCGACTTCCAGATCTCGGGTATGTCGCCCGACGGCTTTCCACTGACCCAGGTAGGCAACGCCCAGCGATTCATTCGGGACCACGGCGGGTACGTGCGCTACTGCCCGACGTGGGATCGCTGGCTGTACTGGGACGGCAAGCGCTGGTCCGAGGATCGCGACGCCGAGGAGGGCGACGACGACCTTGAGGCCGAAGGGATCGTGTACAGCCTCTGCATCCGCACCATGCGAGCGATGCAGGAGCAGGTCGCGAAAATCCCCAAGGACACGGATAACAGCGACGCCATGCTCAACGCCTGGCGTAGCCACTGCAAGCGTTCCGAAACCCACTCGCACGTCACGGGCGTCCTCAAAATCGCGGGCCACCAACCCACGACTCGCGTTCCACCGCCAACCTTCGACCGCCCCAAGAACCTGATCAACACCGCCTCCGGAGTTCTCGACCTACGAACCAAGGCTCTGCGCCGACCGGAGCGGTCGCAGTACCTTTCGAGGATTACCCAGATCACCTACGACCCAGACGCGCAGTGCGACACCTGGCTGTCGTTCCTGGACGACATCATGGATCGCGACGAGGACCTGATCGGGTTTCTGCAACGAGCGATCGGCTACAGCCTCAGCGGTGAGACATCGGAGCAGTGCCTGTTCCTGCTATGGGGCACCGGCCGCAACGGAAAGTCGACCTTCCTGAACGTCTTGCAGTGGCTCGCTGGCGAGTACAGCCGCACGGCTGAGTTCTCGACCTTCCAGGAGAAGCAGAACGATACCGTTCGCAACGACCTTGCCCGCCTCCACCGTTCCCGGATGGTCAGCGCCCTGGAGCCGTCCGCCAGCCGCAGACTCGACGAAGGGATGATCAAGGCGCTCACCGGCCAGGACCCGATCACGGCGCGTTTCCTGTTCCGCGAATACTTCACGTTCACTCCTACCTTCAAGGTGTGGCTCGCGGCCAATCACAAGCCGGAGATCAAGGGGAACGACGAGGGTATCTGGCGCCGGATCAAGCTGATCCCGTTCAACGTCACGATCCCGAAGGCGGAGGTCGACCGCGACCTACCCAACAAGTTGCGCGCCGAGATCGGCGGCATCTTCCGCTGGGCTGTCGAGGGCGCCTATGACTGGTACGCCCACGGGTTGCTGACGCCCGACAAGGTGGACATGGCGACCCAGAGCTACCGCACCGAGATGGACTCGCTGGGTGCGTTCATCGAGGCAAACTGCACGGTGGCGGAAAACGAGTCCGTGCGCCAGCGCGTGCTCTACAAGGCATACGAGAAGTGGGCGAAGGATTCGGGCGAGCGGCCGATGCCGGCGAAGACGTTCTACCAGCGGATCACCGAACGCGGCTTCGAGCGAAGCGCTCGGCGCAGCTACGGATACGAATACTTCGGCCTCGGCCTCAACAACGACCCGGACAAGCGGCCGGCTCAGGAAGACCCGCGGGTTAAGGACGACTGATGCGCGTTCTAGTTCTGGTCCTGTTCGTTGCCGCGTGCGCCGAGGAGCGCAGTAAACCCCCCGAAGTCGAAAAGCCCGGAGTTGCTCCAGCGCCTGTGAAGCCGCAGCCGGTCTACACGTCAGCGGTCTGCTGCGTCGAAGGTCGCAGCTGCGCGCTGGACGAAGCGCAGCCGCTTGGAACTGCCTGCGCGTGCTCGAGCACTGACGCTGAGGGGCACGTCTGCTAGACGCTCGGGTTGGCCTCGGGCGTCGGCATCATCCAGACGCGCCCGCAGTTGGACTGCCTGCTCCGGGGGCGACGTCTTTTCGAGCGTCGGGCTTTCAGCCCTTTTGGGCGCTTCGTTGGAACGATTGGGGGTCTGAGCGTGATCCGAGTACACCTAACTGGTCCTGGACCCGCTGGCATGGTGCAGGTGCAGCCTGCAGTGAAAGGGGCACAGCCCTCCTCGATGCAGCGGCACATGACGGTACCCGATCCTTCGGGATGCTCCACTGGCTTGCATCCTGACGGACAGGATACCGGTGTCGGCAGTTGCGGGTGTCCTGCGAGACGGCCGGTACCTGAGCGGTTACGTTGGCGTCCCGGTTTCAGGTGCTCGCCGAGAGCTGCGCCACCTGCGGCGCCGGCGATCGCAACCGGCGGTCCACCGAGCGCGCCACCGAGCAGGCCGCCGGCGGCGGCAAGGGCCCCACGGACCGCAGCATGGCCGACCGGATTCATCGGATTCATCATGGGCGGACGCATGGAGCAGATCCACGGTCCATCGGGTTTCTTGCAGCACTCGCCGTCGGGATGCGGGCAGCAAAAGCGACCATCCGGCGTGTGGTAGCACTTCTCGGGGGGCCTCGGAGCCGCCCGCTGGCCGGTCTGCTGCGCGAGCGCGAGGCCGGAGCCTCGAGCACCGGCCGCGGCCCACCGCGAGCTCGCCATGCGAGGTCGCGCGACGCCGGCGACCGGGATGCGAGCGGTAAAACCTGTTTGGACGCACCAGCCATCCACGGAGCCCTCAGGGATCAGGCATGTGTAACCGTGCGGGCAGTCCGACGTGCGGTAGCACGGGTACTCCCGAGTCCCGGGCAAGTGGGCGTTGGGCATGCGAGCCGGGTTGCGCACGCTGCCGATCATCGGCGCCTGCTGCTGCAGCCAGGTCGCGTACGTCTGGGGGCAGTCAGACGGACAGTCGCCGGCCGGGTACTTTGGGCCCACCAGTGAATCGACGGCGCCCTCGGGGCACGTCCCCGGCGCGCACCAGACCTCGGGCGGTCCCCACCGCGTCGGGCCGGGCGCGAACTGGGCGTTCGCCTCGGGATAGAACAGGCCCCCCTCGCCGACGCCGGCACAGACCGGGGCGTAGCGGTCGTAGGCCGGCTGCGTGCCGGGCCAGCAGCCGGCGTGAGGCAGTGGGCTGACCGGGACTCCCAGCAACGTCCGATACCGCAACGGCTGGCGATTCGGCCACCCGGGGCCCATGGCACTGATGTTCTCGGGGCACGGGTACGTCATGCTGCGAATCCTGTTCCAGGCTCTCGTGGCCCTGGTCGCGGCGGTCGTGGTGGTGCTCGAGGTCGCCGTGGCGGTGCGGCGGCAGTTTGCTCGGCGAGGAGTAGGCGGCGGCCGAGCCAGTAACGAACAAGGAGGTAGCCGAACATGCCGATACCCAACGCAATGCCGGCCTTCTTGGCCATGCCCCACCAGTCGGGCGGCGGTTCGCCGGCGCCCGTTGCAGCTCCAACGGCGCCCGGTGTCTCGGGGGCCGCAAGTCCGATCTCGGTGTAGCCGAGATCGATCTGCTCAAGCGCGCAGGCCATCAGGTTCATGGCCTCGATCGCCTTGCCGATCGCTGCGCCGATGTCTGCGTCGCCTGGGAAGGTGTCCATCCATGTGGGTTCGGCCGCCTGCGCTGCCGTGACCGCGTTCATGGCTGGGGAGATGTACACGTCACGCACGCGCTCGAAGACGTCGGCGCGACCCATGTTGGTGGCCTTGGTGTGGAGGTCGCCGCCTTTGCGGTTGAGCTCGGCCTGGAGCGCCTCCATCGCCTGGCGCCAAGCCTCCCAGTTGTTGGTGTTGCAGTACCAGCCACACGGGTCGTCGGGCGTGTTCCCATCCACGCTCCGGATCCGGTGGGTGTACTTCTCACCGCAGTACGGCACGGCTCCTATCCTACACCGCCTGCACCCCGAAGATGCAGTCGCGAGCAAACTGGATGGAGTCACCGGCCTTGAAGCCGTGCTGTTGCGTACCCTTGGGCGCTTCGGCGATCTCAGCGGTGATCACGCTGCCCGTCGTGGAGATGTTGGTCACCGTCGCCCAGGCAAACTCGACCGCCTCCCCTTTGGGGTTGCCAAGGATCAGCTGAACGCGGAAGCCCAGCATCAGAAACCGGTTCGTCAGCGGAGCTCGGCCGGCCACCGCAGCGCCCTTGTGGCCGCAGATGATCGTGCCGGGCTGCGTGTGGGTGTGCAGCACGTCCCAGATGCAGTTGGGGTTCAGGAACATCTTCTGGCCGGTATGGAAGCCGTGCCAGTCGGTTTTCAGCGACGTCGGAACAAACTCGTACTCTTTGCCGAGGGCAGCCCGTTGGGCTCCCACCAGCTGCACGGCCACCTTCTGGCCGACGTTCAGGACCTCCGCCCAGGTGCTTTCGCGGAGCGTCCCCGGCACATTGGTCAGGGTGACAATGACGTAGTCCCCCTTCTTGATCCCGGTCAGGTCGGGTTGGTCGGTCGCTGGGACCTCGCTCGGGCACAGCGGCCGTCCCTGCGGCTGGGTAGGGCCGGGGGGCTTCCGTTGCTGCCTGCGCTTCTTGGCCTCGGCCCGTTTCCACATCAGGAACAGCGCGGCGCCGGCCAGTCCGACGCCGGCGACCACCCCTCCGTGTTTCGCGAGGTCTTCTCGGGTCAGCGGTCGAGCTCGAGTGCCGCGGCGCTCGGCGACAGCCCCGGCGGTTCCGACCGCCCGCACAGCTCGGCGAGCTCCACGGCCTGCCATGCGGCCGGCGGCCACCACCCCGGTCCAGGCCTTTTTGGCGGCCGGGAGGATGTTGGGGTCGCGAGCCTCCACCCGCTCACTCTATCCGAAGGCGCCAGGCGCGTAAAACGCTCGCGTGGGCGCTCTACGTGCTCGCTCCATCCCCATCGACCGAACGCTTCCGGCGCCAATTGAGCTGGACCGAGCGCGCGAGCGTGGCGATCACCGCGACGTGCAACAGCGCTTGTAGCAGTTGCTCGGGATTGAGCCCGAGGCTCGTGTGGAGGTTCAGGGTGACGGCCAGGTCGACGACCGCCGTGACGATGGCGGCGATGGTCGGATCCACGCGCGCGGCCGTGTGCTCGTTTCCAGTGACCCAGTTTTTCATGCGGCTCCTAGTCGTTCATCAGTTCGGATTCGAGGTCTTCGACCTTTTTGGGTTTGCCCGGGGGCTTGCGACAACGTGGGTTGCGTTCGCACTCGATAACCTTGGCCTGCCAGCGGCTGAACTCGAACTGGTACAGCGAGCGCTTGTCGAGTTTGCCCTGGGTCGTTCCGAGGGCTTCCGTCTGCTTCTTGAGCTCGCCGATGGCTTCCCCGTGATCCTCGAGCGTCTTTGCCATCTCGGGATGCGGACCATCCTCCGCCGGCGCACCGTTGTGGCTTTCCATGGCCGCCTCGAGCATGGTCCCGACCTCGCTCTCGGTGGCGTTTTCGCCGACGAACACCGCCCAGGCCATCCCGGCTGAAAATACGGTTCCAACGATACCTACAACCCACATCAGTGGAACCGCGATCTTCTGACGGCGCTTGAGCGTGCGCGTCAAGGCCTGGAGCTCATCGCTCTCCTCGGCCGCTGGAAGTCGGCGACGCAGTTCGACGAGATCGTTGTGCAGGTCGTTGAGGGTCAGGTGAGGACCGTCACCTGGCGCGGAACCGACCGCGGTTGGAGACCCGGTGGTCACGCGATCCCTCCTCGGTTTGAAAACGACCTGCGAGTACCCCAGCTTTCCATGGGAAACACCCGATTCAGGCTACCACGCGCAAACGGGGCGATCTTGGCGCGTGGTAGCCTGCGCAGAATGTCACGATCCGCACCGCCAACACTTCGAGTCGCGACTGTTTTGGGACTCCTACTTTTCGTCATGTTCGCCGCTGGCGCACTAGCTGGCGGAGGTATCACGCCGCCGGTGTCCCACGCGGAGAGCGCTCTCGTGCCGCTCGAGGTGGTTGCGGAACCCGACGTCCAAACGGAGGACGTCGAGGAGGTTCCAACCAACGAGTTCGCAGCCCCCGACCCCTACGCCGAGTACGACACCTGGTGCGAGGAGCTCTACAAGCAAGGGTGCGAGTGCCCCGCGCGTGACCCAGTGACATGCGAGGAACCCAAGGAGGCGTGCCCAGCCGATCGCACTGGGCGCTCTCAGGTTTGCGCGCGACCGTACTGGGCGCGCCGGGAGGGGAGCAACGTGTATCAGTGTCGGCCGTCGTGGCTGAACCGTCGTCAGCGCAAGACGCAGCGGCAGAGCCAACGCATCATCGTCGAGTCCGTCTGTCGGGCGCCGGCGTGGGCGACCGNNGGCGACCGACCTCAGTTCTTGGGGCGCCGAAAACGGCTACGGCAACGACCCGTCGAAGCTGTGCTGGCGCCTCAAAGGGGGGAGCAACGCGCTCAAGCAGTGCAGGTCGGGCCACTACTGCCAACCCAACAAACTGGCGAAGCTGCTCGCGCTCGTGGCTGCTCGCGAGAGCACCTGGGACAACGAGACCACTCACGAGTTGAACTTCGACCTCGAGGCGAACCAGAAGTCGTACGCGACAGCTCGCCGCAAGGGCCGCTACGCGGACAATCCGCACTTCCGACATGCGGACCGCTGGCAGCGCGGCTACGGCTGGTACGGCATGAACGCGTCGTTGCACGTCTGGTACTGGGACGACATGGCGCCCCCCGAGCTCCTGTGCCGCCAGGTCGAGAGCACTGAGATCTATCTGCGCAAGGCGCGACGCAGCTTCCGCAAGTTGTGGGGCATGTACGGGGACCGCGAGCGAACCCTGACGCTCGCCTCCGGCGAGCAGATCGTCGTCCGCGGCGTTACCTGGTACGACATTCACCGGGCCGCCTCGAGCGGGAAGCTGACGCCGCAGGCGAAGATCCCCACCAAGCGGGGCTTTGTCGCCCGCGCCCGTTCGCGCAAGGTCCAGCTCGACCCCTTTGAGAGCGTCATGTGGGAGATGCTGGGCGAACCGATTCGGAAGGACCTCCAGAACGAGATCGCAGACGAGATCCGCGCGAAGATCCAGCGGCGTCTGGCGCCGAAGCCGAGGCCAGGAGCCGTGACGGCGGCCAGGCCAGCCCCCGAGCGCGTCGCCTCCGTCGCCGACACCGATGGTGCTGGGGGAGATCACGTCACCGGAGCTCCGTGAGCATCCTCCGGTAGATGAGTAACGCGTCGAGGGAGCGAGTGTACGAATGTACGCCGTGCGACGGCGCCCATTAATTGGTTTTTCACCAAGACCTAGACACAAGGGTGCCCCGTGGGATTTTTAACAATTGGGGATTTGCTGCACCTTCGTACACTCGTACACTCCGGGGCCCAAATTCAGCGGCCAGATAGCTGTTTTTCCTACACGCAATTGCGGTGCCAGGTTGCCCGCTCAAGTGGAGGGCTGCGGCTTGTCTTTCCCCTTGGTGGCCTTCCCGCGGCCGCGTCCCCTGGCAGGCTTCTTGCGTGGAGCCTTTGCTGGCTTGGCTGTCGCCTCGAGGGAGGGTTCGTCGCTGCCGTTGTCCCCCGACTTGTCCGGTTCATCGTCGTCGGAAGTGTCTGAAACGCCTTCTGAATCCTCGGTTTCACCGTCAGGATTGTCTTCGGAGGTGTCCTGGTCGGTGTCCTGGTCGTCGTCCCGGTCGCCGGGCGACTCCTCCGATTCAGAATCGCTGGACTCACCGGAGATTACTTCGGTTTCGGCGCTCCCCTCGCTTAGCGCCTCCGGCTCCTCGGGCTCGTCGGGCTCCGGCGGTTCCGCTTCCTCGGACTCGTTGGGCTCGGACGGTTCCAGCTCCTCGGGCTCGTCGGGCTCGGGCGGCGGCGGCGGCGGCGGTGGTGGTGGGGATGCTTGGAGCTCGGGCTCCGGGGGCGCGGCTCGAGAAGCGATCGGCCCTCGGAGGTCAGGCACCCCAGGGCGATCCGCGGCGAACGCAGTCCCGCAGCCTCCACAGAAACGAAAGGCGGAGGGGTTCGGCTGCCCGCACGAACCGCAGTAGCGCGTGTCGATGCGCCCACGGCCCGTGACTACGCCCATTGGCTGCCCAGCCGGCGTGGTTGCCGCGGTTGGCTGGGGAGGTGGTTCGGGAGCCGGCGTCGAGGCGGACTGCGGCATCGAGGGGTTCTGCCCCTGGAATTTCTGTTGGGCGTAGGTGCCGATGTCGTTGAGCAGTTTGCGTGGGCGCGGCCGCAGGGCGCCCATCAGCCGCTTTTGCCGGCTGTTGTCGATCTGGCCGGCCAGGGTGAATAGCGCGAAAGCACACTGCTGGTCGTCGGGCGCGGCCAGTACCTGTTGGAGCGAGCTCCACTCCTCGGGGGTCAGGATCGTCTGGATATTCGCGCGCTCGTCGGGCGTGATGATTCGGTTCAGCAGCCGGCACATGACCTTGATCGGGCTGGCGCGGACTTCGTCCATGGAAGCCACGTCGCGGAGGGTCATGCGGTCGAGGGCCGCGACGTCCACGACCTGTCCCCCACCATCGTCTCCACCGTCGTCGTCGTCGCCGTCGTCGTCTTCGGGCTCCGGCGGCGCGCCGAGTTGCGGCATCTGACCGCCCATCATGTTCTGCATCATCCCCATCAGCATCGGCCCCATCGCGCCCATCTTCGGCATCAGGCCCATCGCGATGATCGGCAGGAACTGCTGGATAAAGCCGCCGTTGTTGCTGCTCTGAGACTTCTGTTGCTCGAGCAAAATGATCTGGTTGTTGAGCTTCTGGATCTCCTGCCAATAGCCCCAGTCTCGCTGTTGCATGCCGGCCTGCATGTCGACGCCGCGTTGCAACGCATCCCACCCGGCCTGGTTGACGCGACCCTGGGCCTCGGTGTGCGCCAGATTCTTGGTGACCACGTCGTACAACTTCTCGTGGGCGTTTTCGGCGTGCTCACGGGCCTTCTGGACGTCCATTCGCATCTCGGCCTGCCACAGCCGTTGCTCGTGCATCAGCAGGCTCAAGTGCTGCATGAACAGCATCATCGGGTCCGTCACGACCTCCCCGTAGTCCATTGGCCCTCCACCACCGTAGGCCGGCATCCGTGGCGCTGGCGGAGCGGACGGCGACTCTGGGACGGCGACCGCGGTGGATTGATCGTCGTATTCCATTGCGGCGTTCAACGAGAACGTGCAGTAGCCGGAATCGACCGATGGTCCCTGTTCGCGCTTCTCCTTGAAGCGGACGCGGTACTTGGATTGGCGTTTGACCTGGAAATTGTGGTCGTAACAGACCGCCAGGATGAGTTGGGCGATCTGCTCGGTATCGAGCTCGGGGAGGTCGGCGTGGGTCTTGACGCTGGGAAAGTTGAGCTCGTTGAGCGGTTCGTGTCCGTCTTGGAAGTCCGCAGCGATGTACGCCTTGTAGAGACCAGCCCCGACGACCTCGGGGAGTTTCTTGGCTAGCTTCGCGGGGACCTTGAAGGTGTGACCGGGCGGTTCAAATTCGCGGCTGAAGGTGTACGGCGGTTGGCGGCTCATGTCGCAAACATACCTGAGCGGTGACCAAGATCCGACGTTTCATTTTTTCAGGCACTTACGTTCTACCACTCACCGGGGAACCCGGGTGATCCCCGGGGACGTCCCCGGCACCTGGGGAGGTCGGGGACGGGGACCATTTGCGTTTCCAAAAAGTTTGTGGTTGAGCGTTGGTTGTAGGCCGTTCGCCTCCAGGCGCGGCAACCCCCGGAGTCTCCAAACGCAACCCACATCAACCGCGCCCTGGTGCGCGCCAGAGGAAATCAAATGGCTCGCAAGAAGCACACTTCGATGAAGAAGTACAACCCCGAGAAGTTCATGTCCGAAATGACCGAGCTCGCGGCTCAGTCACCGCAGGACGCCGCCGAGGTCGCCGCCACGTGGCGAGAGCGCTTCCACAACGCGATGGAGGAAGGCGCCAAGACGACCCAGAAGGCGCTCGGGATCTCGATCGCCGCCGCGACCGCCTTCGGGATGTCGTTCTGGGACGGCAACAACGAGGCCGCCGCCGAGTCGATCGTGGACGAGTGGCTCGCCACCCCCGAGGCTTCCGCCGCCGCCGCCGAGGCCGGCGTCGACCTGGCCACGATGTCCGAGTACGAGCGCGAGCGGTTCGTCTTCACCCACCACGAGGAGGAGAGCGACCCCCGCAAGATCTTCGGCATCGACAAGGTGCTGATCGGAACCCTGTTGCTTGGCGCGGCCGCCGTGTTCGAGCTCGCCAAGGACTACACCCCATTCGTCGAGGCAGCGGCCATCGGTTCGGCCGCCTACTGGGCCGGCTCGATCGGCTTCCGCCTCGGCAAGGAGCGCAAGGAGGAGTCGCTCGAGGCCGAGGCCGCCGCAGCCTAGCCAACTCCCACAAGTCCCCTCGGGTCGTTTCCCAGGAGCGAAGCGACTAGCTCCCTAGAAGCCAAACGACTGGGCGAGCAGCGACTCGAGGACAACCAAAGCCGCTTCGGCGGTGCAACCCAGCAACAACCCGGGCGGTTTCGGCCGTCCACAAACCAAGAGGAACAAGGACATGAATCAAGGACAGCTTGCTCGTCAGGTCCAGCTCGCCCAGCAACAGGCCCGTCTGGCCAGCTCGCAGCAGAACGCCGCGAGCGTGGGCGCCTGCGCACCCCAAACCAGCCCGTGGCCGCCCACTCCAGGGTACGGCACCGGCGAGTACGGGTTCCAGTACGGACCCAACCGCGACATCTTCCCGGGCCTTCCGCAGAACGCCCCGTGGGTGCCGCCTCAGGGGATCGTCAACCCGTACCAGGTGATCCAGCAGAACTACTCACCGCTCGGGGCTCGCATGCCGCTGCCTCCCGGTGGGGCGGCCGCGACGATGTCGATCTTCCCGAACCACGGGTTGTTCTACATCGCCGGCATCCGCGTCTGCAACGAGTGCGATGAGGTCGACATCATCCGTGTGACCACGGGTGGCGCCGATCTGGCCCGCAACGCCGCGCCCTTCGACGCGGCCGCGTACAACACCATCGAGTGCTTCTGCCCGGTGGACTGGGGCTGCATCGCCAAGGAGCAGCCGCTCAACATCACCGCTGCCGCGGTGGGAACGCCCTCGGTCGGACCCACGCTGAACTTCATCCTGTTCGGTACGCAGCAGCAGAGCTGGAACAGCTGCTACCCGGGTCTCCCGGCCGCGATCGGGCTCCAGCCCGGCGTGTACGGTCACCCGGCCGCCGGCGCGATCCCGCCCGGCTAGTAGCCGACTCGGCCTTCTGGGGGGAGCTTCGGCTCCCCCCCGCGGGCCGTCGTGCGCCCAGAGGGTCACATGGGTCGGCTGGCAAATCGCCATCGCACATCGCGTTCACTCGCGCTCCCGTCTTCGGGCGGTCGCGTGTCAGTGGGCGGGGCCAGTTGCGACTTCGACCCTTCGGGCGGCATTCGTTGCGAGTTCAAGCGCGGCCAAGGATCCGACCACAAGTTGGAGCCCGGCTGCTACGTCAATGTGGGGGAAGGACGCTGGCACTGCCCGGGCGTCCCGCAACTCCACGGTCGGCCTGTTCGGCAGGTCAACGGTCTCAATTCCGACTCCAAGACGGGCCAGTCGTGGGCCAGCGTCGGTGGGGTCACAGTCCCAGCTTTCCCCGTCAGCGTCGGAGCTCGACGCGCCAAGAGGTCCAACATGTTCGGCAAGAAAAAGCGCCGCAACCGTGGTCGCCGCCGCAAGGTCAGCCCCGCGCACGTCAACCCAAGCATTCCGACCGGGCTGCCTCGAGGGCGCCTGCACAACCCGAGCATCGGCACCGGCCTCGGCCTGGGGCGCTACCAAAATCCGCACCAGTCCGACGCGTGCAAGGCGTGCTCGATGTGTGGGGGGGTCTGCACCTACGACCCCTTCGAGAAAAAGGTGAACTGCAGCGGCTACTCGAGCGCCCAGTGTCTGCAGGCGGCGATGGAGATTCTCTCGAAGCAGCGAGGCACTCCGGCGGCGCCGGGTGGTGGCCTTCGCGGGCGCCGCCGGGGGCGCAAACGGGGGCGCTTCGCCTCCGTCGCAGCTCGGCGCGCCAACCAGGACAGCACCATCCCGCGCCCCAAGGGGCCCGGGCGCCTGACGGCACGCCCCGGCCCCGGGCCGGATCCCGGCCGCTGCTGTGTCGACGAAGCCACCGGCCGCGTTCAGTGTCCGAACGGCAAGGCCGACTGGCAGGCCCACGGCGAGATTCTGCCGGCCGGCACCTACGGATGCTACGACGGGCCCAACGGCGAGCGACTTTGCTCGATCTCGTTGGGCGACGCGCACTTCAGCATTCCCGCGTGCCCGACCAGCACGCCGCCCAACGGCAAGACGCCGCCCGGCGAGTGCTGCTTCAACGTGAACACGGGGATGCTCGAGTGTGCCGGCGCCGCGCCGATCCCGGTCGAGATCGTCACCGAGTTCGAGTATCCCGACGGGCGCCCCGGCGTCAGCGTCAGCAGTCCGCAGCTCCCCGGTGGAGGGATGCGCGTCCCGCTGTGTGACAAACCGCCGACGCCAGGTCCCGAGTGCTGCGTGGTCCAGCACGAAGACGGTCGGTACACCCTTCAGTGCAACCCCGATCCGCACGGCTGGAACGGCCTGGACGTCACGGCGTTCACCAAGTGCTACGGCGCTCAGGGTTGCGCAGTGGAGTTCACCGACCCGGCCGGCAATCAGGTCACGCTGGAGATCCCGCTGTGCAAGCCGCCACCGGACAAGAAGCCCCCGCCCGACTGCTGCGTGGACGCCTCGACGACTCCGCCCACGCTGCAGAAGTGTAGCGACCCGGCCTACAACGGGACACCGGTTCAGATCGTCGACGTGGACGAAGCGACCGGCACCGTCATGGTCGGCGGCGTTCCGTGGAGCTCGGCGTTGGTGCGACTGCCTCTGTGTCCCGAACCGCCGGACATCGAGATCCCGCCGCCCAACGGCTGCCCGCCGGGCTATGTGCGTGACCCGGTCACCGGCGACTGCTGCCCGCCTCCGCGCGACTGCCCGCCGCCGCCCGAGTGCCCGCCACCCGAGGAATGCCCGCCCTGGACGTTCCCGTGCCCGGACGGCTACCTGCTCGACCAGTGGGGCAACTGCGTGCAGTGTCCGCCTCCGCAGGACTGTCCGCCGTGCCCACCGCCGACG
>JABAOH010071619.1_pt1 | contig 14889 bp, 10 predicted proteins | sample 7062181 | NCBI WGS metagenome assembly JABAOH01 (sample SAMN14538630, study PRJNA623070) | marine sediment metagenome | biome: marine biome [ENVO:00000428]; feature: marine pelagic biome [ENVO:01000023]; material: deep marine sediment [ENVO:00002113]; isolation source: pool of 5 deep marine...
GCGTTTATCGATGCTGGCGTATTGCCCAATAATATCGACATAAGTCGTGTCCAATATCAGGGCCTGAACCCCGACAAGCGTGTCGCGTTTTCGGTTCATCTTGCGAAACCTAATACGAGCGAGAATGTTGATTCGGCGTTTGCCAAATCGAAGGGAAGACTGTTTAGATTCGATGAGGGGCGAACGCAAGTTAGGGGAACTGCGATTGTGGCGATCGATGTCGAATGGAAAGATCTTGAGGAAGATTGGCCCAGACTATGCAAACCGGATTATTTTTACCTTCAAGAAGACAGCGCTCTGAATAGAATCTTTGAAAATGTCGGTGTCGTTTCTATGCGGCGGGTATTTCGTTCCGTCGAACAACCCGATGAGAGTCATCCGGGTTTCTATACGGTAAGAAAGTTAAAAGACCTATTGAAGATTGCGAAGAAGATCAATCCTGAGCGGGCGAGGCGCGCCTATCGAATCCTGCCCGATAGTATGCGCAATCTCGTCGTACCTGACAACATGGAGAACTGGTTTATTTTACGTTTGGGGGTGGGTTCGGATGTACACCAAGCTTTAGAGATGCTTGAAAACCAGCATGGCGTACAGAAGGTGTCTTTGGATTATCCGATCCAACTTGCGCAGCCAAACGACACGGAGTGGGACAATCAATGGGGTCTTCAGAATACAGGTGCAAGTGGAGGACTGCCAGGATTCGATATCAACATCGAGGAAGCTTGGAACGCGACCGCGCCGCTGCAACCTGTGGTTGTGGCGGTGATCGACACCGGTTTCAACGAGAACCTGAACGAGCTTAAGAATCGGTTGTGGACGAATGTCTTCGAGTCGCCGAACGGAGTGGATGATGATTGCAACGGCTACATTGACGACATTCATGGAATAACCACATACGACCGTCTTGCGATCGATTACAGTGCTAGCCCTCCATGTTCGGTCTCACCAGGTGGACCGTCTACAGCGCTGGGTACGCACGCGACTAAAGTGGCTGGGGTCATTGCCGCCGAGGCCAATAACAGTGAAGGCATTGCCGGAACTGCTGGCACGGATGACGTGCGTTTGATGAACATCGCTTTGGGGATTTTCTCTGGAAGACAATTCCCTCCGGGATGGTCGGATGTGGCGGAGGCCATCTGGTATGCCATTAGCCCGACGTTCGAAATTCCTGAGGACGGGAATCCAGTATACGGCGCCGATATCGTGAATATGTCTTTTTCATCTTCGCCGTGCAATTTCTTGACGAGAGAGGCGATCTACGCAGCACATGATGCTGGCTTGATTCTCGTGGCCAGTGTGGGAAACGACGATGTGAGATTTACCAAGACAGAGTCACTGTCGATCGGTGTGTATCCCGCCAGTTTACCGGGCGTGATCGCAGTCGGGGGTAGTACTCGGGACGGTTTTAAATGGGCCTCAAGTAATTATGGTCCCGGGTTGGATCTCGTCGCGCCGGCAAGTGAGGTGATTACCATCACCCATGACCAAGATAACCTCACGCAAACGAGTACCCAGGTGACACAGAGTGAGGGCACAAGCTTCAGTAGCGCCTACGTATCGGGCGGCGCGGCTGTCATCCTGGGCAGGNNCTGGGCAGGTATCCTGCGATCACAGTTCCATACATGCGTCAATGGATCCGAGCGAAAGCGCGTGACATGCTCGATCCTATGGATGATGGTTCAAATCACGTCGGTGACGACGAGTGGACGGGAGCCGGGATGTTTGACGTTGGGGCGGCAACCACTGCATTAGCAAACCCAACGGATCAACCGCTTGTTGTGGAAATCTTAATTGAGAAGGATTGGAATTATGCAGGTTCTCAGCCACCAGACCGACCGTTTAATGTGGGCGGGCAGCCTGACTTAGGAATCCATGTGGAAGGAGACTCGTTGAAAGAATGGAGGCTTTCTTACGGTCTTGGCGATGCTCCCCAATCCTGGATTGATATTCCAGTTCCCGATTCAGTTCGTTTCCAACAGCAACCCGAACCTGTTTTCTCCTACGATTCTGTTTATCAAAATTGGGACATCGAGACAGGTCACAATTATCTAGATACCGATCCCCTCACAAATAAAGAAATCTACACGCTTCGCCTGGAAGCAGAAAACCTTGCGGGAACGACGTTCACCGCCTATGACTGGTTTGTACCTGCAAGAGCCAGTATCGTATTCCCGATGGTAAATTGGACCTTGGTTCCGGATTGGGGTTGGATTCCGATTACAGGCTACATCGATACCCGATCGGCAGCGAGTGCTATCGTTTCCGTTTACAGTGCTTCAAATCAGCTTTTGTGGGAAGGTGGTCCTCTCCCTCAATCCCCATCCAACCACTATAACGAATACCGCCCACCCCCTTCCCCGTTACCCGCAGTGGCGGGGTTCAATTTGGTGCACAATTACGGCTACTGGGGAGGAATCCCTCAGTTTGATCCCGTCTCCGATGTCTTGTCATCAGAAGGATGGATTGAGTATCGTCTCACGGTTCAATCGGGTGCGCGAGTAGACGAAGACAGCGTTGCTGTTTATGTCGATAATACGCACTTTAACGCTGATTACTGGCCCTTGTTTCACGAGGCGATTGAGTATGAAGGGGGTTACGGCACAGAAAATCTCGCAGATTATCCTCTGTTTGCGTGGCGGCGGTATGACGACATTTTAAAGGTAAGTGAGAACGGTGGAGGAACAGAACCGCGGCTTTTCCTGCATACTGATAAAAGTGTAATGGCATTGGACGGAATGGGTTCTCTAGTCTGGGAACGGAGACCCTCGGGCGCGCTGCGCTATCCTTACAGCTTTGACATTTCTCATGACATGGTGATTGAGGATGTGGATGGAGATGGAAATCAGGAGGTCTTGTTTTCCGTCACCGAGCTTCAGGATGGTTGGAAGACTCGAGTTCTATTGCTCAATGCCGAAGATGGGACGCCATACAACGGGAATTGGCCAGTTGAATACGATAAACCTCGCGATCTTTCAGCAGGGTATGTCGCCCTCGGGGATGTAATGGGTAATAGCAATCCTGAGATCTTGTTTCTTGAACCCCGAAATTTCTATTACGGAATTCCTGAAGAGGATTTGGCGCCCGCGAAGCTCCATGTTCTTGATCTCAATGGCAATGGATTGTGGGTGCACGAATTCGCCATCGAGGATAACTGGATAGGCCCTCTCGAGTTGGTCGACCTTGATGGGAATGGCAAGGATGAGATATTTTTGCTAGGCCTCGGGATGGTTCTCCAGGGCAATGACACTATTTTCACCGGCTGGGAGTCGCTGGGCGCCGGCCTCCAATCCGTAATGCTGTTACAAAAAGGAGATAGCAGTAAAGATGTGGTGGTGGTTGGCTATGGTGAAATGTATCTAAAATCGCCCTCTGGCGTGGACCGCCCCGGATGGCCGATTGAGGGGTACAACGCGATGGTCGGACAGATCGTATCCGGCGGGGATGAAGAAATTGTGCTTTGTGGTGAAACACTCAATGTTTTCGAAACAAGCGGCAATCAAGTGGCTTCGTTTCCGGAAGTTAATCTTGACGGGACGTGCGATGGGTTGGAAATTTTGGACGTAGATCAAGATGGTGTGGATGAGATCGTGGTTCTTGTGCATCGCTACAAGGACGACCCGGCTGCGAACGAGAGGATCGGAAGTTTCCTTGAAGCCTTTGAACTCAATGGAACTCGACTCGCAGACGGCGACGATCGCTGGCCAATCGTCTTGGCGCTACAGTCTTTTTTCGATTACCCTCGCACACCTAAGCTCAATCGGCAGGTCGCCTTTGGCGATGTCGATGGAGATGGACATGTTGAAGTGGTCCAGCATCTGCACATCGGACCCTATGGGCTTGAGCTCGTGGATCAGGCATTCGCTGTGCCGAGTGCACAGATCGAAATTTTGCATTTGGAATGAATTAAGGAGTGAACTGGGTAACTTTGAAGATGCTTCAACCTCGATGGGCGAACGATTTATAGGGCGTCATTCCTGGGATCAGGTGGAGGAGTTTCACCCTCCGCCTTTTCTCACACTTTGCATTGTGAAGCGGTTAGGCAATATAGGTGAAAGAACCGGCAATACAGTTTTATAGGGATCCGTGACAAGGGATCAGGGAGGGGTGTTTAGCATCGCAGTTATCCTGGAGGTATCCAGTTCCATTCTGCTGTTGAACTCATTGCTTGAACTTCGAGAATGTTGTATCGTTGGTTGAGATGCAAAGGCCTCATACCGAATGGGCCTCCTATAACTGGTTAACGGAATACAAAAGCCCGGCCTAGCACAAGGTGGGGCTTTGTTTATAGAAAGGGGGGACATGCGAACGATATTTCGCTAGTTCGAGAAATATTTTTAATCAGACGCGAAGATAACGCCGGCATAACAGGAAGCGTGTAGAATTGGGTACAGTCCATGTGTGAAAAGGGGTAAAGTGATCGATAAAGAGGAGATGGGGGATGGAAATTAAGCCTTGCCTAAAGGAGGTGCGGTGATGATCAATTTGTTCCTGCGATCCACAATCGTGTTGGCTTTGCTCTTTGGTCTGTTGTTTGCCGTCGGGATGGTCGTTGTCGTAGTTGCCGACCTGCCGGTTTCGACGGCGGTGATCTTCGCCCTCTTCATTCTCCTGCTTCAATACCTTCTGGGCCCCACGATCCTAGAGTTCATCTATAAGATCGAGTGGCGCGAGGCGGGGAGTGTGGACCCACAACTGGCGAGCTTTATCGAGCGAGTCTCCGCAGAACGGAAGATTCCCGTGCCACGATTTGGTGTGATCCACGACGGCAATCCCAACGCTTTTACCTTCGGCCATTACCCTGGCAATGCTCGTCTGGTCGTCACGGCGGGGTTATTGAATTTGCTCGATCCTGAGGAGCGGGACGCCGTCGTGGCCCATGAATTGGGCCACATAGCACATTGGGACTTCGTTGTGATGACGATGGCGGCCGCTGTTCCGCTCATCCTGTATGTCATCCATATCGCCACCAGGAATTGGAGCGATGATAGCGATAGTAACCTCGGTTTTGTCGTCATTGCTGTTGCCATCCTCTCGTACGTCGCCTATGTCGTCAGTCAATACATCGCCTTGCTGCTCTCCCGGATTCGGGAGTACTTCGCCGACCAATTCGCCGCTGAAGTGACCCACAGTCCCGATGCGCTTTCCTCTGCACTGGTCAAGATCGCCTACGGGCTCGCAAGAGCACCAAGAGAAGAAGGCAAAAAGGACGACACGCGCATGATCGCCGGAAGAGCGTTCGGCATCTTCGACCCAAAGGCGGCGCAAACCCTAGCGCTCGTGAGTGCCGGCAGTGGCAGGGTGTCCACGGCTTCGATGGAGAGCGCCATGAAGTGGGACCTGTGGAACCCATGGGCTTGGTTTTATGAGTTTGGTTCTTCCCATCCTCTACCAGCCAAGCGTATTCGCGCTCTTGAACTTCAATCCAAAGCCTACAATCAGGTGCCCCGCTTTAGCTTTCGAGCGGAACGTCCTGAGAGTTACTGGGACGAGTTCCTCGTGGATATTTTCATCAATAACCTTCCTTTCTTAGGCTTGCTCTTAGGGCTTCTTGTGTTCTTGGTGTTTGGTCTGCTCTTACAGATTGGTGTGAATTTAATAGGCCTGCTTCTGCTATTTGTGAGCGTAGGCTGGTGGCTCAAGCGGCGGTTCTCCTACCGGCATGAATTCTCTGAACAGCGGGATGTCGCATCTCTCATTGACGAAGTCAAAGTTTCTCGCGTTCGCTCAATCCCATGCACGATACAGGGGAAGATCATAGGTCGGGGCGTGCCGGGACTCTTTTACTCTGAGGACTTGGTTCTACAAGACAATACCGGCTTCATCATCCTAGACTACCGTCAGCCGATCCGATTCCTCGAGTTTCTCTTCGGTTGGATAAAAGCCGAGTCACTCATCGGTCAGCGCGGGACTGCAGTTGGTTGGTATCGACGAGCACCCAGACCCTACTTCGAGATGCTGGAATTGCGCTTGGAGAACGGGGAGATGGTGAACAGTTACTTTTATCCCGTGACCCAGTTCCTCGTTTACGCCGGGATGGTTATGGGCGTCTTGCTGATGTTCATATAGTGACAAGGGATCAGGGGTTAGGGATTAGGGGCGATGTGAAAGAAACAGGCGGAGGGAGAAATCCCTCCGCCTTGACTCACCCGTTGTGCGGCGAGAATTGCGGGTTTGACTTTCGCTCAGGCCTCCAATCGATCTTTGATGTTTGCTAGGAGAATACCCGCTTCACGTTCGTTCATCTTCACGATGACACCTTCGGCCAATTTGCCCAGCACCGGGACAGGTACGGTGTATTCGATGTCAACGTGCAGCTTTGTGCCCTCTCCTTCGGGGGCAAAGCTCCAGACGAATTTGCTCTGAATGCCGCCTTTTGTTTCGCTCACGAGGCGTTGATTTTCTACATACTCCGTCGTCTCGCTCGCTCCTTCGAGTGACAAGCCAGCCATTTTGTAAACCCAGCTGAATCTCCTGCCCCCGGTGGGGAGCGGTTCGACGTCTTTCACGGCCACCATGCTAGGCCAGACCTCGGGAAAGTTTGTCGGCTCCTCGATGAATTGGAACACTTTTTCGACGGGTGCGTTAATGGTCACGGTACGATCTATTTTCGCCATCTTCGTGCCTCCTCCACCCTGGCAATAGAAGACTAATCACGCACAACGAGCTTGGGGTTGTCTTGGTCTTCCAGGATCATGGCCCGCCCGTGAGCGCGATGCATGCTGTACGCCTGAGCCAGTCTCCGTGAGCCCGCCTAAAAACGTGAGGGAGAGCGTAGAGGTCAGGGTTACGGCAAAGGCTCGGTTCGGTGAGCCGTCTTCGGCAAACCGACGAATGGACGGGGTCATTTGCTTGAAAAATCAAAGGGTTATCCAGGATGGTTTCATCGTACTGCTTAACGCCCCCGAGATCAACGGTTGGGGAGGGGGACGATTCGAGTTCTCGTGTCAAGGAGGATGCACTTCGACTCCATTTCCTGTGTTTTCGTCTTTCGACCTGGCATGAGGTGTCAAACGAAGAAGAGGTTTTCGTTTTGGATTGTGCGCTGAGAATGTTCTGCTTCTTTCGTAAAGTTGTATTCGCGCATCCTTCAACAAGTTCAGGATGAACTTAACTTGACGGAGTGCAGTCCAAGGACGGTCGGTGCTCTGTAAGTGTCCTTTCGAAGACATTTTGCACCGCCAAGGATGATCCCTGAGTTCTTCATGCTCATGTGCGTGAATGGTACTTGAGCTATACGATATAGTTTGATCTCCGGGCTCAGATAAGCTAGACTGGGTGGTAATCGCTCACGTAATCAGGAACACAGCACAGGACAAAATTGCAAGCTCATTGCGTGGGACCTCAAGTTAGAAAGCTCTTCGCTGGTTTCCCAGCCTGTAGTAAACGGGAAAGCTCTCCTTTATCGCACCCCAAATCCCCGATGCCACAACTCAAACCCCTGCTCCGTTCTATCCGTGGGAAACTGCCTTGCCAGGACAGATTCACTTTATTCGAAAGGAGATCTGTATGCGCCGAATGGTTCAGGCTCAGATCTTTATTCTATTAAGTCTTCTCCTTTCAGCCTGTGGTCGAACCGCCCAGCACGTGGGCATCCGCGCCTGGATTGACGCACCCGTGGATGGGCTCGAGATTCCTATAGGCCAGATCGTGAAGCTGGAAGGTCACGCCGCGGGTGGCCAGGGCGTCGCTCGTATCGAGTTCTGGACGAACGGGAAGCGGATCATCGAACAAGGAGATCCCGAGAGCGTTGGATTATTATCACGCTTCGAGCACATCTGGGTTCCGGAGTCACCTGGAACATATCTGGTGGAACTGGTCGCATACGACAACGCTGGCGCTGAAAGTGCACGCGACAGCATTACGGTATACATCGTAGCTGAAGCTGTCTTGGGGATCAGCGACTCGGAAACAGCGACTCCCCATCACACCACTACCGCGACCCTTTCCCCTGAAACGCCGACTGTAACACCTACCCGTGAATTTACCCGCACGTTGACTCCTCCCCCTCCAGAGGACACGAGCGGACCTCCTGCTCCAGCACCGGTCTCACCCAAAGGCGGCGTTACCCTCGCTTGCAGCGCTATCGCCGATCTGAAGTGGAACGCTGTATCTGATCCTAGCGGGATCGCGGAGCACCGTCTTGCCCTTGAGCGTCACCCTGGGGATAGCAATTGGACCGCTGCATCTGGAAGTCCGTGGTCCGGTGTCATGGGTACTTCCCGAAATGTCTCCGTGGAGTGCGGTTGGTACTATCGATGGCGTGTTCGAGCGAAAGACGGCGTCGGCAATTGGGGCGATTTCTCCTCGTGGGCGACCTTTGCGGTCACCCTGGACTGAGCTGGAGTTGAATCATGAAAGACAAACGAATCCTCAGGATTGGGGCGCTGGTCCTTGTCTTGATCTGCCTCATGATCGCACTTGTGGGTTGGATCTTTCAGACTCGGATGCGGGCGAACCTGCGTGAATTGCGCCCGCTCGTCCTGATTCATACCCCTCATAATCAGCAGAAATTTGCTCTCGGCGAGGCGGTAACCATTCATGCGATAGTTCGAGAGCAGGGTGGTGTGGAACGCATCGAGCTTTGGGTGGACGGGGATTTCGTGACGGAAGAAATCGCTCCCGAAGAAGTCCCCACCTCCTTGGTGTTGCATACAGCTTGGACAGCAGATAGCGTCGGAATGCACAGCATCATCATTCGAGCCCGTTCAGCCGGAGGCGTTGAAGGCCAGGCTTCATTGCGGGTGGAAGTGCTGGGGGAGATTTTCCCGCCTGAAGAGGGTGAGGTCGGTGCGGACCTCGCTCCAGCTGGAACAGAGGACGATCAGCCCGCCGTTGGCGTCGGCCTTGCGCCTAGTGGCAATGCCATGGAGCCTGAGGAGCACGTCGCAGCGCCTGGTTCGGTGGAGGAGGTTGCGGAGCGGTTAGGGGTTCCTTCAGTAGATGCTCCGGCACGAGGCGATGAACCTCTTGTTCTGCGTGTGGAGATCCTGGGTTTGCAAACCGATAGGCATTACGGCGGGCTTCATTGTTATCTTGGCTCCGGCGATATACCACCACGTTGGTATCCTGACGAGGACGGCGATCAAAGCACCGACGAGTCCTTTCCCAGTCTGGGGGGCGGTGCGTGGGACGTGGCTTCCACGCTCTCCGGCGAGCTGGCACCCAGCTTCCCAACGACCTCCATGGATCCAATCGACTTGGATGTCACCTGCGTCGGCTTGACCCATGGCGGAATGGAAGCCGTGGAAATAGGCCGAGTATTTAAGTCCATAGGACCTGATGAGTGGGATGGGATCACCCGCCGGGCGGGGAGCACGGACATCGAAGGTCACTTCGACTTGGATTACCGCGTTGGTTCCGCCGTTGGATCCGCGCCGGGCCATCGCATTGAACTCGATTTAGGCATGACCCCGCCCATAAATCTGAGGCTGGGAGCTTGGACCTTAGAGTGGGACTACCAACCCCGGCCGGGCGAAGAGGAAATCGATGGCTTTCGTGTTTTTCTCAACGACGTCCTGCAGTGGACCGAACCTGCGGACGCCCGGCAGAGCTACTTACCTTACGAGTGGGTCAACCCACCTTGTGAGCAGGATTACCGTTTCCATGTGGATGCCTTCCGTGGCGAGGATTGGTCGCCGGCTTCCAATACACTCACGATCCCTGGCGGCGAGCCAGGTAGTGAGGAGTGTGAGCGCACGCTCATTGTGGAGTTCGAGACCTTGGAGACTTTCGACCTCGGCAGAGACCAAGACCACGACGATTGGGTAGGTCCGGTCGACGGCTCCTTTTACGCGGGTGATCAGGAGGTGCGCTTCGACACTCGTTGCTCGGGATCTGGTCGTCTTTGCGACATCATGGGTCTTGGACATTTCGAGACGTACTCAATTCACGATCTCACCACGAATTGGGGGAGCGGTACATCTACGATCATTGTGAACGTCCCGCCGGATGAGGACTTGGTGGTTGGTTTTGCGATCACGGATCACGATTGGCGAGACACGGATCCGGTCTGTGCAGACTGGCGACCCATTTGGTCCGAAGACATGGATCGAGTCCAGCATACAGGAGTCGGAGGCCGAGAGGTCGGTTGTGATGTATCCTTCACGGTGCGTCCGGCTTTTGGTAGTCCGAGAGGTGAGGCCGGGGGGCCACCGCCCCTGCCATTGCTTGGCGTGACGAATCTCACGGTCGACGAAGACACGGGCCGACTCGAAATCCACGTGCGCAACAACGGTACTGCCACTTGGCCGGGGAGAGACCTCGATGTAATCGTCAGGTGGCCTTCTGGTGCGCTCATCGGACAGTACGTGTTTCCGGAGCTAATCCTACAACCCGGTCGGACTATCATATTGCATGACCCTGAATTGGTACCTGGTCCTTACCCACCTTTGGGCGCCTGCGTATTGTTGGATCCCGGGAATCAGGTTCCAGAAGAGGACGATTATTGGCCCGGTTGGACGCGGGGAGAGTGGTGCAGGCCGTTGCCCGACCTCACCCTCACCGACGTTGTCGTGGATCAAGTCAATGGGCGTCTCCTGGCCACGGTCCAGAACATCGGCCCCGGCTCGATAGAGAACCGGACGCTGAATTTGGAAATCCGTCTCCAGGATGACAGGACCATCGTGCCGGAGCATGGTTGGTCTGACGTCAGTATGGAACCGTGGGAAGCGCGGGTGTTAATCTGGGAAGCCATGCCGGAGGGGGTGCGGGAGATCCTTATGGAGGGCTACCAGGTGATCGTCGATCCCTACAACAGGATCGCCGAGACCGATGGATTTAACAACACCTACACGGTCCCGGCAGGTGGTGACTTCCGCATCATGTGGGTTGCCGTGGATGTTCCCTATTACCTCTTCTGGAACGCCTACGACCAGCGATTTACGAACGAGGATACCTTTTTCACTCGTGTGATCGCTGAGACCGAAGGGACTACGCGTCTACTCGCCGATTGGGAGGAATCTTGCACGGTGCATGAGATGGCCGATCACGTAGATCATTATGAGTGTATGGGCGATGACCTGTACGAGGAAGTTGAGCTCGAGGGCGATGAGACGGTTGCCTTTTTCATGTCCGGTTTTCTGCACGTGGGACCGGCTTGTATGGGTGAATGTGACTACCAACTTGGTTACGGGGTGATCAGGGTTCGACCGGAGGAATGGTCTGAAGCGGGTCGCTGTAGGACCAGCGGGGAACGTCATTTACCCGTATCCGGGCTCCTGTATCCTCCCGATCTCGTTGGGGATGGGTGGAGAGTTTATTACGAAATATGCCGCTTGGGGGAGTAACTCCTGGCACTACCGGAGGTGGTCGCACATCGTCACTTCGACTCTTACTCTGAATTGCCGACGAAGCTGATTGCCCCTCCTATTGTGCTTACAGTCCAATCGAACCTCAGCAGTTCAGATTATGAGTATCCTCGGCACATTGGTCACGCCGAGCTGCAAGAGATTGATTTTGAAAATATCGCGTAGTCCACCCGCGACAGCGCGACACCGATCAGCAGCACCATCCCGTATACCAGCCAGGCTGGGCCTCTGTTGGCGCCGTCCCCAGCGGTCACGATGGTCCCGACGACCGCGCCCACCACTGCCGGGGCGTACACCCCCACCTGGGCTAAAAGCCAGCGCCAGCCCATCGGCCGGTAATCGGTCGTGACCGTGGTGTAAGCCCCCGCCAGATGCCATAAGGTCCACGAGATGGTTTAGGTCGCCACGACGAACGTGATCAATGGCTGCTTGCGAACAAGATCCAAAATGGAGTCCATGGTTCCCCAGCGAAATCGAATCCCCCACGGGAGTTTCCGTGGGGGATGGCATCCTATTCGTCCAGATGGAAGACCTCTTCGACCGGCACTCCAAAAGCCTGGGCGATCTTGAGAGCCAGAAAGGCCGAGGGGATGAACACCCCGTTCTCAACGGTGTTGATGGTCTTACGGGTCACGTTCACCCGGCGGGCTAGCTCCTCCTGGGTCCAATCGTTCATCGCCCGGAGTACCTTGATTCGGTTCTTCAGCGGTTTCTTGGTCATGAGGCTTTATACCGGGTCGCAGATCGGGTAGAAGAACGAGGCCAACCCGAAAAAGGCGCTGGCTGCGATCGCTCCAATATAAGCCGCCTTCCACGACCCCATCTCGATGGCCTGGATCAGCTCATTATTCAAGGCCTCCCGGATCGAGGGGCTGTCCTTGATCCGCCGAGCCATTGCTACCGACCCGAATGTGCTGAGGGCAATCACCACCACGCTGGCGATCAGCATGATCAAAACGGCTATCCCGATCGGCTCCTGGTTCAAACCGCTCTGGCGGAAGAAGAAGCGGGCCATCGAGAGGATCAGGAATGGCACGAACCCGATCAAGAACCATTCCAGGTAGCGCATTCGCCTCCGGTCCAGGGCTTCGATGTCATCGGTCATTCTGGGCTCCTTGTTTCAGCGTTGTCGCTGGATTACCATAGCTTCCATGCATGTAACCCAGGTGGTACAATTTGTAACCTATAGGTTACTTTAAGTCAAGAGGAAATCTGTGCGTATCAGAGCGGGGCTGGTGAGTGTCTCTTCATATGTGGGGACGGACTGGGATTCCGCTGTGAAGATTGATATCTTCAAATATACCAATGTCTTGAGACTGGCCTAATCCTCGCTTCCCTAGCGAAAAGCAACCTCATGAATGGACCTTTCGGGTTTGAACGCTCGCAATAATCACGGCGAGAGGTCGTAATAGGGCGCGATGGCGAACGAAAATCGCGATCGCGGAAAGGATGGATGGGGAAAATCCCATCCATCTTTTCGTTGAAGGATGCTTCCTGACATCAAAGTGGCGAAATGCCATTCGATGGACTATGTTACAATTTAGTCAATAAAGGTAATAATAGTATACAAACATGGACACGAAGGGTCTTGAACTCCGTGGAGGATGATCCAGGATCCTGAAGTCTTGTCACGAGTTTAACGTTTTTGGATACACAGCGATGACAAATACCCCCCGCAAAGTTGCCGAAATTGTACGACCGGAAATCGTGATTGAAGGTGCCGGTGTGCGCTTGCGTCGTTCCTTCGGGCCAAGTAGAGCCAATCCGTTCGATCCGTTCCTGTTGTTTGACCATTTTGCCTTCAATGATCCGATTGAGGGTCCTATCATGGGCTTCCCCATGCATCCTCACCGTGGCATTGAAACCGTCACCTATATGCTGGAAGGCAATACGCGCCACCGTGATAGTCTTGGAAATATGGGCGTCATCGGTCCTGGTGATGTGCAGTGGATGACGAGTGGGCGCGGCATTATGCACGAGGAAATGCCCAAGCGTGGGTCGAGCGGTCGGGTTAATGGTTTCCAGCTATGGGTTAACTTGCCTGCAGCACAGAAAATGAGCGAGCCACGTTACCAGGAGATTAACTCGGCTAGTATCCCGAATGTGGAGGAGGATGGCGCCGAGGTGCGCGTGGTGGCAGGTGAATACGAAGGCGTCAAAGGACCCGTAACGCAAATCGCCGCCCAACCGTTGTACATGGATGTGACCCTCCAACCTGCAACCGAGTTCACCCTTCCAATAGCGGAAGGTCATTCCGCGGTTGCCTACCTTTTTGAGGGTGAGGGCACCTTCGGAATGGATGTTGGGGGTCAGGGCGAGCTGGCTCAAGCGGTGCACATGGTGATCTTTGGAGATGGAGACCATCTCCGTGTGCGGGCAGGATTGAGTTCCCAGGCGCGATTTATCATCATCGCAGGCGCACCATTCAATGAGCCTATTGTCCCCTACGGTCCGTTTGTGATGAATACCGAGGAAGAGATAAGACAGGCATTGTTCGACCTGAGAAACGGTACCTTCGTTCAAAATTGATTTCCCCAGGCTACTTGAAGGAGAAGCCGAGTGTAGCCGCGATCCTTCTCAAGCAAAATGGGTTGTCCAAAAGATCACTGGCCAGCCCATTTTATGTGTCTATTTGATGAGACNNACTATGCCTTCGGCTCCGCTCAGGATGATGCTGGGGATAGGCGTGGGAGTCGCTGCTCCTGTGTTGGAGATTGGAAGTGCGAACCCGGGGAAGGAGGGTGGGGTCCCATGCCTGACTCAAGTATCACTGAACCCTTGGTCTCGTGCAGGTTTTGATTTTCTCCAATAGGACCTTTACTGGTGGACCTCCCTGTGTAGTAGCTTAGTACAGGGGGTCTATTGAGTAGAAAGAGTCCAATCCCTATCGTTTAACATAAAGTGTAAACGCTGTTCAGAGGGAACGTGAATGATCTCTTGAGCCACCTTCTTTTACTTCTCGAGAAGATTGGCGCGTCATGCATTTTTCTGAGATCATACAACGGCGAAAGGTCGGGCTACATTTTCTCAATCTTGTGAGCGAGAAAGCAACTATGTAAGCCTTTCTTGAAGGGGTTTTTCTGATGGATGTTCAGAGTGCGTTACAAAACCTTACTGACTCCTTGAAGGATGCTCTGGAGGGAGCCAAAGCAGAGGGGGCTCAAGCTTTCGAGGCGGGTGAGTTTGAATCTGCTCAACAAGCTGCCTGCCAGGGGAAGGCGATCGAAGCGATATTGGATGAAGTGAAACAGATCGGCAAACGTTGGGACGCAATTAAGGCACCGCAGGAGATTTCCCAGGCACCAAAAACTCTATCGTTGGGATCGGAAGCCACTGAGGAAGACTATATCATCCCCATCCTTTACGTGCTCGAAGATCTGGGGGGTAAAGGTTCGACCGAGGAGATTCTCGATAAGGTCGAGACGCTGGTGAAGGATGACCTCAAACCTGTGGATTACGAACTGTTGAATGATGGGGAGTCGATTCGTTGGCAGAATTCAGCCCGATCGGCACATGAGATCATGGCCAAACGTGGCCTACTGTATTCGGAGTCTGCAAAAGGAGTCTGGCAGATTACGCCTCA
>JABAOH010002295.1_pt2 | contig 14886 bp, 12 predicted proteins | sample 7062181 | NCBI WGS metagenome assembly JABAOH01 (sample SAMN14538630, study PRJNA623070) | marine sediment metagenome | biome: marine biome [ENVO:00000428]; feature: marine pelagic biome [ENVO:01000023]; material: deep marine sediment [ENVO:00002113]; isolation source: pool of 5 deep marine...
AGTACGCCTCTGGAGGCAGGAAGCTTGCGGAGAGTGCCGACGCCGTTGTTGTCTCCGCTCCCGCCTACGCCGCATCCACCCTTATTGGGGGACTGGACGGCGAGCTCTCCCGCCTCGTGGGTGATATCGCCTATGCCCCCATAGCGGCAGTGGCGATGGGTTTTACGAAGAAAACCCACGAGGACGTGCTCAACGCATTCGGATTTCTCGTGCCGCGCCTCGAAGGCAGAATGGTTCTCGGTATTCTCTTCGATTCGAGCATATTCACGAACCGGGCTCCCGAGGGACGCGCGCTCATCCGGGGGATGATAGGGGGAGCGAGAAACCCCGATCTGGCCCTTTTGCCGGAAGGTGACCTGGCGGGCATAATGAGGGATGAGGTTGCACAGATCCTGGGAATCAGGGAGGAGCCCTCGTATATCCGGGTGTACCGGCACGAGCAGGGTATCCCCCAGTATCCCGTCGGACATCCCGGCAGGGTCGAAAAAATCAGGGCGCGCCTGCGCCAGGTTCCCGGACTCTTCCTGAACAACAATGCATACGAAGGGATCGGTTTGAACGACTGCGTGAGAAACGCGAAGGTTGCGGCCGGGGAGGTGCTCTCCTACCTTCGGGCCAAAGACGCCCCGCAGTAAAACAGAGAAAAGAGGTCCATAGTCCATAGTTCCGAGTTCAGAGGAAAAACAGTTGTCCGTTTTCATACGAAACAGCATAGTTTCCATGCGGGAACCAACCGTTTCAGTGTTAGCGGTTAGAAGTTAGTAGTTAGAAATGAGAAACAGGAAATTAGTAGTTAGAAGTTAGCAGTTAATAGTTAGGGATGAGAAATTTCCTGTTTCTTGGAAGAATCTTTTCAATAAAATAAAAAGTGAGATCGTCTCAAAAGGAAAAAGACTCAAGGGGGAGTTCTATGAAGAGAAGATGGCTGACGATTATCGCTTGGGTGGCCCTTGCAGTGTGCATGTGCACCCTCTACCCTTCTCCATCACCTGCCGGTGACGTGGAAGACTCCATAAAAGAAGCGGAAAGACTTTACAAAAAAGGAGATTACAACGAGACGATCAAGGAGCTTACCTTTGCGATCCAGCTCGTTCGCAAGAAAAAAAGTGAGCGCCTGAAAGACATCTTTCCCCCTCCCCTTCCGGGGTGGGAAGGAAAAGAGGCGGAAATCACCGTTTCGAGCCAGGCGTTTCTCGGCGGCGGGATTCAGGCAAGCCGTGAGTACACGCGGAAAAACGAGAAAGTGACCGTGGAAATACTGATGGATAACCCCTTCCTACAGGGGATTCTTTCGGTGGTGGATAATGCCCTGTTCCTCGAACCCGAGTCAGAGCCGATCCGGGTAAAGGGAAACCGGGCGCAGATGGTTTATGACGAGGCGATGAAGGAAGGGGAGTTGAAGCTCGTGTACAGGAAAAAAATTCTCGTTTCCGTCCGGGGATACCGGATAGAATCGGCCGATGTTCTGAGGGAATACGCCGGTAAGATTAAGTTCGATTCCCTCGAAGAAATTGTGGATAAATGAAAAAATCGACAATGTGCACCCATTTCTGCGCTTTTCTGTCTCGTTCTTATTCTCCGGCGTGCCCGGCAGGAGAGGCTATTTATTTTGATATTTCCGGGTGAGGAGGGGGAAAATGGAAGGGGGGGTTTCCTGAGGAGGTTGATTGTGAAAAGATATCGTATGAGGAAATCGTTCCCTGTCGCCATTGCGCTTGTCATCTCGACAACGTTGCTGCTGTTCTTTCTGTCCGGTTGTGCGGTGAATCCGGTAACGGGCAAGAGAGAGCTCCACCTCGTCAAAGTGACGGAGGAGGAGGAGATCGATCTCGGCAGAAAGTCTTACGTTCCGATCGTTCAGCAGGAGGGAGGCTTTTACCGGGACAGTAAACTCGAGGCCTACGTTCAATCGGTGGGAGAAAAGCTCGGGAAGGTATCGCACAGGCCGAATTTGCCCTACACGTTCAGAGTCCTCAACGCGTCGGTGCCGAATGCCTTCGCGCTCCCGGGCGGGTTCATCGTCGTCAACCGAGGGCTTCTCATAGCCCTCTCTTCAGAGGGGGAGCTCGCCGCCGTCATCGGCCACGAGATCGGCCACGCAACGGCGCGGCACGCAGTGGCGGCGTACCAGCGGGCCCTCGGCTTGAACCTGGCACTTCTCGGGGTTGCCGTGGCCGGGGGATCGGGAGCCACCATGCAGCTCTCTTCGATCGGCGCCGGTCTCCTGCAGAACGGGTTTTCCCGGGAGCAGGAGAGGGAATCGGACTATCTCGGTATAGATTACATGGTGAAGGCGAAGTACGACCCGCGGGGGGCCATCGACCTTCAGGAGTATTTTTTTCAGGAGTTCGAGAAGGGGAAAAGCTCTCTCTGGATCGAAGGACTGTTCCGGACCCACCCTTTTTCCAGAGAACGGCTCGAGAACGTGAAAACCTACAGCCGGGAAAAATATCCGGCCGCCCTCGACGGGAAGGGGTATGTGCTCAACGAAGCGGGATATATCGAGAAGACCGGGCGATTGAGGGAGGTGCAGAAGGCCTACGATGTTTACGATGAGGGGAACAAGCTCCTCGGGAAAGAACAGAAGGAGGAGGCTCTCAAGAAATACCTCCGTGCAATCGAGATGGAGCCGCAACAGGCACCCTTCTACACGAAGGCGGGCCTCGTTTTTCTCATTGACGAGAATGCAAACAGTGCAATAACGTACCTTGATAAAGCTGTGAAAATCGATCCCGAGCTGGCGGAAGCCAGAGTCTACCTGGGCATCGCACATGAGCAGAAGGGTGAATGCGGAAAAGCGGTTGTCCACCTGGAAAAGAGCATGGACCTGATGCCCACCAGGACTGCGGCGAAGTATCTTGGAAAGTGCTACAGAAAGTTGGGCGATCACGAGAAAGCTGCGAAGTACGAGAAGATGGCCAAATGATGACGAGAGCTGATCTTTTTCATGAGGAAAGTCCCGGGGGAGAGAGATGAAGCAGTGGAGATGTAAGGTCTGCGGGTACGTTCACCTGGGGGATGAGCCGCCCGATGTATGTCCCGTTTGCGGGGCTCCCAGGGACGAGTTCGAACTGATTGGCAGCTGAGAATCGATCCTTCGAGAAAGGGAAAATTTCCCGTGTCCGGGTGCGCGGTTTTCCCGGCACGGATCGCAATTTGGCGAGCGCGCTACAAAAGTGGGATCTCCCGCCGGAAAAACTGGTAAAATTATCAGGTAACGGCTTTTTCCGTAAGGGCTGCAGTGTCGCTTGCAGCACAGGCGCTGATTGCGATCGGAAATTCGTCACGAAGGCCGTTACGATTTTATTTTGAGCGCAAAAAGCGATTCAGAAAGAAACAAGGAGGGATATAAATGGAGCTATCCGAAATTGTGAGGGTGATCCATATCGCCATCGGAAACGAAAAAGGGGCCTGCAAACGATACCTGAAGTTCGCCAAGAATACGAAGGATGAGAAGGGAAGGGTCGTCCTGTTGAACCTGGCGATGGACGAGATGGGGCACCTGGAAAAACTCGAAAAGCAGCTCTATGCCATGATGGAAGGAAAACCGTGGGTTCTTCCCGTTACCGACGAGGAGGATCCGGCGGTAGTGGAGACAGGAGAGGCCGACGTGGACCTGCTCAATCTCGACATCGAGGCTCTCGACGACCTCAAGGCGCTGGAGGTGGCCCTCGAGTACGAGATCCTCGCCAATAAATATTACCTCACCCAGGCGGGAAAAACGGACAACGAGGAGCTGAAGAAGCTGTTTCTCTCCCTTGCTGCCGAAGAGGAGATCCACAAAAATATTATACAGGCGGAGATCGACTCGATTTCCGATAGCGGTTTCTGGTTCGGTCACCAGGAATTCTCCGTCGAGATGGAATAATAACCGTAGAGAAGGTGAGTCGGGAGAAGGAAACCCCCATATCATCTGCAGGGAGGGAAGGCGACGGAGGCACGAAGCGGGAGAGTATTTCCTCCTCTCAACGTGGCTTCGGGACCTGCTCTTTTTGGAAAGTGCCGGGAGACGTTTTCTTTCCCCCACCTTGACTTTTTCCGGAGCGTACCTTACATTGAATTTTTTATATGCGTATTTTCCGGGGGCCTCATCCACAGGAGGGGGGAGATCCTATGCAAGCAGGGGGAAGTGAGATGTTTGATCTTGAAGCGATCATAGCCAGGCTGAAGACAGAAGCAGAACAGATCGAGTACGAACTGAAGGTTGTGCTGCCGAAGGAGATTGGTGAAGCCATCGATCAGGGCGATATTTCGGAAAATGCCGAGTTCGATACGGCCAAAGAGAGGCAGTCAGCCCTGTTTACGAGGCTCGGGCAGTTAAACGGGAGGATAGATGAGCTCGTGAAGATCAACATAGATGATATCCCCCGCGACAGGGTGAGCCTCGGCTCCACGGTGGAGGTGACCGACCTCGACACGGGAGAGAAGAAAAAATTCGTCCTGGTGCCCCCCGAGGCGATGGATGGCAATCAGGACTACGTGTCGATCATGTCCCCCATAGGGAGGCACCTCGTGGGGGCATACCCGGGTGACGAGGTTATCGTGGAAGTCCCGAAGGGCGAGCGTGAGTACAGGATCAACAGGATCGTTACGTATTTTGGCGACATTATCGAGTAAGGGCCCGGGAGAGAGGGTGTTTGGCGCGGTATTTTAGGCTTTTTTCCCAAAACCTTGCTCTCGCAGGATACCGCATCCCCATGATTACCCCCAGCGCTTTTCTCACATTCCGAAAACACACAGTAGCGTTTTTATCCCGATTATTTTCCCGTCGCCAAGGAAATTTCGAGGTGCTATAAAGAAATGGTGGAAAAAGACCCCGGGGGAATGTGGTGAAAAGGATAGCAGAGATATTCAGGAAGTATTTTTTTGCAGGCCTCTTTTCCGTTATCCCTATCGCCCTTTCCATATTTTTCATCCTCTGGTTTTTCAGAAAGATAGACGCACTTTTCTCCCCCCTTGTCTACCACATACTCCAGCTCTTCGTGCCCGGGTACGAGATGACGCCCATACCGGGGACGGGCTTTGTCCTGGGTATCATAGCCATCCTGCTCATCGGTTTTTTGAGCAAGACATTTCTCATCAGCACCGTACTGGATATAATCGGCCAGGTACTGAAGAAGATTCCCCTTGCCAAATCCATCTATTCAACCCTCAAGACGTTGACGGAAGCCTTTTCCCCGGAAAATGATGAGTCCTTCAGGGAAGTGGTGCTCGTCAAGTATCCCCGGACTGACAGTTATGCTGTGGGATTTTTGACAAAGAAGATGATCTGCGAGGGAAATGAGCTCTTCGCCATTTACGTGCCGACGAATAACCTCTACCTTGGAGATGTACTCTTTCTCAAAGAGGAAGATATAATCAGGACCGACCTGACCGTTGAGGCGGGGATGCGAATCGTTGCATCGGGAGGGACGGCGGCGCCCGATACCATAGAGGACAGAAATAAAAAAGAATTAAAGAGTTGACAGTTTCGGGTTGGAGCATATAGAGTAACCAAATACAATTTGGGAGCATCGAAAGGGTATGAAAAGGACGAAAGAAATCATGGCGTGCAGGCTCGCACTACTACTCGGTCTAGGGGAGGTGGTTTCCGCGGGACTGTAATAACCGCAAAACGGGAAATTATAGCCGCGGACGCCACAGGGTTCCGCGGCTTTTTTGTTTTTGAAAAAGCCGCAGCGACTTCAGGGTCGGAGCGGTTTTTTTCTTTTCGATGCAGAGGGAGACAGAAGAATGAGTTTCAAAGTATCAGCTGTCAGAAATCTTTCGGTTGAGAGAACCGAAGGCTCGGGTGGATATCCCCATCCTTATGGAGCGTATCCCCTACGGTAAAACAGAGGATAATCCGCGGGCAATCCGAAGTCCCGTGTCCCGAGTCTCGAGTCAACATTCTCAACGGGAACGCGGGCCTGAGAACACAGGATAAACAGAAATGCAGGGATAATAACAGTAAGGAGGTTAAAAAATGGCTGAGAAAGTTTTCATTTTTGACACGACGCTCAGAGACGGGGAGCAGGTTCCCGGGGCGAAGCTTGCGATGGCACAGAAGCTCGAGATCGCAAAGCAACTCGCTGTTTTGAAGGTAGACGTGATCGAGGCCGGCTTTCCCGTGTCTTCACCGGGAGATTTCGAGGCCGTCAGCGCCGTTGCCCGTCAGGTAAAAGGACCGGTAATAGCCGGTCTTTGCAGGGTGGTAAAGAAGGATATCGAGGTTGCCTGGGAGGCGATCAGGAGTGCGGAGCGGCCGAGGATTCACACCTTCGTCGGAACCTCCGACATTCACATTCAGAAGAAATTCAGGGCCGACCGGGACAGGGTGTTCGACTGGGCCGTCGACGCCGTGAAGTTTGCCAAGTCCCTCTGCCCTGACGTGGAGTTTTCAACGGAGGACGCTTCCAGGACCGACTTCGACTATCTGTGCAGGACCATCGAGGCAGTTATCAAGGCGGGAGCAACGGTGATCAACGTTCCCGACACGGTGGGCTACGCCATCCCGGAGGAGTTTGGCGAGAGGATAAGGAGGTTGAAGGAGCGTGTCCCGGCCCTCGACGGGGTGATCCTCTCGGTTCACTGCCACAATGACCTCGGCCTGGCGAGCGCCAATACTCTGGCGGCGATCAAAAACGGGGCCCGGCAGGTGGAGGTAACCGTCAACGGCGTCGGCGAGCGCGCCGGCAACTGCGCGATGGAAGAGGTTGTTATGGCGCTGCGGACCAGGAAGGATTTCATCGGGCAGTACGAGACGGGGATCAATGCGAAGGAGATCTACAAAACATCGCGGATGGTGAGCTCCCTCATGGGTCTCGTCGTGCAGCCGAACAAGGCGATCGTGGGGAGCAACGCCTTTGCCCATTCCTCGGGAATACACCAGGACGGGATCCTCAAGGACAGGGCCACCTACGAGATCGTCAGGCCCGAGGATGTGGGCGTTTCGGCCCACCAGTTCGTCCTCACCGCCCGTTCGGGAAGGCACGCCGTGAAAGACAGGATCAAGGAGCTGGGCTATTCTCTCACGGATGACCAGTTCGGGAATGTCTTCGACAGGTTCATCGAGCTTGCCGACAAGAAAAAGGAGGTCATGAACGAGGACCTGACGATCATCATTGAAGAGGAGCTCTTCAAAATCCCCGAGACGTACCGTCTCAAGCACGTGCAGATTCTCTCTGCGTCACATGGGATCCCCATGGCTGCCCTCAAGGTGGTGCACAAAAACCGTGTCATCGACGAGGCCTCCACCGGCAACGGTCCCATCGACGCTGCCTACAAATGTGTCGAGCGGATCGTGAAGCGGAAATTCAAGCTCGTCTCCTTCAACCTGAACGCTGTTACGAGCGGGAAGGATGCCATCGGTGAGGCCACCGTGAGGGTAAGGGCGAATGGGGTCGTCTATCTCGGCTGGGCGACGAGCACGGACATCATCGAGGCGGCCATCAAGGCCTACATAGGAGCCATAAACAAGGCGGTCTACTTCGAGGAGAAGGAGAAGAAGGAAAAAAAACCGGCAACAAAAAAGAAATCTGCCACCAAAGTGGCGAAAAAGGTAAAGACGGCATAATAGTGAACTGAAGTAATGATGGCCGGGAGTGGAACGTATCCATACTCCCGGCTTTTTTCTTTCATATTGGTGCAGAACGACAGAACTTCAGAGGATCAGAAGTTGAGAAGTTAAGAAGATGTGAAGCTGAGAACTTGAACAGCTGTTTATAACGGAACCTCCCGTTGTACTATCTACGAACTATGAACGCTGAACTCTGAACTCTGAACTGGTTTTTATGCCGCACTCCGCAATCCGCATTACTATTCTGGCAGTATGGTCTGATTTCCGTCGTTCCTCTGAACTCTGAACTGGTTTAATGCGCAATCCGAAATACCTATCTTTCAACGATTCTGTCTTATGTTTCCCTCTGAACTACGAACTCTGAACTCTGAACTTGTTTTTATGCTTTCCAGATTTTCCCCGCCACCGTTCCGGTTACGCCTGTGGCGTTTCTCGTGTCGATGATGAGCTTCGCATGCCGTTTGATCTTCTCGTAATCGTAGGCGGAGTGGGCGGTGGAGATGATGACGGCGTCGTATTTTTTGAGGTTCGCAGCCGTCAGGGGAACGGACGTTTTGTCGTAGGAGAACTTCCGCATCTGGTAGAGCCGGGGGATGTGGGGATCGTTGTAATCGACGGAGGTTCCCTCCTCTTCCAGGAGCCGCATGATGTGCAGTGTCGGGGACTCCCTCAGGTCGTCCACGTCGGGTTTGTAGGCCATCCCCAGGAGAAGGATTTTCGCTCCCCTTAGCGACTTTCCCCTGCTGTTCAAGGCCCTGGCGGTCTTGTTTACCACGAAAAAGGGCATGTTGGTGTTGATCTCACCGGAGAGCTCGATGAACTTCGTGTTCATGCCGAACTCCTTCGCCTTCCAGGTGAGGTAGAAGGGGTCTATGGGGATGCAGTGGCCCCCGAGGCCCGGTCCTGGGTAGAAGGGCTGAAACCCGAAGGGCTTCGTGCTCGCAGCCGATATGATCTCCCAGATGTCCACGCCCATCCTGTCGAAGATGAGCTTCATCTCGTTCACGAGGGCGATGTTCACCGCCCGGTATATGTTCTCGAGAAGTTTGGAGCCTTCGGCGACTTTCGTGGACGACACGGGTACGGTGCCCACCACCACCCGGCTGTAAAGTTCGTCCACCACCCTCAGGCAATTTTCCGTAATCCCCGATACGACCTTGGGTATGGTGCGTGCGGTGAAATCCACGTTCCCCGGGTCTTCCCGCTCCGGGCTGTATCCCAGGAAGAAATCCCTGCCCACCTTTAAACCCGTTTCGAGAAGGATCGGCAGCATCTCTTCGTCCGTCGTCCCGGGATAGGTGGTGCTCTCGAGAACCACTATCTGGCCTTTTCTCAGATGCTCTTTGATTTTGACGGTCGTGTTAATTACGTAAGAAAGGTCCGGTTCGCGGTGTTTCCCCAGTGGGGTGGGAACACACAGGATGATCGCGTCCACCGAAGCGAGGCCGCCAAAATCCACCGTTGACGAGAATGTACCCTCCTTCACGTGTTTCCGGATGAAATCCGATGGTATGTGTTTTATGTACGAGGCGCCCCTGTTCAGCATGTTGACCTTTTTCGGGTCGATATCGAAACCCCTGACGGGGAACCCGGCCGTGAGGAATTCCCTGGCAAGGGGGAGCCCCACGTATCCCATGCCGATAATTCCCACCACCGCCTCTTTTCTCTTGATCCTCCCGATCAGTTTCCTGTGCTGCATAACCGCCCTCCGAAATCCTCCTTATCACACTGTCCAATTGGCTGCTCTCTGCCTTCCTTCGTTCCTCAGAACTCTGAACTCTGAACTATGAACTCAGAACTCTGAACTCTGAACTCTGAACTCTGAACTGGTTTTTGTTCCGCACTCCGAAATCCGCATTACCCCCCCCAACTCTTCCGGTCTATCAGAAAGCTACTATCAGGACTCCCGCCGTGACAGCTATCTGGTAGAGTATCTGCGTGATGTCTTTGAGCTCTCTCATCACCTTCGACTTTACGATCTTCTCCGGCACGGCGAGGGTATCTCCGGGGTCCATCTTCGCCCTTCGGATGTTGCCCACGTTTTTTCTGCTTACCACGGTTCCGTCGGCCTTGATGAGGAATATCTGTTTTTCGTCGGCGTTGTCCGTCGGTCCCCCCACCAGGTCGAGGTAGTGCCCCGCCCTCTTCTTCGTTGCGTTGTAGGTAACGGCCGTGGGGTTGAACACCTCTCCAACCACGTTGACCACGTTCATCTTCTTCGGTACGAAGAGGGCGTCGTTGTTTTCCAGGATCAGGTCGCTGTCCGTGCCCCTGAACCGTTCCGGCTCGTCCACGTGTATGACGATTCTCCCCTTGGCCCTGACGGTCTTCAATTTCTCGAGCAGCGTTCTCCTGGCTGTTAAGATCTCCTTCTGCAGCCTGATGTCCTCGGGGTCTATTATCCCCACGATTTCGCCCGATTCCTGGGAGGCGATCCTGTGCTCGAGATCTTCGATGAGCTTGTTTATCCTCTCCTGCTGGACTATCCTCACCGATTCCCGGGTGAAGACGGCTCCCTTCAGGTAGGCGTCTTCCTTGAAGCCGCCAGCCCGTTCGATCAATGAGCTGAGGGTTTCGTCTTTCCTGACGCCGAAAACGCCGGGAAACCTCACCTCTCCCGTTACGGTGACGAAATTCTTCTCCTCGTAGTCGGGAATCGATCTGATGATGACCCGGTCCTGGTGCTGCAACAGGATATCGGCCGTGGCTTCTTTTACGAGAGCCCTTTCCGGATAGATGGTGATGGTCTGGGTCCTCACCTCCTCCCCCTCGACGGTGTTGTACCGGATGATCTCGGCCTCTTTGTCATATGCGCTCTCGAGAAGGCCCCCGCCCTTGAAGATGAGCCCCGATAACGTCATTCCCTCGGTCAGGGGGTACTCTCCGGGATACTTAACGGCGCCAAGGAGGGAGACCTTCTCCTCGGTGCGCGTCTCGTATACGGAGTGTATGACCACCCAGTCCTCGGCGGCGATCAGGATGTCGTTTTCCGGGTCGTTTTCGAGGGCCCTGCCAACGTCGAAATAGAGCGTAATCTTCGACCGGTCCTCAAGAAACCGGAGGACCTCTCCTTTTCCGAGGTAGGCCGTTTTCGCCAGTCCACCGCCGAGCTTTATGATGTCGGAGACCCTCGTGCTCTCTTTGATCTCGTAGGTTCCCGGTTTTCTCACCTCCCCCGAGATGGACGCTTTTTTGACGTCTTCAAAAGCCTGCCGGAAGAAGACGTCGATTCTGTCCCGGGGATTGAGCAGGATATTCTCAGCATCGTCATGTTCCAGAACCGCTTTTCCCAGGTTTACCGGGATGATCTCCTTGTGCATGTCGGGCGGAACGAGCCGCGTGACGGTGGCGTATTCAAAGTAGGTTTCGGGCAAAAAGGCCATCTCGTCGGGGAGGATGTCGCGCAGCCGCATCCCCTGCTTGAACTCGTACTTCCCGGGATTGACCACGTTGCCCTCCAGGTAGACGGTGTTCACGTCTTCGTAGAAAAGGGGAGACACCCGTATGATGTCGCCGTCTTTGAGCGGGAAGTTCTCTTTGGTGGCTGCGAGCGCTTCCGCATTCACATCGAGCACTATATTCGCCATGTTGGACTCGAGACGCTCGATCAGCACTTTTCTTCTGTACGCTTTCGGGGAGAACCCTCCGGCCATCTTGATCAGGTCGGCGAGTCCCTCCTTACCCGTCANNTTACCCGTCAGCTCGTAAATTCCCTGCCTTTTCACCTCCCCGGTTATGGCCACCAGGTTCGAGACGGTGGGAACGAAGACCGTGTCTCCCTGCAGGAGTCGGATGTCCCCCTTCGCGTTCCCGGTAAGGAGCAGCCGGTAGAGGTCTATCGTTATGATAGTTTTACCGTTCCTGATTACCGCTATTGCCCGGAGGGAGCCCGTGTCCTTGACGCTTCCGGCCCGGTAGAGGGCCGAAACGGCCGTTTCAAGTGAGCTCACGTTGTACGCACCGGGGGACTTAACCTCTCCGAGAATGAACACCCGGATCCCTTTCAGGCTGGTCATGGTGACGTCCACGTTTGCCCCGGTGACGACGCTCACCCGCTCTTGTATATAGTCTTTCAGCTCCCGGTAGGTTTTTCCTGCCACGGAGAGGGTGCCGAATTTAGGCACGTAGATCTTTCCCTCCCGGTCTACCGTGGCGGGGAAGTGCCCCTCGATTCTCCCCCACATGGTGATCAGGATCTCGTCCCCCGGACCGACGATGTAATCCGGGGAGATTGGGAGGGTCGACAGGGGAGCGAACTTTCCCTCCTCCCGGGCGAAAATGTCGTGTCCGAAATGCACGAGAGCGTCGATCTCGTCGGGCCGGAGGCGCGGCGAAAAGAGATTCCCCAGGTAGCGTGAATCCTGCCACCGGTACACTTCCTCTTCCGGTTTTACGAAGAAGCGCTCCTCTTCCTCCGGGGTCGGAGGCGGGAGGAGCTCCCTTTCACGCTCCCTTCTTATCTTTTCCGGGGCTTTTTCCAGCAGGTCGGGGCGTTCCCGCAGGATGTCCTTCGCCTCGTCGGGAATCTTTTCGAGCAATTCCGGGGGCAACTGCTGGGGGCCTACCTGCCTGGGGGTTTCCTGCGTGTGGGCTGGAGGCGGCAGCGCCGTCAAGAGAAGGGTCAGGGCCAGCACCAGCAAAAGAGCGTTTCTCCGCACATGGCGGGAGAAGTCCCTGTAACCCCCCTCTCTCATTCCATCTCCCCGATTTCGACTCTTCGCTTGATTAAAGCAGAAGGGACGGATAATTTCAACGGATATTGAAATTTGCGCCCTCTCCCCGGGTTCCGGAAGACGGGGTTGCCGGGAAAAAGGGTACTGTATGCGCTCACCTCACTTCTTCGCGAGAACGACCAAGGCGTCGGACTCGGCCGTGTACTTCTTTCCCACAAAGCCCGGAAATATTCCCATGACGTGCAGCCCGGCATTCTGGATCATCGTGATCAGCCGGTCCTTTTTTATCGGGAAGAGAGGAAGGGAGTTGGAAATGGTAATGCCCTTCGAGGGGACTTCCACAATCGTCTTGAAGATAACCTTTTCGTTGGAGGTGAACGTGTAGGAGCGCCGGAAGGAGATGTCATGGGAAGACACGGTTATCAGGGGAAGCTCCTCGATTTTCTGTTCGAATATCCTGTCGTAGTTGAGTATCTGGATGAGGAGCATTCCCTCATTATTGAGCAGATCTGCTGCGTCCCTGATAAACTTTCCGGCATCGTCTCTGGGAACGTGGACGAGGGAGTTTCCGATGTTCATGATGAGATCGAAGCCGGGTTCGAACATATCCTTCATTTCGTCGAACGTTCCCTCCAATATGGCCACGTCATCGAAGACGGAAAATTTTTTCCGTGCCAGTGTTACCATTTCCGGGTCTGAGTCGAAACCCGCACAGGAAAGCCCCCGCTTCGCGAAACAGAGAAGCTGGCTCCCCGAGCCGCAGGCGGCGTCGAGGACTCGCCGGGGCTTGAAATCTCGCACGAGCTCGGCGAAAAAGTTCTCCTGCTCGGCGGAAATCGGAAAGATCAGATCGTAGTAGTTGCTGATGGACGAGTAAAAACTCATGGGTCTTTCCTCCTCAAACTGTCGTCGATCCTTCGTTTCCTTCCCTTTTAAAGCTCAACCGAGCTTGTACTCGTGTTGCCTCTTTCCCCCTTCCTTATCCGGCATGTTTATCAAAGGGGGGTGCCGAAACGTTCGGGCAAAGAGAGGGGAGAGAAAGCCCATATATGGCCTTCCGTGAAACGCCCTTCTGCCCCGGGGGAATAGGATGAGAATAAATCAACTGCCGGGAAAAAGCAACTGCTTTAAAAAAGGATACTTACCCGCTTCCACGGGAATAAAAACATTGCGAATGGAACCGTCCGGGGACCGGCCCGGGGACAAACTGTATCTTGAACCTCCGGGGAACTCCTGCGATAAAAGTTCGGAATCACTCTTATATCGAGGAGCGAGCGATGGGCCACCTCTCAGGCGGATACGGCGTGTACGGAAATCTTCAGAAGAGACTCGACAGGTTCATGATAGGCGCTCCCCCCTCAAGGGAAATTTTTGCGATACTGGAGCATCTCTACACGCGGCAGGAGGCTTTCGTGGCCGCACGGATGCCGATAAAATTCTCCACCCTCTCCCGTATCTCGAAATTGACGGAAATCAATATGGAGGATCTTCCGCCCATTCTCGAGGGAATGGCCGGGAAGGGCCTCGTTATGGATTTTACGAGGAAGGGGAGGACCTACTACATGCTCTCGCCCACTCTACTGGGGTTTTTCGAATTTACCTTCATGAGGGTTAACAAGGATGTTCCCCAGAAAGAGCTCGCGGGGCTCATGTGGAATTACGTCCACGAGAACCGAGACGTTGCCCGGAGCATCCTCTCGGGGGAAACCCCTCTGGGCAGGGCCCTCGTTTATGAAGACGCCGTAGACGAAGGGGACCGCTCCCAGATCCTCACCTACGACGTGGCCTCGGGGCTCATTCGCGAGGCGAAAAAGATCGCCGTCGGGCTCTGTTACTGCCGGCACATTCGAGGGCATGTGAAGGATCCCTGCAAATATCCGATGGACGTCTGCACGGCGCTGAACGCTGGCGCCTCATACCTCGTCCGGAGGGGCTTTATGCGGGAGGTGTCGAAGGAGGAGGCCCTCGATATATTTGCACGGACAAAAGAAGCGGGGCTCGTTTACGCCGCCGACAACGTGAAGAACCGTCCCTCCTTCGTCTGCCACTGCTGCGGCTGCTGCTGCGCCATGCTCGGTGCCCTGAAGAAGCTGCAGCTGGAAAATGCTGTGGCCACCTCATCATACATTGCTGAAATAGACGAAAAGATCTGCACCGGCTGCGGGCTCTGCGCAAAAAAATGCCAGGTGGACCTGATAACCCTCCACGAAGATGGGGGAAAGAAACATGCGGAAGTTATCGAGGATCTCTGTCTCGGATGCGGCGTCTGCTTCGATGCCTGCAGGCATGGTGCCCTGAAGATCAGGGGTCGGAAAGAGCGGGTGCTGACACCCGAATCGACGATGGAGAAATACCTGATGATCGCCGTCGAACAGGGGAAGCTCGGAAACCTGTTCTTCGACGATTTCACGAGCCTGCCCCACACGGTCCTGCGAAACATGGTAAACGCTATCACCAGGATCCAGCCCGTCAAAGAGTACATCGTCGCGAACGATAACGTGAAGTCGCGCTTTTTGAAAATGATAGCGGGGAAGTAGCGGCAATCAGTCAGTAGGTAGCAGTTAGTAGGTAGAAGTTAGCAGTTGGGGATGGGTTGGCAAATCCGAAATTCGAAACCCTAAACAAATCCAAAATACTAAGCACAAATGAAGAAAC
>JABAOH010009363.1_pt1 | contig 14884 bp, 18 predicted proteins | sample 7062181 | NCBI WGS metagenome assembly JABAOH01 (sample SAMN14538630, study PRJNA623070) | marine sediment metagenome | biome: marine biome [ENVO:00000428]; feature: marine pelagic biome [ENVO:01000023]; material: deep marine sediment [ENVO:00002113]; isolation source: pool of 5 deep marine...
TCTCCGAGCAGTACCCTATGGGAAGTTTGACAATAAAGAACGTATTCTCCATCAGCTCCTAAGCTATTCTCTGCAACGAATAAAGATTCGTAGACTCTATGCAGATCGAGCATTCTTTACCACCTCTTGCATTGAGATATTTAAACGGTACCACATCAAATTTATTATTCCAGCATCAGAGAACAATCGGGTGAAAAAACTCCTTGAGATAATGGATGCCCCCTCTATGGTTAGGGATTATGAGATGAAAAATACACATTTTCATATTGCAATTGCAAAAGACGAACAGATGGTAAGTCGAGCCTTTGCTACGAACATCGAGTTTAATGAACAGGATGTCGGTTTTTCCAATTATTTATTTAATCTATATGGCAAGCGGTGGGGTGTCGAAACCACATATCGAGTTTTGAAACATACCTTCTGGGCTAAGACGACCTCTAAAAATTACTACATACGGTTATTCTATTTTTTATTTGCCTGTCTACTGTATAATTTGTGGATCTTGGGGGATGTGATTATTTGCATGGCTGTTTTTGGAAAATATCAGAAAACCTATGTTGTAGCTTCAAAACATTTCATTGCCATTCTTCTTAGGTTGGATTCGGAAGAGATTTGACGATTGTTTTCCCTGATACTTTTGTGCATTTTCATTAGTCTGAAATAGATTTTCTTCCATAATTTTTTGATTATTATTCATTTTTTATGGCTATTTTTCTGAAAAAGGGATTTTTTACGTTTATAATTGATGTCATATATGCACATATGCGCTGCTATTTCAGTTCTTTGGTAGGTACTTTCTGATGTACTTCCTAGTTAGAAAAGATTATATACGATAAATTCATTACATATGTTAACAATTAACCAGGAGGTATTTATTTGGAGGATAAGACCAAGAGTGGAAACCATATTACCAGTGTTGCAGAAAAAGAAATAGATCTGCTTTCTAGACACATAGATGTTTTAAAAACAGTTCAGGAACAGGGTCCTATAGGTATAATAAGATTAGCGCAAATAACTGGTCAACCACAACATATGATTAGATACTCGTTAAGAACATTAGAAAAGGGGGGAATAATTAAACCTTCATCCCAAGGAGCTATTGTAATAGATAATATACATGAATCATTAGGTACTTTAGAATCTACACTAGACGATATAATTACAACTATGAGTGAACTTAAAAAGAAGTTAAAATAGAGAAAAAGAGGAAATTTTCATAAAAATATATAGTTGATAATTAAAATTTGGCAATATTCTTAAATAGTGCAATTAAATTGCCCTACTGAATCATAAAAGGGGCAATAGCTATGAAAATAGGTAAATTGTTAATGCTTTTAATTGTTGTAAGTGGTCTCTTTGCTTTTTCACCAAATACTGCTTTAGCAATTGATGAAAGTGAAATTATAACAGATCCAGCAAATGATGTATATACATTAGAAGGGCTGGGTTTAGAGGAATTCGGTGAGACAGAATATATAACTGAACATAAAGATATAGAGGTAAAAAATATTGACATTAGAGAAGTAAGATATGATCGGCAGGACACAAGTGTTACTTTAAAATTAAAGGTTGAAGGAGAAATTGAAGATAGAGGAAATCTTTTTGATTACGAAAATCTCGATGTTGATTTTTTAGATGTTAATTCTATAGCATACGAATTTATAGTACAAACAACTGATGATGGCATGTTTAATGATTATACGATTACATACACCAATAAAACATGCCAATTAACAAAATCGGATTTTCAAACAGTGAATATTTCAGAAGATGATTTCTATATTCAAAATAAAGATACACTAGTCATTAATTTTGAATTGGATTCTGAAAATGAGATCTTCGATAATCTTGCAGCAGAAACAACTTTTATGAAATTTAATTTATCTAATTTAGATCCAAATTTAGAAGATTTTAGTGATCTTTTTGTTATTTTAACTGATGTTGCTCCAAATCCTCCTGTTGAGGTTATTGCTATTGTAACAAATTTAGGGGTTGTTGGAAAATCAATTGATTTTAATGGATCTGCTATATTTGGACAACCCCCATATACTTACAATTGGAATTTTGGAGATGGATCTACTTCAACAAAAAAAAGTCCAAACCACACTTATGAAAAACCAGGAAAATATGAATACAATTTAACTGTAACAGATAATTCTGGTGACACGGCAAGCTATTCTGATATAATCGAAATCAGTGGAGGTGGTGGGGATGATGATAATGTACCCATCATTATGTTCCTTGGAGTGATTATTATCATTGCGATTATTGGTATTATTGCCGTTATTTTCATAATAAGACGTTAAATGTTGCTAATAGGATATTAATATATAATGAGAATAGATGTCTCCATAATTTTAAGAAGATAGTTCTAAAAAATTAGATATTTGAATTTAAGTGTAAAAGTCGTTGTTTAGTTACAAAATATAATAAAGGTGTAAAATTCCGGCAAAAACCCTAAATAAGTTTTGATGTGAAGGTTTATATGAAGGTTGTGGATACAAATGTGCGCAAGCTACCCTATTTTTACAATAAATAGGTAGTTATTATTATTGGGTCTGTCTCGTTAGACAAGAACTAATTAGACAGATATATAAAGATTACGGATTTTCAGAGATATGGGAGTTCTCTTTTTCTCAAGTAAGATTGGGACAGAGTTTTAATAATTTAAAAAAATATTTTGCATCCATAGCTATGTCGCCACTATTGAGTTTTACCCTAATGAAATTTTGATTGAATATTTTATTTAAACTTTTGTAACTTCAAATTTTTTATTACACAAATTACATAAGGGCATCGTTGTTGTCTAATTAGCTTTTGCTTATTAGACAGGATTTGTTGTCTAATTAGACAGACCCATTATGGGTTTGACTCGTTAGTCAAAAGCTAATTGGTCAAATATATAAAGTTAACGAATTTTAATAGAGGCATGTAATCTTTTGATAGACTTACTAAAATGGAAAATATTGTTATAAATATTATATAATTATAATAATAACATTTTTATTATAGTATTTTCATAACATACATTTAAATATGAAAAGGAAAATTACGGATGAAACGATGAAGACAATACATAAATATTACCTCAAGAAGATAAGATATATATTCACTGGACTTGGTCCTCTTGGAAAACCAATTTTTTTGATATTATTAACTGTCCTCTTTGCTTTTACATTATATTTAGGAATAACGTTTTCACAAAATTATTCTTTAATTTTATATGGATTAATATTAGCTGTAATAACAATAATTGTGAGTGAAACAATGATGGTTTCTTCTCCTGAAATTAAATATTCAGGCAAAAATATGTTAGATGATTCTAGAAAAATTTCTATAGAAAAATTTATCCCTTCTGCTCTGAACTCTTTTAAAATATTTACAGGTGAGTTTAATTCTCGTTTTTACACCAAAGAAGTGTTAAATCAATTCAAACGTATCATTGATGAACGTAATGTTAATGTTCAAGCAGTTTACGGACCGAACTTTGATGTAGAATGTTTTGGGATATTAGAACTGGCCCTCAACGGAAAAATAAAACTTTATGAGTTACCAAAAAGGTCGCAAGTTAATTATCCACATTTTAGAGTAATTGATGGTATGCATGTTTGTGGAGATTTTTCTACTCACAAGATATTCAGGGATTATTCTGGAGGTAGATTCTGGTTCAATAAAATTATAACTAGTTAAAACAGATTCTACTAATCCATCTAAGGATATGCCTGCAACTAATTTTGCATGAAAATTTTTCTTTGAAGATTGAATATTACCTATTATTGGAATCTTATGAGACTTATCCCAAATACAAAACCCATCAAAACAAGGTGGTTCGTGAGTTTGCCATATCTTTTCGCATTTATAACAATGCTCTTTTCTCATTTTATTCAAACCTTCTTTACCAAGTTTTCTACCATATTTTGCGGGTCTTGTTAAGAAGAGTTTTGTTTTTATTTTTCCAACGAAAGAACTTGTATGCATTGCAAATACATCCCTTAAAATCGAAAGCCAACCTTCTTCATCAATAAAAGGAATAATTACAATGATTTCATAATCTAGGACTGCCCACCGATGAAAAAAACGTTTCAAAAACCTCAATATTTCTTCTCCATAATAAAAACCGTAATTCTCCTGAAGAATCGCGTTAGAAACGTCTATCGTCCAACCGTCATCCAATTGCTCAACATAATATGCCCTCCAAGGTTGCAATTTATCATATTCAACTGAAAACCAACACCAGATGTTTAATTTTAAATTTTTTTTACAACTAGGGCATTCATAATCAAATGGGATGAGAGCATCTGCTCTTGAATTTGGAGCATACCATCTAAAATTTTCTTTATCATCATCTGGAGAAACTCTACTTATATCATCAGATCCAAATAAAAGCACATCATGCGCAGAATAATGTATGTCTTCACAAGCTACTTCCAATTCGCTATAATAAGAATTGAATAAATCTTCATCAATATCTTCTAAATTGCTTATATAGGTACAATTTTTACATTTAAATTTAATGGGTATCAATATATCACTAAAATGTAATAATTGATTAAAATTAAAAACCTATCATTTTTATGATTTCAGATAAGAGTTGGATAAAAGTCCAGAATAGTGAATAAAAATGTAAAATCAGACCGATAAAAAGTTATTAATATTTTTGTCCAGTTATGCCTTAAAAAAGTTGCCCACGAGAACTCGCCCATTGGCGAGTTTTTTCCGCCTATGGGCAACCCCCCATTATTAGAAACTATAGTGATAGAAAGGTTTATATAGAAGTTACTTTATTTGCTTTAAAAGCATATCGCAAAGTATAAAAAGAAATAGGGGGAATTAATTAATGATTCCTGTTCAATCAAAAAAGAAGAAAGATAAACGACAGAATATTGAAGAAATTATTGAATGCCCTGAATGTGGGAGTACACATCTTAGTAGGGATTATTCTAGAGCTGAATTAGTTTGTGAAGATTGTGGCCTTGTTATCGACGAAGCTTTTATCGATCATGGGCCCGAATGGAGAGCTTTCGATAGTGATCAGCGGGAGAAGAGAGCTCGTGTTGGAGCTCCTATGACATATACCATTCATGATAAGGGTCTAAGTACAATGATTGGATGGAAAAATAGAGACTCGTATGGTAAATCAATTCCAACCAGAAATAGAGCACAACTATACCGTCTCAGAAAGTGGCAAAGAAGAATTAGAATTAGTGATGCTACAGAAAGAAACCTTGCTTTTGCATTATCAGAACTTGATAGAATGGCTTCTGGGATGAGCCTTCCTAGAACGGTAAGAGAAACGGCAGCGATGATATACCGAAAAGCGGTTCTAAAAAATCTCATTAGAGGAAGAAGCATTGAGGGGGTCTCTGCTTCTGCTCTGTATGCAGCTTGTAGACAATGTAATGTACCAAGAACACTTGATGAAATAGCAGCTTCATCACGTGTATCAAGAAAAGAAATTGGGAGAACCTATAGGTTTATAGCTAGAGAATTAGGATTAAAACTCATGCCAACATCACCGCAAGATTACATATCAAGGTTTTGCAGTGAATTAAAACTAAGTGGCGACGTACAAGCAAAGGCAATTGAAATTTTAAAGGATGCGGCTGATAAAGAGCTTACCAGTGGACGTGGACCAACAGGTGTTGCTGCAGCTTCTATCTATATTTCATCTATACTGTGTGGTGAACGAAGAACGCAAAGAGAAGTCGCAGATGTTGCAGGTGTAACAGAAGTTACCATTCGAAACAGGTATAAAGAACTTGCTGAGCGCTTAGACATTGATATTATTCTCTAAACAAAATGACTCGTTGGTATAGGGAAAAAAAAGGAGAGCATTATTATAAAGAGGCAAAGAAGAGAGGATACCGGGCTCGCTCTGCATTTAAATTAAAACAGATTCACAAGAGATTTAACATTTTTTCAAAAAACGATGTTGTTATAGATCTTGGTGCAGCTCCTGGTGGATGGAGTCAGGTGGCAAAAGAATATGTTGGTAACCAAGGTACCATTATTGGAGTTGATATTCTCTCAATTCAACCTATTAATAAGGTGAAATTCATCCAGGGAGACATAACGCATAACAAAACCGTTGATGAAGTCAAAAACATATTATCTGATACAAAAGCTGATGTTGTTCTATCAGATATGTCACCAGATATTTCAGGGAATTACTCTGTTGACCAAGCTAGAAGCATATGGTTAGGTGAGCAGGCTTTAACTGTTGCAAAACAGCTATTACATACTAATGGGTGTTTTGTATGTAAAATATTTGAAGGAGCAGATACCAAAGAATTCATTGAAAAGGTTAAGCAACTATTTTATAAAGTCAGAACATTTTCTCCTGAAGCATCTCGTAAAAGTAGCTCGGAGATTTATATAATAGGGAAAACATTAAAAAAGATCCCTCCATAAGGTTAATAATAAGGGCAATTAAAAAATAGGATAATAATAGAAGACTATATTATATAGTAGTTGATATCAACGTATTCCGGTTTAGCTAAACTTTCATGGTAGATATGATGATAGAGCCGTCAAACCCATTAGAGGCTTTTTTACAAAGTACCTCTAAAGATATTGAAAAAAAAATGAATGAGATAATATCTGATAATAAAATAATAATTATTTTAAAGGGAGGAAAACGACTTAGACCATTATTGGGATCTATTGCCTTCAAGGTTTGTACTGGAGGAAATGAAGATAAGATTAAATATCAAAAATTTTTAGAGGGATGTGTTGGTGTAGAGCTCGCTCATGGTGCATCCCTTGTACATGATGATATAATTGACGGTGATTTGGACAGGAGAGGAGAACCTGCTTTTTATATTAAATCTGGCATAGATAATGCAATTTTAATTGGTCATAAGATGCTTACCATAGGATTTGATATTGCCATTGCCCATGGAGAACGGTTTGCAAAATTATATGTAGATTCATGGCGTGGAACGCTTAACGGACAGTTAACAGAGATAAACTTTAATAGTAAAGATCTAAATAATTCAACAATATCTGCGGATTCAAAATTCTTTCAAATTTATAGTAAAATAATTGATCTCAAAACTGCTACATTGTTTTCTTCAAGTTGTAAAGCTGCTGCGTTTTGGGCAGATGCCTCTGAAGATCTTTCAAATGTTCTTGCAAATTATGGAAGAGAAGTTGGATTTGCTTATCAGTTAGCTGATGATTTAGTTGACCTTGAAAAAGGTGAAATGATCGATAGTGTTGTCCTTCCACTACTCTCGAGATTAGAGAGAAAATCTATTAAAAATGGTAGTACAAAAGCAAGAACACTTAAGAAAAAGTTACAAAGAAATTCCTCAGAAATTAAACAACTCTATCTTGATGAAATTAAAAAACATATTATGAATGCAGAACGTCTAAGTACAGAAGGGATTNNATATTTCTTACAAAAGCTCCCACTTATATAATTAATAAAATGTTAAAGGAAATTAATATTACCTTGTAGCTATTTTTTTTTGTTTTTTAAAGATAAAATACACTATAACAGCTATTATGATAATTAAAACGAAAATAAGGGTAATCATAGTATTAATTTCAATAAATATTAGAAATGCTTGTGCAAACATAGCTATTAGAAGACAGCCTACTATTGCTCCTATGTTTATAGCAAGAAATGTATTCCATGGTTTCATACCAATCAGTCGCCCAACTATCGACGCTACAAGGCCTCCTGATCCTTGAAAGGGAACCATAACAAAAAGAACTATTCCGATAAATCTAAGAGGTTTTATCCATCCATACTTCTGCTCAACGTTTTTTCCTTTTTCTTCAACTTTAATAATAAATTGTCCAACAAATGGTATTTTTTTTGCGATATCATAATTCCAAACAAGAAAGAGCGCTACTATTATGTCTATATATGCAACAGCTAAGGCCATTGAAACTGGATTTACTTTTACTGGAACAACATGTATATTTAAAAGGGGGATAGTAAGTCCTTTTTCCAAAATTCCTACACCTAAAGGAATGACAGTTTCTTTACCAAATGGTGGGAAAAAATAAGCAAGAAGAAGTGGCCATATTTTTGAAAGTTCGTCACTTAATTGTCCCCAAATTACATATACACTAACTCCCAATAGAACTGGTACTATTAATTTGGCTAGTGGAATTAATAGTGTTGATTTCAAACTTTTTTCCATGATGACGTAACCTTAATATCGTAATGTTATAAAGACCATTTCGATAAAATCAGAAAGTCACAACAATTGCTGCATGATCTTTTTCATATGGAGCTAATTCCATTGTTTTAATGACTTTCAATTGAGATTCTTTTATTTTTAAGGAAGTAAGATTGTATGCTTGTTTTGGCGGTAGAGAAACATCAATACTTCGTGCTTTAACTATTAAAATACCTGTACCATTTTTCTTTAAGTATCTCTTTATATTTTCAATAAAAATTTCAGCTTGATTTCTTTGAGATATATCTTGATAAATAAAATCGACAATAGAGATCATATTACTATATCGATCTGGATGGTTTGCATCTCCTAAAATTGGAATAATATTTGGTCTTTTTTCACTTAATTTTATCAAATCATGAACGGCAACTGGAGAGCTTTCCACTGCATATATAATTCCGTTTTTTACAATATCTGAAATATGGCTAACAGTTGTTCCTGTTGCTGCACCTAGATATAAAATATGGTCATCAGGTTCAATGTTAAATTTTAAACCTTTTAGAATTGCTGCAGCTAGTTTGCTTCGGTAAGGATTCCACGATCGGAATTCCTTTTTTTCTATAGTGGTTAATTTTTCATTATATACTTTTATTCCTTTACAGGATCGAGGATTTTCTGTAAAGATTCTATTTTTTTCTTTNNAATTTGTCGAAATGTTAAACTATAGTTATTATATACACCTGCTCGATAGATATGGTTTCAAAATCACCGTTAAACAATATACATAAAGATCTCGGTGCAAAATTTACTGAGTTTGCAGGATATAAAATGCCGATACAGTTTTCATCAATTAAAGAAGAGCATTTAGCGGTAAGAGAATCGGTTGGTCTTTTTGACGTTTCTCATATGAGTAATGTATGGATTACTGGTAAAGACGCAGAAAAATTGATTACCTTAACAACCGTGGAAGATGCATCGAGAATTGGTGATGGTTTGAGTCAGTACACGGCAATATTACGAGAAGATGGAACGGTTATCGATGATACAATTTTTATGCACTTAGGCAGAAAATACATGATAATTCCTAATGCAGGGATGGCAACTACTGCTACAAAATGGCTTAATGATAAAGCCGGGGAATATAACCTTAATACAAAGGCAGAAGATGTTTCAAAAGATTATGTTATCCTTGCAATTCAGGGTCCAAAATCAAGAGATACCTTACAGAAACTTACCAATATTGATTTACATACCGTGAAATTTTTTGGATGTCAATATATTGATATTGCAGGTGTAAATTGCATCATATCACATACTGGTTACACTGGAGAATTAGGATTTGAACTGCAGATCACACCACCAAAAAAAGCTGAAGAGTTATTTTTAAAAATTCTTGAGGCTGGAAAAGAATTCAATATTAAGCCAATTGGTCTTGGAGCACGTGATACACTTAGATTGGAGAAATGTTTCATATTAGCAGGTAATGAATTTAAAGATGGAAGAACACCACTCGAAGCTCTTATGTCATGGACAATCAATTGGGATCATGATTTTCTAGGAAAAGATGCGCTTCTGAAACAAAAGGAGCGGGGAGATTATGAACGTTTAACCTGCTTAGAGTGTATTGATAAGGGCGTACCAAGACACGGCTATGAAATACGTAAGGAGGGTAAAAAAATAGGCGTTGTCTCAAGTGGAACATTGTCTCCATGTTTAGATAAAGGTATTGCAATGGGATATGTTCACCCAGAGTATAGAGAGCCGGAAAATATACTTGAGATTGTTGTAAGAAATAAAAAGATAAAAGCGAAGGTCGTGAAACCACCTTTTGTTAAAAAAGATTGGGCACAACAACATTAGAAAATGTTTAAATTATTGGCAGAAATACAAGGTTTGGTTTGAATGGGACAAGAAGTTAGAGATGGTTTGAGGTATACAGATACCCATGAATGGTTAAAAATTCAAGATGATAAGGTAATTATTGGTATTACTGATCATGCTCAATCTGAACTAACAGATATTGTATTTGTAGAATTACCAGAGATTGGTAAGGAAATAAATAAAGGTGATGAACTGTGTGTTGTAGAATCAGTAAAATCTGTTTCAGAGATTTATTCACCGATTAGTGGAACGATTATTGATGTGAACAAAAAACTAGATGATTCTCCAGAAATTATCAATGAGAGTCCGTATGATGATGGATGGATTGTAAAATTGGAAATAAAAGATAAGTCAGAATTTAATATTTTACTTGATAGTAATTCGTATAAAAATATACTAAAATAATGATTCTTAATATATTTGATAATCTCTATATAAATCTTATTTACCAATGAAAGGTTTATTAACTGCTTATTATATTTATTTTTAAACTAGGAGATGGTGGTTAGGATGAGGGATGACCCTATTGCTCATGTATTAGATGATTTACTGAAACTTGATGATATTTTAGCTTGCATGGTTGCTCGTCGGAATATGATCAGTGTAATGCCAACTGGCGAGGGTTTCAAAACCGAGGTTAATGAAGTTTGGGATATTATAAAACGTGCAATGGATGATGTGTTTGGGGTAATTAGTAGTTATTCTCAGGCAGGACTTCTTGAAATGGAGTTTCGTTTACAGGATTATGAAGTACTCTTTTATGTATTTCCTGATACAGAAAATGCTCTGGTGACCATTATTCCTGCCCTTGCGAATAAGGGTCTGTTAGAAGTTGAATTGGAAAATGCTCGTCGTGAGATTTTAAAGATTATCGAGGAGCCAGAAAATGAGCAAATAACAGTTCCTGCCTAAGAGATTAAATATGGATAAAAATAGGTTTGAAGCAGCAGTTGGAATGTCCCGAAAATGGGATGCACGAGAAGCAGGTAGAGAAGTTGCTCGATCTACTATTCAAAAAATAAATCGACCACCAAATTTTTTTCTTTTATTTTCAACGATTCATTATGAAAAATATGGGGGTTTTGAAGAGGTTTTAAATGGTGTTTGGGATGTTTTACCAAAGAAAATACCTCTTGTCGGTGGAACCGTCCCTGGTTTTATGAATAATTATGGATGTTATACAAGAGGGGCTACCGGACTTGCTGTATCTAGTGAAAATATGAATGTCGCAGTTGGTATTGGAAAAAACACCAAAAGAAATCCAGAAAAAGCTGCAAAACAATGTATTGAAATGATTAAACGTGATATAAGTCAATCTCAATATAAAGATAAGTGTTTATTTGTATTAATATCAGGAAGTATTGTGCCTTCTTTTCCCGGTATGGGTATGAAACGAGTGGTAAAAACAAAAATACCGAGCTCTGTTGTTTCCAGATTACTAAAAACTTCTCTACAAGTTTCACAGAAAGGAGTGGGAAGAGAAGACATAATTATCGATGAGTTAGCAAAACAGATGCCAGATTTTAGTATTATAGGTGGTTCTTCTATTGATGATAATAAAATGGAAAGAAATTTTCAATTTTTTAATGATAAGGTATATACCAATTCTGTTGTTTGTTTATCAATTGAAACAGATACTCCAATTTGTTTAGATTCGCAAGTTGCCGTGAAAAAAACGGATAATGTTTTCGTAGCTAAGACAGCTGGAGAGAAATATGTAATTAATAAAATTGACAATAAACCAGCAACAAAAACTCTATTTAAATACCTAAATTGGCCAGAATCTTTTATGGATGAACGATTACATAGAAGGACTTTCTTTTATCCGATTTTATTTGAAAAAAATGAGGAAATATTTCCAGAAGTTATTGGGGTTATTGTTGGCAATTCGATTGTTTGTGGTTTTGATTTAAAATCTAACAAGCTATCAATAGGTCACTCGTCAAGAAAAACACTTCTTAATGCTATAAAGAATGGTGTAGAGAATATTACGAACAATGGAATACCAAAATTAAGCCTTATAATTTATTGTGCTTCATTNNTTTGAAGTTCAGAGAATATTAAAGGAGGCGTATAAAGATAATCCTTTCTTATTAATCGCTGCGGGTGGCGAGGATTTTAGAATACCAAATAAAATACCGAAGCATTGTAATGAAACGATTAATACCGCTGCTTTTTCTGAATAATTCTTTAATAATTTTATTATTATCTTTATGAGCCAATTCATCGATTTTTTTAGTGTCTGTAAATGCAAATAAATACATATTAAGTAAATTTTTTTTCTTCTCATATTGATCGATTTGAAAGAATTTTTCAAATATTTTATCTGATTTTTTAAACTGATTTCCAAGTTTTCTTTTTATGTAATTTTCATAGCTAATTTTTCCTTTTGAACCAGCAACTTTACCTGCAATATCACCACAAATTATTGAAGGAAGGATGCCTTCAAAATACGGTTTTAAATTTTGATTAGCAGCGTCCCCTGTAAAAATAACATTTCCATATCTTAATTTAGGAGTGGGATTTTTAATAGGAGCGGTTCCTGATCTATCTACAGTTTTAATGGCATTTCTTGTTTGTGAATAAATAATCTCTTCAACAAACTTATTAAAATGATTTTGTAAATTTTTTTCTCCTTTTGTACTTCCAATCCCAATATTTGCAGTAGTTGCAGATTTGGGAAATAAATAAGCATACGCCCGAGGAGCGAAATCTCCAAAATATATTTGCTCCACGTGGGGATTTTTTATCGATAAATTTTTCATTTCCCAACTATAAACATATGCTAATTTATTTGAATTTTTTTCCTCCACTCCTAAACTTTTCGCAACAGTTGATTCAGCACTATCTGCTGCGACAACAAAAGAGGGAATTATTGAGAGAGTTTTATTGTCTTTTTGAATAATTGCTTCATTCACATGATACTCTTTTGAGAATCTAAGATCGGATAGTTGGGTATTTAACATTACATTTACCCTCGCAGTTTTAGCTTTTTCCAATAACCAATTATCAAAATTTTCTCTTTCTAGAGACCATCCCTTATAAAAATTACCTTTTTGCAATAGTTCTATAGAGCCGTCTGAAAAAAACATACCATTTATTTTCCAGATCAATTGATTTTTAGGTATTCTAAAAGGCAATAGTGGAAAAAGATAAGATCCTACACCTTCAGCACAGGAAATTTGAGTGATTTTACTTTTCCTTTCTATTAGGATTGTATTAGCACCATTTAATGCTGCTGCTCTTGCAGCACTGGAACCAGCGGGGCCCCCACCAATTATTAATACATCACATTTTATTGCCATTTACTAAAACTTATATTGAATATTATTTTATTATTTCTCTGATTTATCAAAAATATTTTTTTACATTGTTTTAATGTTTTTTGCTGGAAGTGCCAATAAACCTATTCCTCTTTGTCTTGATTGACTGTACCAACGCATTATCAGGTATGCTCCATCAAATAGTAGCATCGCAATGAAAAAATAATAAGGAACAATTTCTAATATCACAAAAACGAAAATTGCAATTTTTAAAAGCCACCTTTGATCAAAAAAATATCTGACAAACTTATGCCAAAATTTGTTTGTTTTAAAGTATTTTTTATTGTAATCTATAACATCATTTCCTACCTCATCCAAAAGAGCGAATGGGGCAAAGAACAATAAAGGAAGAAGCATTAATTCAACACCTGCTAGAGCAATAATTGTTAATATAACAAAGAATCCAGCTAAATGTGCATGATTATCAACTTTCCCTTTAATAAAGACCCCACATAAAACTGCTAAAAGAATAGTGGCTGAAACTCTATCAATGAGCATTGTATATGCCCAGAGTACTCCAAGAATAGGTGCAACAGCTAAAGCTATTTTTGTATTGAATTGTTTTTCATCAAATGCATCATCAATATATTTAATTCCAGCACCCAAGATAGGAAAAGATAGCAGAATAAAATACATACTCATTTTAACAATCCCTCTCCAGTTTAATTCTTTCTTTGATAATATGATTTAAATTTTTTATAATAATTGAATCTTTTAAGTCTCCCATTCCTAGATTCAAACGATTGGTATCATAAATACATTTTTCGCAGCTAATTATGCAAGTGGATATATCTTTAAACACCTGCTTTTCATTTTGAACCAATCCCTCAATATTATTCATTTCTTCCATGTCTCCAATTTTGAAACCAGAGATTATATAATAAAGCCATAATACAAAAAATTCCTACAAAACACTAAAATAGTAGGTAGATTTTTACTTTTGTAGGAAATATGGAAAAAATTGATTTGAAGGATAAGAGAATTCTCTATCAATTAGATTTAGATTCACGACAACCATTAACCCAAATTGGAAAGAAAGTTGGTTTAAAAAAAGATGTTGTATCATACAGAATTAAAAAACTTCAGGATAAAGGAATCATAAGGAATTTTTATACAGTAATCGATGCATACAAATTGGGATATAATGTTTTTAGGTTTTATTTGAATTTTCAATATACCACTCAACAAATAAAAAAACAAATAATTGATTTTCTTGTTAAAACTAAATATACATGGGTTGTTAATTCAATTATTGGAAAATATGATCTAGTTGTATTACTTTGGTTGAAAAATATTAATGAATTCTATCATTTTTGGGAACAACTTTTGGATAAATATGGTGATTTTTTTGAAAAAAAAATTTTTTCTGTATATGTGAAGGCTTTTTCTTACCCACATTCTTATATTTTATTGGAAGAATTTAAAAAATCTGACAGGGATAAATATGAGATAGTTGGTGCTGGAAAAAAGATTGAAATTGATGATTTAGATTTCCATCTATTGAATGAAATTGTAGAAAATGCAAGAATTTCACTAATAGACCTT
>JABAOH010005577.1_pt1 | contig 14879 bp, 13 predicted proteins | sample 7062181 | NCBI WGS metagenome assembly JABAOH01 (sample SAMN14538630, study PRJNA623070) | marine sediment metagenome | biome: marine biome [ENVO:00000428]; feature: marine pelagic biome [ENVO:01000023]; material: deep marine sediment [ENVO:00002113]; isolation source: pool of 5 deep marine...
CGCCGGAGTTCGAATTCCCTTTTCGGCATTATCTCTTTTTTTATCTCCCTAATTGAATAAATAAACCTCATATAGACAGGAAAACTTACTTTTCATTCTTTTTTTTACACAAAATTTTAAATGAAAATTGAAATGACTTTTATTTGACGAGAATTTGGCCCTATGATATAAATTCGAAACAAGTTCATGAGAGGAAATGCAAATAAAACTATAAGTAATTAAGCAAAATAAANNAAATAAAAAAATAAATTCTTCGAGTGAATGAATATTAATGGCGCCCTGTAGAGAATACGCTAATATTCAGATCGAAAAAATTGAAACAGCGCCTTTCGGCACCAATGCCTATATCATAGTATGCAAAGAGACTAAAGACAGCGTCTTGATCGATGCTCCTGGAGAGGCAGAAAGGATTGCAACCCAACTAACTGAGTCAAATCCTAAATACTTCCTGATCACTCACAGTCATATGGACCATATCGGGGCCCTAAACGAGCTCAAAACAAGGTTGAATGTTCCAATATGCGCACATCCTTTAGATGCTGGTTATCTACCTTTATCTCCAGAAATACTGCTAAAGGATGGTGATGAAGTACATTTTGGCAAATTGAGACTCAAGGTGCTCCATACTCCTGGACATACTTCTGGCAGCGTGTGTTTCATGACAGGTCGTTACTTAATCTCAGGAGACACTCTATTTCCCGGAGGCCCGGGAAGAACGAGCACTCCTTCTGATTTCGAGCACATTGTGAAATCTATAAAGGAAAAAATTTTAGTATTGCCTGATGATGTCCAGGTCTATCCCGGCCATGGAGATTCGACAATTTTGAAGAAGGAAAAAGAAGAGTTTGCTATCTTTTCCTCCCGTCCCCACTCTCCCAACCTGTGTGGACATGTTCAGTGGCTTTCGGCCTAACAATTTATGGCTCACTTTACATCTCATAACATTTGACCATGACCTTTTCATTTGATATAAACACAATAATAATAAAAAGAGCAAAAATTAAAAGAAACAAAGGTGAGGTTGAAGGGCCAATAATCTAAATATTATTTCTTGGAAGATAAAAAAGGGAGAATGCAATGTCAATAAGAGAGAAGCGTTATTTCTTATTTTGGTTGACATTGATATTTATTTCAGGAAATTTATGCCTATCCATGAACCCTGAGGATATGAATTATGGGACAATCAAAGGAAGGGTCGTTGATGAAATAACAAAAAAGGGCGTCGAAGGGATAGTCGTGGATATAAATATAGAAGACTGGCAAACGCTTACTGATAAGGACGGATATTTTAAATTTGAAAAGGTCCACATTGATGGCGAGTATGAAATCCGGGTGCTTATCGATAAAGAGCCCTATTGTACCGAGACTCATGAAATAAAAGTAAAAATGGAAAAAAGAAAAATCGTCATCCTCAAAGATATTATTGCCAAAAGAGGAGGTGCCATCGAGGGCACCGTAAAACATTCGGACGGCACTCCTGCTTTATCTATGTCTATAACTGTCTATGCCAAAGATGAAATACCTGGAGTCTATGGAGCTGTGCTTAATGAAGATGGATACTTCAGAGTATCCAGACTTCCTCCTGATGAAGATCTTAAAGTTGTGGCTGCCTGTTGGAATGTTTCTCATGGGTGCGGAAGGATTTTCAAGGAACGTATAAGAGTAGAAAAAGATAAAACAAAAAGAGTCGATTTTATAACTCCACATGAATTAACGGAAATCTTTGGGAGAGTCACCTCTCAAGATGGGAAGCCATTGCGAGCACATCTAACCTTTTGGAAGAATTCAGAAGATATGGGGAATTTGTTGTGTAACGCTGAAGGGAATTATTCTATTATGGCCATTGAACCCGGAAATTATAGAATCCATGTGGGGTATGGTGATGAAAAGTTTAAAATTTCTGGGGATAAAGAACTCGTCGTAAAAAAAAGAGATAAGATTAGACTGGATATCATTATTTCTGAGGAATCCATAGAGTTTAAAGAATATAAAAAACCCAAGATTACAGACGATTTATTGATGGAAGAAAATAAAAAAAAATCATTGGCTGAATTAAAATTCTCTCATAATGAAGCATATAACGAAAAACTCAAGGACTTAATCCTGGATGCTTACGAAGATGATGTCATGATAAAAGTTAAATCTGATTGTCTCCCCGACAGTAATCCCAACAGCATTCGGATGAAAATGATAAATCGCCTAGAGGATGCATCCAAACCTATATACATTGTGATTTCTAACGAAGATAAGATCCGCAAGGTTGTGCAAAAACAAGGATTACTTGAAATCTTCCAATGCGGAGGTTCTCCAAAAGAGAGCAACTACATTTATCTATATCCAAAAGCTTTCACAAAAATTTGCGGCTCCCTCGCTGCTATTTTATTCCATGAACTTCTTCATATCGTTGGCATGGGAGATGATCTTGCTTATCCTTTAACAAAAAAATGCTACGGTGATGAAGCTGTCGACTCAACTCACACCATCAAATGGTAATTGTGACCTATTTTCTAGTCATCAATCTTCAGAACAGCCGCTCATGCATTATTTGATTTCTTCATTATATAAAGATCAGATTATATATAAATATCCAATATTAAAGAGAATCTCATGATTTCAGTAGTTAGCAATAAGAATAAAGCTATGAAATGGTTTGCTTCAGGCTATTAAATATAGAGTGATTCCCTCGAGGATTTTTATTTTTCCTCCCTTTTATGCAGAAATGAATTGAGTATAGAGATCTTGCTTCTCAGGAGCTGTGAGTGGTAAATGCTGCATATTCTTTCAAAATAATATCGTATTTATAGCAATCAAAGACTATTTGACTCATTATTGTGCGATAGTTTATCATTGAAAATCTTTTTCCAGAAATTTTAAAGAATGATTGGAAAGAAAAATAATCCTAAAAAAAATGTAAACCAAACCTCTTCTTCTCTCCAAAAAGCTCCTATGAAATTGAGCCGCGATCTGAGCCTGTTTTCTGTCACTATGATAGGCGTCGGGGCCATGATAGGCGCGGGGATTTTTGTCCTTACAGGCATTGCAGCCGGTGTTTCGGGGCCGGCTATTCTTATTGCTTTTCTCCTCAACGGAATAGTAGCCTTGTTTACAGCTTCTGCCTACGCAGAGCTCGGTGGTTCAATACCAGAAGCAGGAGGAGGCTATTTATGGGTCAAAGAGAGCCTCCCTCAGCCTTCAGGTTTCCTTTCAGGGTGGATGTCTTGGATGGCTCATTCGGTGGCTTGCTCTCTTTATGCTGTGGGATTTGGAGCTTATTTCGGTGAAGTGATGATGGAGTTTAAGCTTCCCGTTCCCTTTTCTCCTATAGTCCTGAAAAAAATACTGGCTGTTATCATCGTGATTATTTTTACATATATCAATTATAAGGGAGCCAAGGAAACGGGCAAGGCAGGAAACATTGCGACCCTTCTAAAGATTTCGATATTACTGCTCTTTGTTCTCCTTGGAGCAAAAATCATTTTTTCAGAATCTCACCGATTCACTCACTTCACTCCATTTTTCTCAAAGGGATTTTTCGGAATACTGACGGCTATGGGATTAACCTACATCGCCTTTGAAGGATACGAAATTATCGCTCAGAGTGGCGAGGAAGTGAAGGATCCTGCGAAAAACATCCCTAAAGCTATATTTTTATCCCTTCTTATCGTCGTGCCCATCTATATCTTTGTGGCCTTTGTAGCACTTGGCGTCGTCAATCCAGAAGGAATGATGGCCTGGGATTTTCTGGCGGCAAAAAAAGAAGTGGCCATGGTAGAGGCGGCAAGAAGCATCAGCATCTGGGGAAGCGCCATTCTCCTAATTGGCGGATTGCTCTCTACAATCTCGGCCCTGAATGCCACAATTTACAGTTCTTCCCGAGTTTCCTTTGCCATGGGAAGAGATCACAATCTTCCCCATGTTTTTGCTCGAATCCATTCAAAATTTAGAACGCCTAGCGGCTCTCTCTTTGTTTCTTCGTTACTGATAATCGTTATTCTCCTTCTTCTTCCTATCGAAGACATCGCCTCAAGTGCTGATATCATGTTCCTTTTCCTCTTTATTTTTGTCAACATGGCTTTGATTCATATCAGGAGAAAAACACCACGCTTATTGAAAGGCTATAAATCGCCTCTCTTTCCTTTGTTTCCTACTCTAGGTATTATCACCCAGAGCATTCTTATCATTGTCATGTTTTCTTATAGTCCTAAATCATTCTTTATCAGTCTGCTCTGGATAGGCGGTGGACTTTCTATCTACTACGGATACGCCAAACACAGAGAGAGAGCAGAAGTAGGGCCAAAAATTTTAGTTGAGGAGAAAGAAATCGCTCATAAAGATTTCAAGATTATCCTTGGGATCGAAAAGAAATACGAAGTGCACCCTTTGATGAATACCGCTCTCTCCATAGCCAAGGAAAAAGATGGAGAAATCTTTGTGACACACGTCATTCCACTCCCACCTCAGACTCCTTTAAATGTCGGAAGAGAGTTTATCAAAGAAAGAAGAGAATTTTTAGAGATTGCTGATAAGCTAGGGGAAAAAAGCCAAGTCCCTGTAAGTTTCAACATAAGGGTATCCCATGAAATCTTTCATGGTCTTTTAGATAGTGTTGTAGAATACAAGGGAGATGCTTTAATTCTCGGAAGTGGAGAGTTTAAAGCAAGGGGAAAAATTCTAGGGAGTGTGCTTGATCCTTTGATACAAGAGGCTCCCTGTGACGTGGGAGTGATGAAAATAAAAGGAGATGGAAAGATCAAAAGAATTCTACTTCCCACAGCAGGCGGACCGAATGCAAGACTCGCCTTTGAATGGGGAACTTGGATCGCAAAACAGAACAAAGGAAAGCTCACACTATTTTCTGTCGTCAGCGACGAGAGAAAAATAAAAAAAGGAGAAAGCTGTCTTTTGGAAACTAAAAAGGCGGTTCATTACGATAGCGAATTAATTGAAGAGAAGATTGTCTATGGAAGAAATGTTCTCTCCAAAATTCGTAGAGAAAGTAGCGATTATGATCTTATATTGATTGGGGCCAGCAAGGCAAATTTATGGAGAAGGGTTCGTTTTGGAACCATTCCTGAAAAACTGACCCGGATATCGCCAATTTCAGTTCTTGTCGTTAGAAAATACGAAGGCGCGATTCTTTCTTGGATAAGAAGGTTTCTTGCCGGGTAGATGATACTTTTTTGTACTCTATTTTTCATCATTCCTGACTTGATTCAGGGATCGAGCAAGTATCAATAAGACTTTCTTTGCCTTTTTAAAACAGCGTCAAAGAGAAAAAGCTGTTTGGCATTTAAGAGGTAGAAGACCTTTCTTTTTCTTCCATGAAGACTCGCATGGGCGGTGCCTGACCCTGCTTGTCTTGCCCCAAATAGATCGTCCTGTGAGGAAAAGGAATCTCTATATTTCTCTCATCAAATTTCTTTTTTAGCCTGCGATTGAATTCTCTCCCTGTGCGCCATTGTTTACTGGGTTTTGTCGTAATTCGGGCTTTGATGACAACGGCAGAATCATCAAATTTATCCAGGCCAAAAATTTCCAAAGGATCTAGGATATCTTTTTTATACTCTGGATCTTTCCTTATTTCCTCATCCACTTCTCTGATGGCCTTCATCACTTCATCCACATCTTCACGATAGGCCACACCTATTTCAAATACATAGCGGGAATAATCTTTAGTCATATTGGTGACCACATCAATAGTACCGTTAGGGATGAAATGAACGCTTCCAGCCAAGTCACGAAGGACAGTCATTTTGAGATTGATTTTTTCGACCAAACCTCCTCGCCCGGCAACATTAACAACATCTCCAACTCGTATTTGATCCCATAGCAGTATGAAAAATCCGTTGATGANNGCAAAGCCGATAGCTAAACCAACTATTCCGGCCGCTGCCAGTAGAGGACCAATTTCAATACCAAGCTGTCCTAAAATTGTCATTAAGGCAATGACCAAGATCACTGCATTGAGCAAATTCCTGATTACCGAACTGAGCGTATTAGCCCGTTTTCTTGCCTCTTCATCCTCCTTTTTCTTGAGAAACAAAACAGATAATTTAGAGGAGATGACTCTGACAACTTTCATCACAATCAGGGTCACAATCACAATCAAAACAATCTTGAGGCCTGTAGTGTAGAACCAAGTCTTAAGCACCTGCAGAAAATTTGTGAAATTCATTGATACGTCCTCCTTAACTTTGTTCTAAAAATTAGGTTTTTTAGTTCTGATTCATTCAAAAATACATTATGTGAATTCAAAAAAAATCATCTGAATGGATTTATTTTCATAAACGGATACGCTGGGTTCGAGAGATTTTTTTGTCATATAATTGCATTCTCCATATCTTTGAAAAGACAAAGGCCTTTGAAAAATTGAAAGTTAACTACTGATGATAGCTTAATTCTTTAAATGTAAAATCGAGCTCACTACCGCTTTCTTCTCACCTCAGCAATAATGAATCCGAGAATCAAACCAACCAACAGGATCAACGCGATAAGAATAATTCGCGACATCTGGAAATTCCAAAAAAGAAATTGTACGGAGACAATCTGAGTGTTCTGGAGAAGAAAAATCAAAATCAGTATCCCTAAAATTATGAAAATAATGGTTTTTGGTTTCATGTTGAATTCCTCCTAAGCATATTGACTTTTGTTTGTGATAGAAAAGTTGCCTATAAACTTTTTAAAGCCATCTCCTCCTCTTGAAAAAAATCACCATAAAAACAGCAACAATAACTATGACACACCAAACGACAAGATAAGCCCAGCGCCATTCGAGCTCAGGCATGAATTTGAAATTCATTCCGTAAATCCCTGCGATAAATGTTAAGGGGATAAATATTGTGGCGATGATCGTCAAAACTTTCATAACCTCGTTCATNNTATCGATGATCTGAATGGTGTGATCATAGACATCCCGCAGATATATGCGGGACGCTTTCTTGATAAGGGAAGACTCCCCTCTTTCAAGACCATTAATGAGCTCTCTTAGAGGCCAAACTGACCTGCGTAAGAATATCATCTCTCTTTTTAAACTATGAATTTTTTGTAATGTTTCAGGTTTGGGATCAGTGACAACTTTGTCTTCGAGATCTTCTATTCTTTCCCCGATCTTTTCCAAGATTAAAAAATAATTATCCACAACCGTATCCAACAAGGCATAGGCCAAGTAATCAGCCCCCATCTTCCTGATTCGGCCTTTCCCGCTTCTTATCCTTTCTCTAATGGGATCAAATATATCTCCTTGCCTCTCTTGAAAGGATATAACAAAATTTTCACCAAGAATTAGACTCACTTGTTCCACTTTTGTTTCATTTTCTTTCTCATCATAATAAAGCATTTTCAAAACGATATAAATGTAATGGCCAAAATCTTCCATCTTCGGACGCTGTTCTGTATGACATATATCTTCCATGATGAGGGGATGAAGATCAAAATGTTTTCCGATTTTCTCGATGATATCGACTTGATGAACACCATCAATGTTAATCCAGGTTACGGTCGGTGTTTCCTTGAACGGAAAGCATTCTTCGACTGTTTTAGCTTCTCTTTCTTGAAATTGGGCCTCATCATAATCAATAATTGAAATCTTTACTTTTTCAATTTTCTTTTCGCCCACAAAGACGGGCGTTCCCGGAGGAAGACCTATCTTTTTTCCTCTCTTCCTTATAAATTTTCCCATATCAATCAATTTGCCCTCCTTATGACGAATTTAAAGGAAATGGTCATTCGCAAGTCATTCTATAAGTTTTTTTTCATTATTTCTAATTAATCTATTCTTATTTTCTCCTTTATAATCTAAAGTCATTTATAACAAGTATGACGTCAAGTCAATTATAACAAGCAGAAGCTGGAAAAATATTATTTTTGAATACAAAAACTAAACTCAACTCTTCTGAGACAAAAGAATATGGACCACAAGCGGGCCGAGCACAGAGGCGATAACCATGGCTCCTATGATAAAGATTACATTGTTCCCCAGAATACCTATAGAGGCAGCTATAGAAGAAAGTATGACCATGACTATAAAAATCCATGAAAGCCTGATCGTTTTCTCAACATCCGCATACAATTCTTCACGACTGACTCTTATCACTTTTGAAGCAGGCTTCTTTTCTAGCTTCAATTTCACACTCTCGGGCTTGGGCTCTTCCGCTGGCTTCGGTCTAGGAATAGAGGCCTCAACTGGAACAAGAATGATCCTGAATCCCTCTACCATTGAAAAGCGCTTTTCTAAAAGGTCAAGAATTGGCTCGCTCTTTTCTGTGGGAACTAGAATTTTAATATGTACGCGCTTTTCTTCAATAGTCTCCTGCCAAATATCCAAAACTGTATGTTCTTTTAAAGATTCTTCGATCTCTGTCTTGTATTCTTGAGGAATGACTATCTCCATTATGCGCAGATCCATAATATCCTCCTCTGAAAATTTTACTTGATTGGTTCATCTCAATCCCCTGAATCAGAGTTGGAATAACCTCATATCCTATCTGAATGATTCGCTTGTTTTTCCCTAATACGCGGGGCTTTTTTCCCTTCAATCAAATTTTCTTAAGGACATCAATTTGTCTTAATATACTCATAATGATTAATTTTTTCCAGTCTTGAGGATCAAATAAATAAATCTTGACACTATCATAGTATTATGATAGAAATAGTATAGGAAATTAATGACATTTCTACACAAAAAAATCATATTTATCACCATTATTTTGTTTTCCTTAGTGCCCTGTATTCAAGCAGAAGAAGAGAGCAAAAATGATAAGAAGTTTTATTCTTCATCGACCAGCTTTTCTTTTTTAATGACATCAGGTAACACTAAAGCCTCGACACTGGGCTTCGATACTGAACAAAACTTAAGCTTCGACAAGAGTCAGCTCCAATTTAAAGGCAGTATCATCTATTCCGAAAGCGATGGCTCCAAGGACTCTGAGTTCTATTACAGCCATCTCCAATACAGACGCACGCTTTCGCCTAAAGCTTATACCGTCGGATTGGGACGATTTGAGAGGAATGTTCTTTCTGGATACAATTATCGATTTTCTCTTTCTGTAGGCGCAGGATATCTGTGGAAGAAATCCGATAAGATAGAACTTTCTTCGGAAGCGGCATTTGGATGGAGTCGAGAAAACAATATCATAAAGACGGGAGATGGAAGTATCTCCCAATCGTTCGCTTCTTTTCTTGCCTCCGGCATTTTGAAAATCAATATTTCTCAGACCTCAGAATTGATTTATCAAGAGATATTTTTCCTCAATCTCGACGAAACTAAAGACTACCGCTTGACTTCTCTTGTTTCCATTTCAACTAACATCAGCAGCAATCTCGCCTTAAAGATAAGCTACCAGCTTAAATATAATCACCTCCCCGTTCCTGGATTCAAAAGCACCGATCACTATCTACTCAGTTCACTAGTATTAAATTTTTAGTCATCTTCCTTTTTTCTTCTAAAACAACTCTCATCGGGGTTGTCATGCCTTGTTTATCTTGACCCATATAGAGTGTTGTGTGGGAAAAAGGTATTTCTATATCTTTCTCTTCAAATTTCTTTTTAAGCCTACGATTAAATTCCCGACCCACCGAGATTCTTATTCTCTGAGAAGTTCCTTCAAAATCCTAAGAGGACCATAGACAACAATGCCATCACTATCGAGCAATTTTTCATTCGCCTTGGGAATAGGAATCCAATTTTTGCCTCTCTCTATACCTAAAACCAAAAATCCCTTCTCGCTTAACTTTGATTCAGACAAAGATTTCCCCATTAATGGAGAATTTTCATGAATAATTTTTTTTACAAGACCATAACCCTCAAGGAAATGTAGAAGATCTTCTGTTGCTGCTTCTTCAAAAGTAGGTGATTTTACAAGCTTTCTCTCTATATAATTTTCCCATCGTCTTGTGAATTTCCGATGAGTTGCAAACTTGTATATCAGAAATATACCAAGAATAAGTATTAGCACGTTGAGGGGGAGCTGATATCCTTTGCTGGTAGCTAAAGAGGATGTAGCTGTAACAATGACCATCACAATACCTGCATTCCCCATAATCATCAACCACGTGACAATTTTTCTCCTTACAGGGTGGTTTATAACCAATTCTGCTTCCTTTGTCGTAAATCCCGTTCCTGAAAATGCAGAAAGGGCCTGGAATCTCGCCCTTCTCTTATCCAATCCTGTCATCATCAAAGCAATGGCAGCAGCTCTTACGAATAAGAAAGAAACCAAGATAGCTAATAAAGTGGGAAAGAGAAAATATAAGCTACTCATTTTCTACGCCTCCTAAAACAATTTTTAATTTCGATGTACTTATTTTTTCTATTCATTGAAATATTAAACATCTGACGTCTATCTTGGTTTAATTCAGTATAATTTTAATGAAATCCACAATGGTAGTAAAATACTCGCATAAAGTATGAGCAATTGAATCAAATCTCTTAAAGGAGGAAAAAAAGAATCATGATAAAAGAAAAGTTATCCAAGATATTTAGAAAGTATTTCATAACCGGTTTGATTGTGATTATTCCGATATGGGTAACAGTTCTACTCATTAAGGCTCTTGTGGATTTGATAGGCGGCACTTTCAACCTTATACCTCCCGTACTTCATCCAAAAACATACATCCCGTTTCGTGGGATAGAATTTATTATTGCTCTCATACTCATAATCCTGCTGGGAGTTTTAGCCAATAATTATTTTGGAAAAAAATTTTTCATCATCGGAGAGCGAGCGCTGCAAAAAATTCCTGTCGTCAGGACAATCTACCAGGGAGTGAAACATCTCACCATAGGAATTGTAGGCGAAAAAAAGATTTTCTCTCGGGTAGTGCTAGTAGAATTTCCAATTAAAGGTTTATTCTTTATTGGATTTGTGACAGGAGTAAACACGCATATCCTGCCCAATAATGAAGGAAGAAAAATGTTAAGGCTTTTCATCCCAACAACGCCTAATCCAACCTCAGGATTTTTTTGTATTGCCCCAGAAGATGAAGTCAAAGAGCTCGATATCAGTGTCGATGAGGCGTTTAAATTGATTATTTCGGCAGGTTATTCAAATCTGCAAATCGATTAAACGTATAAAAATGGAAAAAATAAAAGAGAAACCTGATAGAATATCTGATTAAATGTAAAATAATGAGGATTTTATAACAAATTGGAGATTGATTGATGAACTTTGAATCAGTTTTTGGCTCTGAAATTTTCACATGGATTATTATACCGTTTCTGATCTTTTTAGCCCGCGTCTTAGACGTAAGTCTAGGAACAATGCGGATCGTGTTTGTGGCTAAAGAACTTAAATATCTTGGTCCTTTGGTGGGCTTTTTTGAAGTCTTGATCTGGCTTTTTGCTATAAGAGCCATCATGCAAAACTTGAATAACATTGCTTGTTACCTCGCCTATGGGGCTGGCTTTGCCATGGGTGCCTTCATCGGTCTTTACATAGAAAAGAGATTGGCTATAGGGAAGGCTATGCTCCGCATCATCACCCAAAAAGATTCAACAGAATTGATCAGCTCTCTCAGATCAAAAGGCTATGGGGTCACAAGCATGGATGCCCAAGGAGTCAAGGGAAAAGTGCATATCATTTACATGATTATTAAACGCCAAGATTTCGAAGATGTGGCCAGTATAGTCAGAAAATTCAATCCTAACGCTTTTTATACTGTGGAAGATATCAGACTAGTAAGCAAAGGTATATTCCCGATGAGAAAATCTCATCTATCAACAATTCCCCATCATGGTCCTTTTAAGTATTGGCGAAAAGGGAAATAGTCTTCTGATCTCTCTTTTTTTTATAATTTAACGGATTTGTTTTCTCCCCTTCAGATGATCTCTATATGAAGTTAGACTTTTTTCCTGTAAGATTATATCAAATTCTAAGTAGTATTTTTCTAAAGGGACAAATATTTTATCGGCTCCGTATTAGAATTAAAGAAAAAAATCTAATTGCAGCGATAATCCTCTTTAATTTCCGGGTTTGTTTGTAATAATATATATCCTGAAAATCACGGAATTAAAACAGATGCAAACCATATGATTGGATGTAATATTTAAAAAGGAGAAATGAAAGATGATACTTGAAAAATTATACAAGAAAGTTGTCGAGGTAGGCATTCAAAACGATTTAAGGGGAAAAGAGGAAATCAAAAAAATCTTGCAAGATGAAAAAGAAAAACACAAAAAGCTCAAAGATGAAGAGGCGGAATATTATGACAAAGACAAGCTTTTTAATCCCTATTCAGATACAAGGGTATTAAACGGGAATCTGAATACGAATGTTAAGAAAGTGATCATTGGTATTGACATGGGGATAGGAGAAATCCTCATGACTTATCTATTAAACAAAGACCAAGATCAAAAAATAGATTTGATCATATCCCATCATCCCGAAGGTTACGCTCTCGCCCAGCTCTATGATGTGATGAAACTGCAGGCAGATTTGTTGGCCAACTATGGAATCACTATCAGTGTGGCCGAGCAGCTTATGGGAAGAAGGATAAGCGAAATTGAAAGACGGTTAATGCCTGTCAACCACAATCGTGCGGTTGACGCCGCCAGAATTTTCGGAATTCCGATGATGTGCATCCATACCCCTTCTGACAACTGCGTCACCAGCTATCTTAAAAAAACGTTCGAAAAAGAAAAGCCTTACAGACTAAAAAATGTGATGGATCTATTGAAAAACATCCCGGAATATAAAAACTTAGCCAAAATCCAAGTTCCTCCTAAAATAGTCAGCGGCTCAGAGGAGAGTAAAAGCGGAAAAATATTCGTAGATATGACTGGCGGTACAGAAGGTTCTAAAGAAATTTTTGAAAAATATGCTACAAGCGGCGTCAGCACTCTCGTTTGTATGCACCTCAGCGAGGATCACCTCGAAAATGCAAAGAAAGCTAATCTGAATGTTGTCATGGCTGGCCACGTTGCCAGCGATACTCTGGGGCTGAATCTTCTCTTTGATGAGGTAGAAAAAGAAGAAAAATTGGAGTTTGTCAACGCCTCGGGTTTTGAGCGAATCAGAAGAACGAAGAGATAGAGAATCTCGCCTTAAAACTACTCAACAGTTAAAGATTCATTCCTAAACAGCTTAATGTTCCAATAAAATTAAGAGGAAATATATTGGTTCTAATTTTAGAAGAACGAGTCAATATTTTAGAAGAACGAGTCAATAAATTAAATCTAATACATACAAAATAATTAGCTAAATCATCCTCTTTATTGCGAGGATCCTATTCTTTCCCTGGGCTTGGGGCTTTCCAGATGAATATCAAACTGACCAAGAAAAACATTATTCCTGCTAAAAGATACATGTTTCTGTAGCCATAGAGATCGGATATCCAGCCAAAAAAGGTTGCTCCCAGCCCCATACCGATATCGAAAAATGCTAGATAAAGGCTTATGGCCAGGCCTTTGTTTTCCTGCCCCAAAATATCTATGATGTAGGCGCTGAGAGCAGGGAAAATGAGTCCTTGCCCAAAACCTCCAATGGAGCCCGTTAAAACGAACACCCAGAAATATCTCACTTGAGATATCAAGAACAAATTAAGACTTATGAGACAGACGGCAGGGAATATGACCTTTTTACGACCATATCGATCTGAGACATCACCGATCACGAGGCGCGTCAGAATAGCCGCCACAGAGAAAGCGACAAAAAATGGGCCCACTCTATCAAAAGGTATAGATTTTCCGAATAAGGCTATGAAATAGACAACAGCTCCCCGAGTGGCCCCATGAAAGATAGGTAAAAAAGAGAGCAAGACAATGATCAAGATAGAGACATCTCTCAACGATTTTGGTTTGTGGAAATGCGCAGAGTTGTTTGGTCTAGCCACTTCTTTTGTCGAGAAGATGCATAAAAAAGAAGCAACAAGAAGAGCCAGACTCGTGTTAAAAAGAGCACCGAAACCGAATCTTCGGATAACTTCCTCAGCAAGCATGGGTCCGAGTGCACTGGAGAGAATACCCGCCAAGCCGATAATACCCATAGAATGGGCTAACTTTTCCACAGGGGCCAAATCTGAACATATAGTCAAAGTGGCTGTCATGCTTACACCCCAGCCAATCCCCATCAATGCTCGCAAAACAATCGGCAAATATCCTGCATCCTTGATGAGGTGAAAAAAAGGCAAAAGTAAAATCAGAAAGCCTATCCCAAAGAGAGATATCCGTCTCCTACCCTTTAAATCCACCAGCCTCCCAATCAAGGGGCGGACAAAAATAGCCATAAGACTATGAATACCCATGATGAGCCCTATCCGGCTCTGAGTAGGCTTAAACTGATTGAGGAAAAGAGGGAAAAGAAAGAAGAGGGTGATACTCATGAATAGAAAGAAATAGCCAAAAAGAGCGATTATGAAATGCCTGTTCCAGATAGTCTTTATTTGGTTATTGCTCTCCATTTTCATCAAAATGATCGAGTTATCAGTCTAAATTTATGACCTCTAAGTGTATTAAATGAACGACTTTAGGTAAAGAAAATTTTTCTATCTACAAATCCTGTTTTGAGGCATACTATATTGCATGGATTCCGCCTCTTCAAAAGAGATTTCTTTAAGTCTAAATTTGCTAAATAAAAATCTCTGTAATAAGAGTGCTGGCTGTCTTGGGTATGGGGAAAATAAGCAAAAAGGGGATAATGAAGGAGGGTTATCAAAAACCTTGCCCAGCCAGCGCAACAAGGTTTGATTAAATTATATCAAATTGACTAAAAAAAGCAATATTTTTTTAAAAAAAAATCTATAGATCTACATTTTTAATCAAGCGGAAGTCTCCTGTCATGGCTGCCCTAAGGATAGGTTCCATGTACTCATCGACCATCTCTGCAGTCAAAGGAACAGGCATGTTCCTGAGTTTCATTTCCATTTGGGGATTCTTAGCCGCGGCAAGA
>JABAOH010037977.1_pt1 | contig 14879 bp, 14 predicted proteins | sample 7062181 | NCBI WGS metagenome assembly JABAOH01 (sample SAMN14538630, study PRJNA623070) | marine sediment metagenome | biome: marine biome [ENVO:00000428]; feature: marine pelagic biome [ENVO:01000023]; material: deep marine sediment [ENVO:00002113]; isolation source: pool of 5 deep marine...
TTCAATTTCTCGAATTCCTTGGTAAGACGATCTGCTGTCTGTGTGTCTCCGTTTTGCAGGGCTCTTTGTATGTTCTGCTTCAGCGTCATCATCTTGGTGTTTTTTTTCAGTTTGGCCAAACTTGCGAGATGGTCAGTCAGTTGAACAGCAAGCTCTGCTAACCCCAAATCTCTGCTGGCGATCTGAACAATCAATTCCTTTGCTCTTTCGCTTTCGGCTTTGTCCATAAGGTTGGCCGGAGAAACTTTCTTGTTGACCTTGATAAGTTGAAAGATCTCCTTGTGGTCAGAGTTAGAGAAATCGTCCGGGATCAGTTTACCCGTGGCCAGCTTTAGAAGCTCACGATCCTCCATCAAAAGCCTCAGTATCCCTCTCTCGATTTCCTCTCCCCGGCTCAGCCAGGCTTCGCCGGGATGTCCGCCGTCGGTCGTGCGCCGACCGCCGACTGTGGATGGTTTCTTCTTGCCCACCAGCTTCAAGATAGACGCTTCGTTTATTTTGAATCTCTGTGCGATCTTCTTGACGAAGAGGTTTTTCCGGATTTCGTCGGTGATCTTTCCAGCAGTATAGGCTAAATCAAAGATGACCTTTTCCTGCTCCTTCAGGGAAAGCTTGTCAAAATCCTGTCCCAAAGAATCATATTTGAAATCTATGAAGGGTCTGGCCTGTTGGATTTTTTCTCCTACTGCCTTTGCCCCGAATTTTCGCACGAAGGAATCGGGANNCAACCACGAAGACCTCTATGCCTTCGCTGAAGAGCAAATCCACACTGCGAAAGACAGCGGATTGTCCGGCGGAATCCGCATCGAAGAAGAGGTACACCTTTTCTGCATATCGAGACAGAAGCCTGGCCTGATCCTGAGTGAAAGCTGTGCCCGAGGAGGCAGCCACATTCTTTACTCCAGCCTGGTATAAGCTGATAAGATCAACGTATCCCTCGACTAAGATTGCGCCTCCCTTTTGCCTGATCTCATCTTTAGATAGATTCAGACCGTAGAGGATTTTGCCCTTGCGATAAATGGGGGTCTCCGGGGAATTCAAATACTTGGGCACGTCCTTGTCGTCCAACACTCTGCCTCCGAAGCCCACGATCTTCCCGGAGAGGTTGAAAATGGGAAACGTAATCCTGTTCCTGAAACGATCATAGAAACCAGAGGCTTCCGTTCGGGGTACGACCAGCCCGGCCNNGGTTTTGGCGTAACTTGCCAGACCCTCCCACTCCGGAGGAGCATAACCCAGAGAGAAAAGCTCCAGGGTCCCCGAATCAAAGCCCCTCTTTTTCAAATATTGCCTTGCTCGTTTACCCGGTTTTTGGCGATACAAATTCTTGTGGAAATATTCGTTAGCTACCTGGTTGGCGTAATACAGCTTATCCAGCTGTTTGGCTCTTTTTGTGTCAAAGCTTTCTTTGGGCAGAGCTATTTTGGCTCTCTTTGCCAGGAGCTTGGCCGCCTCCGGGAAGCTCAGCTTCTCGTGCTTCATCAAGAAGCTGATCACGTTTCCTCCTTCTCCGCAGCCGAAGCAGTAGAAGATCTGTTTGTCAGGAGTGACGGTAAAGGACGGATCCTTCTCTGCGTGAAAAGGGCACAATCCCACCCAGTTTTTGCCCCTTTTTTTCAACGGCACGTAGTCCGAGATCAGGTCGACGATATCATTGGCGTCTCTGATCTGGTCGAGCAATTCCGGAGAGAAATGTGCGGACATGTCAAGCTTAACTTTCCATCAGGTCGAACTTTGCTTTAATTTCCCGGACAGATGATGGAGGCACTCATCAGGGTTTTCCACTCCCATCATGCAGAAAAGATGCCTGCGGACCTTCGAGGTTTTGTCTGTCTTCTCAACCACATCCATAAGGCTTCCGTTCTCGCATATCATGCACTTTTCCGGCTGGCAGTCAATTTCCTTGCCGGTGTTTTTGGCCACCAGAGCCTGGCTTAAGGTCCAGGACGGTTCCCCCTCTTTGTGCGGGAACTCCACGTACCTGATTTTCTCAAGTATTATTCTTCCCCGATCGGTTCTGAGCCGGGCTCTGAATTCCACTTCGTCTCCCGGGGCGAATTTCAGGTTTTGCTGGGTCTTTCTGCTGACAGTGAGGAAGATATGATCTTTGAAAAAGACTCTGTCCAAGTAGCCTTCTTTGAAACTTATCAGGAACCCGGGAAAGGTTAGAGTCTCCTTTGATCCGAATCTGATCTTTCTGAAATGCGGCTTGACCGAGTTGACCGTTCCAGAGAATTCAATCCACCTTCCCACGGTCTCCTTCAACCACTCCTCAAACTCCTCCAGATTCCTCTCGAATTTCTCATAATCTTCGGGACTCAGAGCGATCTCCGGCTGATAGATTATCTTCTCGTCAAAGAAATTCTTACAGGAAAAGCAATCTCTTCCTACATGCTCGTATTTCTTGGGACAGGAGTTACCTTTATTCAGAAGATGGCATTTCCACAGGAAATAGATGCATCCTTCGGGAAAGCATTTCTTTTCCTTCAGGACGTGATACACCGACACGTTCTTTTCAAAACGGAAATGAGCCTTGTGAGGGCAACGGAACACGTCCTGCCTTTTGTATTGATTGACCAGCTCTCTTTGCATGGCTTCGACCCGGGGAAGGATGTTGCAAACCTACTCAATACTAACTTATGTCAGACTCATTGTCAACTCATTTTAAATACCGTTATCGGAGGGAGACTATTTGGGATCGTAAGGGTCGCCTTCATGCTATCCTCTCCAGGTAGGTGCTTTGGCCAAAACAACTTGGGGCAGGGCTGAATGCTTTGCCCTTTGGGTTCTTGCCCATGGGTCGTAAAGGCAATTCATGAATTGCCCTTACGGCAAGCCTCCATAAGGCCAGAATTCATCCCGGTCCGATTCCATCTCCTTCTGCCACCTTCTTTGCCAGGATATGAGCTTGTCTCAGAGGCTCAGGTATCCTGTATCTTGGACTGCACTGGAGCACGATCTTCGCCGCACTCTCAACTGAGATTCTGTGTCCCGGTGTAACATAGATCGGTTTCTTGGCTTGTCTGGTTCTGACCACCGCTCCTGTGAACTTCTTTCTTTCTCCCTTTATTAGGACATGCGCTCCTTTCTCCAAAGATAGCTGCGGATAATCGCGCCACAGAGGTGTTTTGGAGCAGCCGATAGTGGGGAGGTCAAGTAGTAAACCCAGATGGCTTGCCAGACCCAATCCCCTGGGATGAGCGATCCCCCTGCCCGGAAACATTATCAAATCCGGCCTTTCAATCCTTTTCAGCGCTGAAAGAATGGCTGGACCTGCGCTGAACGCGAAAAATCCCGGTGTGTAGGGGAAACTCAGTCTTTCTCTATGGAATGCGGTCTTCTGAACCTCCAAACCCGGAAGCGAAAAGCTGGCACAACCTATAAACACCTCTTCCTGAGCTTTTGAAAATATAACTCCGACTCCCAAAACTCTTTCGATCTTGTCAAAGTCGTCCTCCGGAATGACCTGTCGGGAGAGCTTCTGCTGAATTTTCTTTGCCTCATCCAGAGAGACACGCCAGCGATGTGAGAGGGTGGATGGCGAATGATTCATATTTATAACCTCTCCCCCTTGTGTTCCCCCTCTCCATAAAATGGAGAGGGGGATAGGGGGCGAGGCTCCTATGAGTCCACGTTAAAGCAATCTATAGCTCCTTGGGCCATCTAATCTTTCTATTCCGAATTCCCGGGCTGTCTTCACGGCGCGAGCGAATTCATCTTTGGTGATCCTTCGATTCAGAGGAGGATGTTCATTAGCTCTATAGCAGGGACGATATTGGTCCATTATATTGACATAGGTATTCTTGGAAAGCTCCTCGGCGATGAATTTCATGGCATCGTAGGTTCCGGCCAGATCCTCGGGCAAGATCAGATGACGGATCAAAAGCCCCCTTAGAGCTATGCCTGTTTCGTCGATCACCAGGTCGCCCACCTGTCGGTGCATTTCCTTGATGGCGTCCCTGGCTACTTTGGCATAATCCTTGGCGATGCAGTACCTCTGGGCGATGTTGTTATCTGAGTATTTCAAATCCGGCATATAGATGTCAAATATTCCATCCAGAAGCTCCAGCGTGGAAACTGAGTCATAGCCCCCGCTGTTATAGACCAGAGGAACATTCAGCCCTTGTTCGACAGCATAAGAGAGTGCTCTGGCAATCTGAGGAACAGCATGAGTGGGGGTCACGAAGTTGATGTTGTGACAACCCATGTTCTGTAAAGACAGCATCAGTTCGGCGATCTTCTCCTCACCTGCTTCGTAACCCTGACCCAGATGGCTTATGTCATAATTCTGACAGAAGATGCAACTTAAGTTGCAGTTGGTCAGAAATATGGTTCCCGAACCGTATCTTCCCACCAGGGGACTTTCCTCGCCAAAGTGAGGACCGAAGCTGGACACCACAGCTTTCTTGCCGGTTCTGCATTTGCCTTTCTGGTTCTCGAGTCGATTGACCTGGCACCGGTGCGGGCAGATGTCGCAACTTTTTAATCTTTCCCAGAGTTCTACAATCCTTCGGGAGAGCTCTCCTGTTTCATGAAGCTTCAAATATCCCGATCGAAAAGTGTTGGTATTCCTTTTGGCTCCCAAGCCTTCTCCTTATCCAGAATGTGAATTACTCTCCATCCATCCTGCATAAGCCGCGAAGCGATGAATTTTCGATGACATCTCCAGGGGAATCTCTCTGCGCACATAAACGCCGTGTTAAACTGGCGGGCAATCTCTTTTAGTTTCTCTATCCCTTGCTCAAATTCTGCGGAGCGCGTATGCTCGTCATAGCCTTTACGCCTGAATCCGCCTAAGACATCCCCCAGATAAAAGTATTTGATCCCTCTCTGCCCAAGTTCTGAAGCTATGTTGTCTTTTTTGAAATGGTCAAACTTTGAGGTGGGAAATCTTCTGACATCCACCACGGCCCGAAGCTTGAACTTTCTGCACAATGATGTGAATTGTTCGATGCTGCGGGTGGATGTCCCGATAGTGTAGATTACCGTCTGCACATCCTGTCAGCGCCGGACCTTTACTCTTCTCAAACAATTGTCGCAAAACCTGTTGGTTTTCATGTCAACCTGGGCCACGTCGTCGGTGAAGTACATGACACATTTGGGATTGCGACAATCCTCAAATCCCCAAAAATGTCCTAGGTGATGAACGGCCTCCTTGAGCACGCGTGAGTGCAGAACTTTGGCTTCGTCCAGCATCTCGTAATTTTCGCGCCTCAGTCTGAAGAGCGAAACCACGGCCGATTTACCCACAGGATCTGACTCCCCGATCACGTAGTTTTTGGAGGGTACGTAAAGATCCTCGTCCACCAAGCCCAGAATCTTCTCCCCGGGGCCTGACTTCATCAGTTCCAACTTGTTCAGAATCACGGTAGAATAGTGTTGCCCCCTCTGCTGATTGAAAGCTTCGGACGGAATCTTGGCTCCCTGCAGAATGTCGACGCCCACGTTGAAATACGAAACCAGCTGGGAGGCTAATTTGTTGACCAGGGAGTAGTCTATATCTCCCATGGGAACTACCACTATCTTATTGCGTAAGACAAATCTTCTTTGAGGACTCATAGCTCAGATTGTGCAAGCAAATGGCAAAAACGGCTTCTACGTCGGCTGATCCAAAAAACAAATCTAAATGACTATACGCTCGAATCCCGGCGGACAGGGGAGAATTTTCAGTCTTGACGCCTAATCTTGATGCCTTCACGTGGTTTTGTCCTGTGACTATCCGCCTTCTCTGAGGAGCCTGGCAGGCACTAACCTAAATCTGCGTGCAACTCAGCTGACATGTTCTATATAAAACGTTGTTTCCATTATGTCAACCCTTATTTTGAAGGGCGTGTGCGCGTGGAACATAGTAGTATGAGGTGAAAAGCTGACTTAGGCTGAGTTCCGCCCGATTTCTGAACCTGACATCCCGGGCCAACTCTTAGCAAAAAAACAAGCTGGAGCTCGTGTCCCCATATTCGTTTGACAAAGATTTTGGTTACCTCTATATTCCACAACATGATACTGCTAAAACAGGTTTCACACCGATACGAACTTGACGAAGAGCGATCGGTCCTGGCCCTGGACAACGCAAATCTGGAGCTTAAGAAGGGAGAATGCGTCGCCATCATAGGCTCCAATGGATCGGGCAAGACCACTTTGGCCAAGCTCCTAAATGCACTTATTCTGCCCCAAACCGGACAGGTATGGGTGGATGGTCTGAACAGTTCGGATAAGAATTCTCAGAAACTGATTCGCCAGAAAGTGGGGATGGTGTTTCAAAACCCGGACAATCAAATCATCTCAACCTCGGTCGAAAGGGAGATAGCCTTCGGCTTGGAGAATCTGGCGTTGCCCTACGAGGAGATCAGAGGGAGAGTCGAAAGGGCACTCAAGTATTTCAATCTGGGAGCATACAGAAATCACCCACCCCATAAGCTGTCCGGGGGAGAGAAGCAAAAGGTGGCTTTAGCTTCGGTGCTGTCCATGCAGCCTGAGTATTTGATCCTGGATGAGCCCACGTCTCTCTTGGATCCGGTGGGGAAAAGAGAAGTCCTGTGTCTTCTGCCAATGTTGTCGGACGAAAGAAACGTAACTATAATTCACATCACCCAGTTTCCGGAAGAAGCTATTGCTGCAGATAGGGTTCTGGTAATGCACCAGGGCAAGATAGTGCTGGACGGCCCTCCTGCCGAGATATTTAGGCACAAAGAGGAATTGGAAAAGATTGGACTTGACGTTCCTTTTCCGGTCAGGATGGCCTCCGCGCTAAGACAAAAAGGATGGCCGCTGTCAGACGAATACCTGAACCTGGATGATTTGGCAGGCGGAATTGCGAAGATCGTCAAAACCCGCAAGATGACCCTGAGCGAAGTTACGGCGCATGGCCGGTCGCGGATAGCGGACGCTACCCCCACACAGATTTCAATAAACATGTTAAGCTATCTGTACGATCAAGGATTGCCGACCGCGAGAAAGGCATTGGACCGAATAAGCCTGGAGATAAAGAAGGGAGACTTCATCGGCTTGGTGGGGCCGACCGGCTCAGGCAAAAGCACTCTGGTTCAACATCTGAACGCTCTGCTCCTTCCCACATCCGGAGAGGTGCTGGTTGAGGGCCAAAATACCAAGGGAAAAAGCATTGATTTGAAAAAGCTCAGACAAAAGGTAGGATTGGTGTTTCAGTTTCCAGAATTGCAGTTGTTCGAAGATACGGTATACAGCGACATAGCCTTCGGCCCCAGGAATCTGGGACTTTCGGAGCGGGAGATAGACGCCAGGGTAAGAGGATCGATGGAGAAGGTGAGCCTCGATTTCGAGCAATTGGCCTTCCGCTCTCCTTTTTCCTTGAGCGGCGGAGAACAGAGAAAAGCAGCTATTGCCGGAATACTCGCTCTGAAACCCGAAATTCTGGTTCTGGATGAACCTACTTGTGGCTTGGACGCCAGAAGCACACGTGAGATAAAGGGTATTCTCAGAGAACTAAACTCAGCTGGAGTGACCAGTATTCTGATCTCACACAATATGGATCTGATCGCCGAGTTGACGCACAAGATCATCCTCCTGGATCAGGGCGGGTTGCTCGCCTTCTGTGAGAAAGGAGAATTCTTTGAAGATGGTGATAGGATAAGATCGGTGGGACTTGATCTTCCTCAGGTGTCGGAGTTGGTTTGGAAGCTGGAAGAAAAGGGAGTTGAGGTCAAAAGGCAGGTCTTCTCAGAAAAGGATCTGCTGGCATTTTTTGGATAGTAGATACGTATACCAGAGCCGCCAAGGACTAAAGCTTTCTGTGTTCCCGCTGGGTGTTATCGTACGGTGGAGATACAGTGTCATTCTGAGGAAACCCAAGCCACCGAAGAATCTAAAAGATTCTCTTGACGCTTTGGGTATGCTTTCGACATCCCGCAAAGGGACTCAACCACGTGGTTAGGTCCAAACACGGGATTATTCCCGAAGCTCTCATTTGAGGTTATAACATACAAGATGATCACGCCTCTTCAACCAATGGAGTTCTTTACCGGGATTTGGAATGGAGAAGGTGAGCTGAGCCCGCATACGTTACTCAGGTGGATGATACCCAAACAGCGCATTCGGTTTTCGAGCGAGTCCATCNNGAACGTGATTAGGCGAACCATGTTCGTGGAGATCGTCGGGCCAGACCGGCTTCACGTGACTGCCGACGATATGCCGCTCGGGGCAGATATCATCTTGCACGAAAAGGGGTTTCGTTTCACCCCATATTATATCTGGTGTTACTACAGGGGCAGAAGGTGGCGCCTGCGGTGTAAAGATGAGAATTTGATTGATGAAGGCGGCATCATTCACGATACAATCAGGATTTTCTTGTTTGGCTTTCCGGTTGCCACTATGCGTCTGGCAGTCGTCAGAACATCGAGTTAGGCTTGTAGGTCGGGTATGCCTGCTGGCCATTGGTCGTGAGACCTGTCCGGCTTTCCTTGCGCCAGAGCGTGGGTGTAGCGGAGACCTTCAGGTCTCCAACAGGGTCTGTGAATGTAAAGCTGAAGCCTTCCGCGACACCCCATAATCGAATCCGGTATATAGTCAATCCATTGGCTTGCGAAATGTGGTATGCCGTTTGACCGTACGGAACCCCATGCTTTCATAGAGCCCCAGTGCGCCGGTGATGTTCTCTGCGTCGACACTCAGGGCAGCCTCGGTCATGCCCTGGTCCTTGAGCACCTTGAAGCTCCGGGCGATCAGCGCTCGGGCCAAGCCTCTCTTGCGCCAGGGCCGCCGCACACCGATCTCCTCCGTATACCCCCGTTTACGGTTGAATTCCTTGTTCTCCTCTTGGTGAATGAAGTTCAACACCATTCCCGCAACCTCATAGCCGTCCCAGGCCACCTGCCACAGCTTGGGATTAAAGATGGGTTTCTCCTGCCACTGCTCGAACCACTCGTCTCGCCATTCAGTGGCGCCCCAGTGATCCTGAAAAGCTTCTCCTGCGGCGTCCCATATTTTTCGGTAATGCTCTGGCTGGGCAGGACGGACCTCCAAACCTTCGGGCATCGGCATATCCGGAATGTCATCCAGATTCGGACGCACCATCTCGAATAAGTAACGCACCGCTTCGTAGCGGTGGGCAATCAACAGGGACTCCCAGTCAGTCTCGGTATCGGCTGCCCAGGTTTCGAAAAGCCGAGGATCGTCCTTGGGATGATCTTTTGCGATCTCCCGCAGCCGGTCCTCGTTGTGTCGCAGCATGGCGCGGCGGATGCCCTTACCTCGCCACTCGGGCAGCAGAAGCGCGAAGTGACAATAGGTCCGGGTGCCATCTGATTTCAGAATCCACCACACGCGGGCATAGCCGACCACTTCATCCTTCATCTTCACGAAAAGCACATCCTTGTACGGATCACAGTTGACCAGATGCCGGTAGGCGGCAGTAACGTCCTCAAGGCTGTCTGTATGCGCGATCCCGTCCGCCTTGTTGGATCCATTAATGACTGCAACCATTACCGGATAGTCTCTCTCCCCGCGGAAGCGGCGGAAGCTCAGTCCGGAAATGCCCGGTGCATAAGATAGCACGATCTCATCGTTTGAGTCTTTGTTGGGCGACAACTTCTTCTCCTTCCTTACTAATCGTGGCGGCTGTCGGCATCGACCGAAATGCCCCGCCGGGAATCTTCGTCACTCTTGGCACGGCCTAAACTCAGTCAGAGGGGCAATGCTCTTTCTCAGTAGAATCTCAGAATGTCCCGGAACGATATAGTCCTTCAGTTCTCCAATCACTTCGTATCCGAGTCTCTCATACAGTCTCTGAGCATTTCTGTTGAAGGAAGAAACACACATGAATACATTCGGGGTCTTCTTGAATATCATGTCCTCGGCAAACTTCAACAACCTGCTGCCTATACCTTGGTTCCTCCATTCCGGCGCCACGCTAATCGTCTGGACAAAGCCCACAAATGCCCCGGACATTATGAGGACAATAAAACCGACGACCTGACCATCCACCGTTCCCACGTAGACCTCTCTTGATGAGTCCGTTAACATCTTAAGGGAGTTCTCGAAGGTTCGACGCAAGGTTATCCATGGCTCTGAGCCAGCCATAAGCCTGGCACACTGCCGGGCGTCCTCTGGGCTTTGAAGCTTTCTGATCTTAACCGGGATTTCCCTTGAATTTTCCATCGCCATTCACCAACCGCCAGCTTAAGGTTTCGCTGTCTGGGAGCAAATGGTGCAGCGGCTACATAGACTACAATCCGATGCTTAACTCTGTTTCATTTTTTTCGCCAGATTCGTTTACATTGTAGCCTGATTCCCACGCGCTGTCAAACGTCATTTCGGAGTATAACGGTCAGAGCAGCCACGACAGAACCCACATGGGCAGAGATCCGCCTATGTTGAAAAGGGCATGAATGATCATTGCCGGAATCAAACTCTCGGTCTTCTCTCGATAATAACCAGCCACAATTCCCAGCAGAGTTGCCAGCAGTATCACCGGCGGTCCCATCTTGTCAACTGCCACGATGTGCGTCATTCCAAAATACAACCCGCTGAAAAGCACCGGCAGGCTCAGACGCAACTTCCTGGAGAAGTTGATCCCGTATCTGGTTAAAGGTGAGAGAAAGCCCTGGAGTAGTCCCCGCGTAAAAACCTCTTCTGCCAAGGTGGCATAAAACCAGACGAACAAGATGGTCTGAAGCGGGGAAAGTCCGAGGCTCGATTCAGCCTTTGCTCCGGCACGGGAGGCTAAGAAGCCCATGACGGACAGTGCCGCCGCAGGAAGAATCCACAAGAATATCCTGCCAGTTAGTCGGAATCTGCCCCTGGTGAAGCCATAGTCTTTCATTCTCCTTTTCGTCAGGAAGGTAACTGTCAGAATGGAAAGTATCCACATAAGCGAGTGGGTGACAAACGCGCTTAACCAGGGGGGAGAGGTTTCCATTACTCCGAACACACCTGGCGCCTTTAGCGCAAGGACGGAAATGACCAGCCCTAGAGCTAACGCGACGGGTAATCGTAGTAGCGCAGGAAGTGTCTGATTCTTCACTGTGTGCTCGTTTGCTATTACTTACCGGTAAGTAACTAATCCACCCAAAAAATTTTCATTTCTTCAGCATCTTCCAGACATTGTTGAACATCTTCTCGCCGATCGTCTCCATATCCACGGATTTGTCTAAATAGCTGATTACGCCTGTCCCCTCTATCAGCGCGTGGATTTGAAATGCCAGCATTTGGCAATCGATGTCGCCCCTGATCTCGCCTCTCTTTTGTGCTTTTACCAGTCCATCTTTCAGAAACTTGCGGGTCATCAGGAATCCTTGTTCGATCCTCTTCTGAATACCAGGATCCCTCTTGCTTGCGGTCAGGAGAAGCTCGAGAAAGCTGTAGGAAGCATTCTTTTTGTTTTTTCCAAAGAGTGTGTCAGCCACCTCCCTGCAGGATATTGGGAACTGGAAAAACGCCGTTAACAGTTCTCTTAGGGTCTTGCACGATTCGAAACGGGACTTGCTCCATTTCCCCATCTCCTCGAAAAACAAAGACAGGACCCCATGAAAAAGCTCGTCCTTGTTCTTGAAGTGGTGATAGATGGCGGGCTTGCTAATTCTTACTTGGCGAGACGATATCATTGAGAGAGGTTTTTTCATATCCCTTCTGCAAGAAGAGCCGCAGGCCCGTCTTTACGATTTTTTCTTTGGTGTTCAAAAGGGAGCCGGCTCCTTACTTACCGTTCGGTAATAATTTGCCTTTCATCGCAGGTCAAGTATTTTCTTGGGCTGGTTGAAAAAATCTTTCAAAAAAAGACTTGACAAAGCGTAAGTGTTGAATAGATTAGGGGCGAAAGAGAAGCCTTTTAAACTAGTTCGGCGAAGCTAGAAAAGGTGAGATGATAAGAGTGCGATTTCGAATATGGACCCTCCCTGGCAAGATCTGAGGGAGGGATTTTTTTTGCCCCCGGTTTGACCGCAAGGAGGAAACAAGTGCCCAGAAAACAAAAGAGCGTCCAGGTCATGGATGCCAAGAGTATTCAGAGGGCTTTGATCCGCATCGCTCATGAGATAGTGGAGAAGAACAAAGGGGCGGAGAACATGGCCGTCATCGGAATCCAGAACAGGGGTGGGCCTCTGGCAGAAAGAGTTGCCAAATTGATTGAGGAAATCGAAAAGGTGGAAATCCCGGTGGGGATGATGGACATCACTCTGTATCGTGACGACATTCAGACCAAGTTGGAACAGCCGCTGGTTCAAAAGACGGACATTCTTTTTGACGTGGTGGACAAAATCATAATTCTGGTTGACGATGTGTTGTATACGGGCAGAACCGTTCGGGCGGCTCTAGATCAGATCATAGACTTTGGTCGGCCCAGAAGCATACAGCTTGCCGTCTTGGTGGACAGAGGACATCGCGAGCTCCCCATCCGGTCGGATTATGTGGGTAAGAACATTCCCACGGGCCAGGATGATCGAGTAAAGGTAAAGATAGAAGAGGTGGACGGGGAAGATAGCGTCTCCATCATCAAGCAGTAAACGGTTAACAGTAATCGGTTCACGGTATACCGTAAACTGACCTGGAGGTTGGATGAAANNATCTGCTCGGCCTGGAGGGGATGAGCAGGAAGGAAATAAATCTGATTCTGGATACGGCGGAGACATTCAAGGAGATTCTGGCACGTCCCATAAGGGTAGTCCCGACTCTGAGGGGCGTTACCGTGGTGAATCTATTTTATGAACCCTCCACCCGTACCCGCATTTCATTCGAACTGGCAGAAAAACGCCTCTCCGCAGAGGTGGTCAACTTCTCCGCGGCCACGTCCAGTACACGAAAAGGGGAGACCTTGAAGGATACCGTGCGAAATATCGAAGCCATGAAAACCGACATGGTGGTTGTGCGTCACCAAGCCTCGGGGGTTCCCTATTTCCTTACTCAATGTTTGGATTCGGCGATAATCAACGCCGGAGATGGTGCGCACGAGCATCCAACTCAGGGGCTTTTGGACCTGTTTACCATCCGGGAGAAATACAAAAAAGTCAAGGGCCTAAAGGCTGTCATAGTGGGAGACATAAAATACAGTCGGGTGGCCAGNNCCGTGTGCGGCCCCACTACATTGATGCCTGTGGAGATCGAAAAGATGGGGGTGAAGGTATACTCAGATTTGGATCGAGCCCTGGAGGGTGCAGACGTGGTGATAGTCTTGCGGATTCAGCTCGAAAGACAGAAGGGAGGGCTTTTGCCGTCTCTCCGCGAGTATACCAATAAGTTCGGAATCACCAAAGATAGACTCGAAAGGCTGAACGAGAATTTCACCATAATGCACCCGGGACCCATTAACCGCGGCGTAGAGATTACCCCTGAGGTGGCAGACGGACCCCACTCGGTGATCTTAGATCAGGTGACCAACGGGGTGGCCATACGGATGGCAGTGCTTTATCTCTTAAGCGGAGGAGAAGGAAAAGTTGAATAAATCCAGAAAATCAAAAGTCCCGGCGCCGGCGGGAAATGAAAAGCATACTGAATTTGACCTTGCCATCACTGGTGGCAGGGTAATCGACCCGGAATCCAAAACGGATCGGATCGCTGACGTTTTCGTCCGGGATGGGATGATCAAGACAATAGAGAGACCCAAAGGCAGAGTCCAGGCAAAGGATGTAATAGACGCCAGGGGCAAGATAGTCGTACCCGGCTTTATAGACATGCATGCTCACTTAAGAGAACCGGGTAGAGAGGATGAGGAGACGTTATATAGCGGCTCGTGTGCCGCTGTCGCCGGAGGTTTCACTTCCCTCTGCTGCATGCCCAACACCGAACCCCCGATTGATAACCAGGAGACGGTACAATTCGTTTATCGAAAGGCTAAAGAGGCCAAGTGCAAGATATACTGCATTGGATGCATAACCAAAGATCGGAAAGGAGAGGAACTTACCGAGATTTATGATCTGGTTCAAGCCGGGGTGGTGGCCATCTCAGACGACGGCAGACCTGTTTCCGATTCGCAGGTGTTAAGAAATGCGCTGGAATACAGCCGTATGTTTGACCTGCCGGTGATATCTCATTGCGAGGATTTGGGCCTTTCAGCCAATGGGGTTATGCACGAAGGATATGTATGCACCAACCTGGGTATGTGCGGAATTCCCTCGATAGCGGAGGAGATAGCGGTTGCACGTGACCTGAAACTGGCAGAGTTTACCGAGGCAAGAATTCACATAGCACACGTTTCCACTGAAGGATCGGTAAATCTGATCAGACAAGCTAAGAAGAAGGGAATAAAAGTCACCTGCGAGGCAACCCCTCATCATTTCACCCTGACTCATGAGGCAATAAAGACATTCGACACCAATGCTAAAGTGAACCCGCCCTTGAGAACGCAAGCTGACGTGGAAGCGGTGAAGAAAGGGCTGAAGGACGGCACCATTGATTGCATCGCCACGGATCATGCCCCCCATTCGATTGAGGAGAAAGAAGTAGAGTTTGATTTCGCTCCGCCTGGCTTGGTAGGACTTGAGACCGCCTTGGGTTTGGTCATCACTGAGCTGGTCGAGAAAGAAGTCTTGTCCTGGTCTCAAGCGGTAGCCAAGTTGACCCTCAATCCTGCAAGAATCTTAAATCTTGGAGAGGGAAGAATAAAAGTAGGTCTTCCGGCAGATATANNCTTCCGGCAGATATAGCGGTCATAGATCCAAAAGCCTCTTGGGTTGTCGAGCCGGCCAGCTTTCAATCCAAATCGAAGAATTCTCCCTTCGGCGGAAGAAGACTCAAGGGCAGGGTTCTCTACACCATAGTTGACGGGAAAGTGGCGTATCGCGGGTAATTGCATACTGTTGACCTGCAGGCGGGGCTCCCGGCCCGCCAAAATCGGCCGGGCAAGGGTGCCCTCACCGTGAACCTGATAAGATGTTGCGAGGCAAAGGTACCCCGCAACAACAATTGGGCAGAGG
>JABAOH010000494.1_pt3 | contig 14877 bp, 18 predicted proteins | sample 7062181 | NCBI WGS metagenome assembly JABAOH01 (sample SAMN14538630, study PRJNA623070) | marine sediment metagenome | biome: marine biome [ENVO:00000428]; feature: marine pelagic biome [ENVO:01000023]; material: deep marine sediment [ENVO:00002113]; isolation source: pool of 5 deep marine...
CAATCGTTCTCTGTCTGTCGGGCCATCTCCGCCACCAGCCGCGCGGCATTCTTCTCGGCCTCCTCTCCTTGCAACCCGGCACCATGACCACCGGCCGGCAGACACGCCACCTGCAGTGGGCCGGAGCGGGTATTGATCTTTCGCAGACCCGGAGTCGTCACCACATCAATGTTGGGAACATCCAGGATGGGGTAGATCTCCAAAGCGGAACGCCGGCCTGGCAGAGGTGGGAGATCATGATTCCCCGTCAGCAGCAGGACCGGAATCTGCGCCCTGGCGAGGCGGCTGATTCTCTCCGCGAAGAGACATTGAAGAGTGGGCGATGGTTCGCGGCTGCGGAAAGCATCGCCACAGAAAAGGACAAGATCAACCTGGCGGGATACCGCGGTTTCTATGATGAAATCGAAACTGCGCAGAAAGTCGAGGGTGCGGGTGTGGAGGCCCCGGGCAGGGTCCATCCGCCCGTAATTTTCCATGCCCAGATGTAGATCGGCGAAATGAAGAACCCGCACAGACTCAGCCTATAACAGGGGAAGTGAAGCGATTCTATCATCGCTTTCTTTGCAGGGTCAAATCAAGCACGTTCGATTGCCATCTTTGCACGGCGCGCTGAGCTTCCCTTTGTGGGAAAAGAGAGGAGTCCATGGACGGCTCCTGTTGCGGCGCCGATAAAGGTGAGGCGCGACCTCTCTCAATCGGCGCCGCATCGCGGTCCGGCTTACTCCGAAACAATCAGCCAACACCGCCACCAGTCCTGCCCCATTGGTTGCGAATCTCTTGACCTCCCGGCGGATCGCCCAATCCGGCATGAGAAGAGAGGCTGCGAATCGATCAGCGAGCCTCTCCTTTTCTGCAGGGGGGAGCAGAGAGGGAAAATGAGGATGCTCGGCAAGGATTTCGAAGGCTTCGTGCCACAGAGAGAATCTTATCGAAGAACGGTTTTCATATTGGCTGTAGTGAATGGCATAGGTGTTATTCGTCTTTATCCAGATCGCACGGCTGGCGAACAACTGAGGGGAGCGGTGAAGTTGCAGCCCCAACATCGGCAGCAGAGAAAAGGGATCTCTGGGAACGGTTTGTGCGCGAAGATGGCGGGCGAAGGCCTCCGCGAAGCAGGCGATATTGAGATGATTAACGAACGCGTAGCGCCTCAGAAACCTCCCCAGGAAGGCATCCAATTGCGCGGCGCCTTTGACTACAGGAAGTGTCATCTTGGGTTCCCCTTTCGCATGAGAGGTCGCCTGCGTGTGCCCTTTTTCATGCGAAATCCTTGGGCAACAGATGGATTCCTTTATATCGTTCATATAGGCGCACGATGTCCAACATCGTCTCTACCGAAAGGCTCTCATCTCCGCGCGCTCCAAAGCCGAAGTCCCCATCACGGCAGACCACCTCAAAGGCGCTATGGATGAAGCGTTCCCGCCGATCTTCCATCGGCGGGGTGAGCCCCTCGAGGAGAGACGCCACGGGAATCTCCAAAGCGGCCGCGTATCTGGCCAGCACCTCATCCTTCACCCAGCGCCTTCTTTCGATATAAGAGACCGCAGCCTGCGAAGTATCCGCCCGGCGCGCCAGTTCCTCCTGTGTTAAGCCAAGCCGTTCTCTTGCTTGCCTGATTCTGTCACCGAGATTGACCTTCAACATCTCAACCTCCGGCCCCTGTCCGGAGGATTATACCATATAAGTTGGTATAAGTTAATTGCTGCAAACATCTTTTTTATCTCAAAGCTTGATATTTATTTTTCAGCGTTGATATAAGTGTCTCCTTTTTACTATTGACAAAACATATATGTCACCTTATAATGTTATAGGCAAACAGCTATTCGACACTCGCACGGGAGTACAAGAATCAACTCACTCTCCCCTCTGCCTTTCTCAGACAACTGTTGTTTTCCGTCTTTCGGTTAATTGCTGGCCTTGTCGCCGCTAAGCATATTCCTCCCTTTGGGAGTTTATGTTGCCCCCTTTGGTCTGGTCTGCACCGGTCGGGGCTGCTGGGGGGAACCAAACCAACCTTTGGGAGGAAGCCATGCGCATCATCCGTCATACGATTTTCCACCGAGGTACATTCAACGCCATCCTCAAGGCCCTACGACGAGCCAGCCGCTGCCACCGGGCTGCCGGAGGCTACTGGGAGCCGGTCTTTCGGCACAAAGGTGTACGAATCTATGAGCGAGCGGAATTTGACCTGGAGTGGCTCCGCGAGCGAGTGGAAGAATACGAGAACTACCTCTATTGCTCTCTTGCTAACGGCTTTTGCGGCAGCGACGGCATCCTCAGGCAGCGCACGACAAATGTACTCCGTTCGCCCGGCGGCGGCTTTCGTCAGACTTCCCTCTGAGTAAGATAGAGAGGAGACTTTCATGGCGCAGAGTATTTGGAAATCCTTTTGTGAGAAGTATCTGGAATTGGAGGAAACCTGTTATCGGGCTGCAGTTTCCACTCGTACTGACCGCGGCAGGTTTCGGGGCCGTTATCGGGTACCGGCTCCTCTTCTCAAGAAACTCGACCTCGACCAGGCCCTGGAGAGACTGTATGAGAGGTTTTTCGGCTGTCGGCCGGCCTAGCCGGCGAGATTTGCATGAAATCGAACAATTGTCTCTTCACCAGGCAAGAATTCTGTCTTTCGCGAGGAAACCCGGTGATGTGGTATGTGCGAAATACAACCTTTCAGGTGAGGAGGTGCGAGGATGGCACAGGATAAGAAAGGAAGCCCAGCCACCGCAGTGCTGCTGATCATTCTGATTATTCTCGTGATCGCAGTCGGCTGGTGGTATTACTCCAAGTCCACTCCGGAAAGCGGGACGCTTACAGAAAGAGTGGAAGAGGGCGGAGTTCGACCCGGAAAGGCCCCGGTGGGTGAGGAAAAGACTCCACCCGCGCCTGCCGAAGAGGAGGCTCCGGCAGAGGCACCTGCTGAGGAAGATGGAGCAGAGTAGTAACACAAGGCCCGTACCCTATGAGAACGTCTAGAATCCCCTGACTGGCCCCGAGACTCTCGGGGCCGACAGGTTTTCTTTACGGCACTGCAAGCCGGTGTCGCAGCGAAACTGCGCATCCTTTTCCATTGGACCCACACTGGCTTCCCCCCCCGTATATGCTTGACAAAGAGATGTGTGAAGCCTATACTCCGGCCGGAGAGGGCGAAGAGAAAGGGGACCTTTAGGTGCACTGGCTGTGGGGTATTCTTCTGGGGATAGTTCTCACGGCTGCGCTGCCGCTTTTGGCCGGCGTTTTGTGCCTCTCTGACCGCATAGTGAATGAGAGAGACGCCATGTTGGTGGCGATTGCATTGGTAACGTTCTGCCTCTTGGGAGTATTGATCTTCAGGCCCGCAGGTACCTCACGGCTGACGCGGCCGATGAGTAACCGCTACAAGGAGGAGGATTAGTGAAGCTGCGCCTGGGGCTGCCCAAAGGCAGTCTGCAAGAAGCCACTTTTCGGCTCTTCTCGCGTGCCGGATATCACATCTCTTTGGAGCCGCGCTCCTATTATCCCAGTATAGATGACGCGGAGATCGAAGGGATTCTGATGCGCGCCCAAGAGATCCCTCGTTACGTTGCCGACGGGGCGCTGGATGCGGGAATCTCCGGTAAGGATTGGGTGCTGGAGAGCCGCGCCGAAGTTGTTAGAGTATGTGATCTGATTTATTCGAAAGGAAGTTACGCGCCCGCCCGCTGGGTCGTGGCAGTTGACGCCTCCGGGCCTATTAAGAAACTGAGCGACTTGAAGGGCAAGCGGGTGGCCACCGAACTGGTTGAGGTGACAAGAGACTTTTTGGCGCGGGCGGGAATAGATGCGGCTGTGGAGTACTCGTGGGGGGCCACCGAGGTAAAGGTTCCTGATTTGGTTGACGCCATCGTGGAACTGACGGAAACCGGCAGTTCGCTGCGCGCCAATAATCTTCGGCAACTGGAGACAGTACTGGAAACGAATACTCAACTGCTGGCCAATACCGCTTCCTGGCAGGAGACCGGGAAAAAGAAGAAGTTGGAACACCTGGCTCTGCTGCTTCAGGGGGCGCTGCTGGCTGAGGAGAAGGTTGGGCTGAAGATGAATGTGCCGGCGGATAAGCTCAGCGCGATATTGGGGCTTCTGCCGGCCTTGCGCCAGCCGACGGTTTCCCCTTTGGCGGAAGGAAACTGGGTGGCAGTGGAGACCGTACTGGACGAAAAGACGGCGCGGGACCTAATTTTCAAACTGCGTGAGGCGGGAGCGGAAGGCATAATTGAATATCCTTTGAACAAAGTTATCCCGTAGTTGGGTATTATAAGGGAAGGGGTCGGGCTGGAACTGATTCATTTTCTTCATGCACGGAGGTAGGAAGTGCCACGCTGTGCCGGCTGTGGAGCAGAAAGCCCGGAGGGCGCGCGTTTCTGCGCGTCTTGCGGGCGGAATCTTGAAGAGCAGCAACCGCGCCCCGAACCTGCGCTGGGCTTTGCGCCCGCAAAGGAAGATCTGGCCACCGCCGACCGGATACTGACCGAGGCCTTCGCACACAGCGAGCAAGGGCGACTGACGGAAGCGGTGCGCCTCGCAGAGCAAGCACTCACTTATAACCCTAACTCCACAACTGCACACTCCCTTCTGGGAACCTTGTATGAGCGGCTTGGAAATCGCGACGCGGCGATTCGCGAATATCAGACCGTTCTCTCCCTTTCTCCCGGTTCCACGGCGGACCGTCAGCGGCTCAACGAACTGCTGGGGGTGCCAGCGGCACCGGCGCCCAGGCCTCCAGCGGCGATTCCCATTCCCAGGGCGGTACCCAAGGCGGCCGGCCGCCCTAACACGGCCTACATCGGTGGTTTCGCCTTTCTGGCAGTCGTATTGGTGGGTGGCACCATACTGCTGCTCAGCCATATGCGGAACTTGCGCTCAGAGGCGAGTTCAACGCCTCCTGCTGAGAAACCAGCGGTCGTGTCCGACTATCGAATCCCTCGACAGGAGTTAAGTATTCCCGCAACATCATTGCCGATGCCGGGAGTGCCCACAGGCTCTTCCGCGCCGACTTCTGTACCGAGTGAATCCGGCACTGCCGGCTTCCCTCTTGCATTCGACTTCAATGAACCCAACCTGGAGGAGATGGAGGACACAGGCTATTACGACTATGATGCCGAGTATGAAGCTGAACCGCCCGAGGCGGAGATGTGGCCCGCCACGCTCGAGTTTCCCGGCTATATAGCGCCCATCGAGCCACCTCCTCGCTTCCTGCCCGGAGGCGGAAAGGTGCTTGAGTCGCCTCCGGTCATTCGCGTCGTCTCGCGTCCTTCCACAAAGGTGACCGCTGCCCGGAGCGTGAGCCAAAATGTCAAAGTTGCCCACCAATTGGTAGTCTCCGGAAGATTGCAGGAGGCGAGAGAAGTCTATGAAACCACCCTCGCCGCTCGGCCCACCGCTTCGCCTAAATTGAGACAGGAGCTTGCCACGGTCTACTTCCGCCTGAATCGGCCGGCCAAAGCCAGAGAGAACTACTACCGTGCTTATAAGGCATATCAGGTAGAACTGGATCAAGGCTCAGAGGGCATCGAGGCCCAGGAAGCGGAGCATGGCCTTGCGACTTGTCGTGCCGCACTGCGCGCTCTCGGAGTAGAGGTACCATAAGGCGATTACGCGAGATGCTTCTGAGAAGCCTTCCGGTTAATGGTCATCTGACTTCCGCGATGGGCCCAACCGAGCGGACCCCGTTCGTTCTTCTCCTCCTCACACTTTCGTTCTTCCTCACAGCCACCCGGCCCATCCCCGCCCAAGAGCAAACCTCCCCGCCTCCTCCGCCTATTAGTTGGCTGGTGGTTCAGGTGAAGGATTTGACCGGCGTGAGCCCTGTCGGAATCGAGCGGGCGATTACCCAGGCCTTGGTGGAGAAACTGGGTGCACACGTTGGCTGGAAGGCTTGGGCGAATGACCCGCTGGCAAAGAGTGTGCGCGCGGCCATCGAAGACGGGATGATCACAGAAGAGGAGGCGGCAACTGTGCCTGACCTCGCTTCCGCGCAGAGGCTGGGCCTGGTGTGGGAAGCGGACACCGTTTTGATCGGCCTGCTGGTGCGTCGAGATGATTCTATTGCTTTGTTGTTGAACGCGGTGGGCACCATCGGCCGGCAGGCGGCGGGCCCGGGCAAGGAGGTGGATATACCCTCGACGGAGATAGAGCCGACAGAAGACATGTCCGCCGCGAAGATGGCGGAGGCGCTGACAGAGGGTGTGGCTGAAAAACTCGCCCCTTTGATTGAGGAGCATCGCGGTTTGTGGGCGAAGGACGCCGAGTTTGCTCCGGCCTGGGAAGCGGACGGGGATATCTACATGTTGGAAGGCTTCCCTCACGAGGCGCGCATGGCCTATGCCGCCGCGCTCATAGCCGACCCCTCCCTGGCCGCTTGCCGCCGTAAGCTGGCACAGATGCTGCTGGAACTGGACCGACCGGAAGAGGCCCGCCAGCAATTGGAAAAGGCCCTCACTCTGGCACCTGAAGATGTCGAGGTTCTGCTGGCTTTGGGCGAGACATATCTCGTCTTGGGGAATCCGGAGAAGGCCGCAGAGCAGTTCAAGGCCGGCGTCCCGCTGGCAGAGGGTGATCTGCGCCCCAAGGAGGGGCTCGCCCGCGCAAACCTGTTGCAAGGAGACTCCGCGGCTGCGCTGAAAGCGTATGAGGAGTTGCTGGGCGAGGCTCCGGAGGATGTTTTCCTGCATTATTGGTATGGTGAGGCCCTGCTGGAGACGAATCGCCCGGACAAGGCGGCGGAAGAGTTTCGACTCTGCCTGCAACTCGAACCCGACTATCTGGATGCCAGGCATTCTCTCGCCGAATTGCTCATACGGGAAGGGAAACTCATAGAAGGGATTGTGCAGTTGCGTCTCGTTTCGGACAAGGTTGAGGAGTTTCTTGAATATCCGCTCAGCGATTACCAGGATCTGATCAGCGCGCTGTCAGAAGAGTTCCTGGTGGTGCTGAATGAATTCGATCATCGCCTCTACGGATACTGGGATGGAGAGATCACCCAGGAAGAGTTCGTCGCGGTGATGCAAGGGCTCCGCGGCCGCTCGGATAATCTTGCCCGGCTGACAGAGAGAATCCTCTCCCCCGAAGAATTGGATGAGAGCCACCGCTACTGGGTGCTGGCCGCCAATCTCTTGAATCACTCCGATTTCGAGGCCTATCGGTATGGTCGAAGCGATGGGTCGGAGTACTTGCGAAGGGCGCAACTCTTCCGTCACGCCGCGCGTGAAGCCGCCGCCGAAGCAAGGTCTCTCGCCCATATCGCGCTTGAGGAAGAAACTTCTGAAGAGACTTCCCCCCTGCCTCCGGCTCAATAAGTCTCACGGCCCCTTCGAATTCGACCTTGTACAAGAAATCATATGCCTTCTTTAGTATGACCTTGTCTGCGGGCGGAATCGACAGGAGAGATCTTTCCCTCAGACATTTGCCAGGACATCTTGCTTCTTTCCATTATCTCGTTGAAACGCTCTTGGAAGAGAGGTTTGTCCTCATCGGAGGCGCCTTGGTGAAACAACTCCATCGCGTCAAAAACGTGGGGAGCCCAATAACCTTTTAGAAAGATGTCGTAAAGGCCTCCCGAAGCGGGATCTCCATCTTCGCTTTCCGGATAGGCGCGGAGTGCACTGCTACCTAATTCCTCCTCAAACCTCTGGGTCAGCTCGGTTATTGCGGTGTATTCCCCTTTAAGACAGTCGAATTCACTGTATTCCTCCAGAGACATCCAGAGGCGTTCGCGCACCGGCGTCGGAATGCTTACCTTCAGCTTTTCGTCTCTGAGACTATCGCTGTAGCGTTTTGAAAATAGCCTGGCCATGTATTGCTTCGGTTTCTTTTGGCAGGGGGCAAACTCCTGCCCTACGAAACCCTTGCAGAAACCCCCGTAGGGCAGGAGTTTGCCCCCTGCCATTCCCTACTTGCTGCAGGATCTTTCCTCAAGTCCCCGCTTCCCAGGAGGAGAGGTATTTCTCCTGTTCCGGGGTGAGGGAATCGATGGTGATGCCCATGCTGTGGAGTTTGAGGGAGGCGATTTCACGGTCGATGTCTTTGGGCACGGGATAGACCTTGCGCTCCAGAGTTTGGCCGTGGGAGGCGACCCAGGCGGCGCAGAGGGCCTGGTTGGCGAATGACATATCCATTACATTCGCGGGATGACCCTCGGCGGCGGCGAGGTTGAGGAGGCGGCCTTCCGCCAACACAAAGATAGAACGGCCGTCGGCCATCTGAAATTCTTCACAGAAGGGCCGCGCGACTTTTCTCTCTTTCGCCATTTCCGCCAGCGCGGGAAGATCAATCTCCACATCGAAATGCCCCGAGTTCGCCAACATGGCTCCATTCTTCATCACCTGGAAATGTTCACTGCGGAGGACGTGTTTGTCGCCGGTTACGGTAATGAAGACATCCCCGATCTTCGCCGCTTCCATCAGCGGCAGAACCTCATATCCCTCCATCACCGCTTCCAGCGCGCAGAGCGGCTCGACTTCACAGATGATCACCCTAGCTCCCATGCCGCGCGCCCGCATCGCCACACCGCGGCCGCACATGCCGTAACCGCAAACGACCACCTTTCGTCCTGCCAGCAGCAAATTCGTTGCCCGCAAGAGACCGTCAATGGTGCTCTGGCCGGTGCCATAGCGGTTGTCGAAGAGGTGTTTCGTATCCGCATCATTGACAGCGATGATGGGATAAGCCAAGACTCCCTGGCGCTCCAGGCTGCGCAGGCGGATGACACCGGTGGTGGTTTCCTCTGAGCCGCCGATGATGTCTCCGATAAGGTTACGCCGCCGGGAGTGAATCTCTGACACCAGATCCGCGCCATCATCCATAGTGAGGTTGGGCTTGATATCGAGCACGGAATTGAGGTGTTGATAGTAGGTGTTGGAATCTTCTCCTTTGATGGCGAAGGTGGGGACCTTGAGCTCCTTCACCAGCCAGGCGGCGACATCATCCTGGGTGGAGAGAGGGTTGGAGGCACACAAGGCCAACTCGGCACCACCCGCCTTGAGTATTCGCATGAGGTTGGCGGTTTCGCTGGTCACATGCAAGCAGGCGCCCAGGCGCAGATTTTTCAGCGGTTTGTCGGTAGAAAAGCGTTCCTCCAGCAGCCGCAGGACGGGCATTTCCTGGTAGGCGAACTCGACCCGCTGGCTTCCCTGTTTGGCGAGTCCGGCATCTTTGATGTCAGATTTCATTCAAAGCCTCCGTTTTGGAGTGTCTGGTAGAGGAGACAAAGACTGTTTCACACGTCTAGCCGGCGGAAGCCGCCGCCCCGATCCCTGCGCTCCGGAAGAAGCCTTTTACTGCCTCGGCGACGCGTTCGATTTGCTCCTCGGTTAGAGCTGGAAAGATAGGCAAGGAGAGCACTTCTTTCGCATAGGTCTCCGCAACCGGCAAATCCCCCTGCTTATAGCCCAGGTGGCGGTAAGCCGACTGCAAGTGAAGCGGAAGAGGATAATAGACATCACAGCCGACGCCGCGGGCCTTTAACCATTCGGAGAGTTCCTGACGGTTAGGAGTTCGGATGGTGAATAGACTGTAGACATGGCTGTTGTCAGCGGCGAGGCGCGGCAAAGTCAGCGGTGTGTCAGCCAGCAGAGAGTGATAGGCCTTGGCGACGGCGCAGCGACGCAGATTCCACTCCTCCAGATGACGCAGTTTTATGCGCAGGATGGCGGCCTGTATCTCCTGCAGGCGACTGTTGTAGCCGACCGCGCTGTGATGATACTTCTTTCCCCCGAGGGCAGTGTCATCGGCCTGGTTGCGAAGATGGCGTATCCTTTTCGCCACTTCGGCATCACCCGTTAGCACCAGCCCTCCCTCACCACACGCGCCCAAAGTCTTGGTGGGATAGAAGGAGAAACAGCCGACGTTACCCATACTCCCCGCTTTCTTTCCACGCAGAGAAGCACCCGCGGACTGGGCGGCGTCTTCGATGACCCATATGCCGCGGCTTGCCGCAATATCCATCAAGGCCTCTGTATCGGCCATTTCACCATAGAGATGTACGGGGATGATGGCGCGCGTATTGGGCCCCATGCGTTCCTTTACCTGGTTGAGATCGAGCAAGAAACTGTCGGGCGCGCAATCAACGAAGACGGGTTTGGCGCCGACATGACGGACAGCGGCGGCGGTCGCTACGAAAGTCCAGGCGGGAACAATCACTTCATCGCCTTCTCCGACGCCGAGTGCCTCCAGGGCGAGTACGAGCGCATCGGTGCCTGAGCCGACCGCGACGGCATGTGGGCTGGAGCAGAAGTGGGCAAATTCCTCCTCAAAGGCGCGCACATTCTCCCCGAGGATGAAATAGCCGGAATCCAGCACTTTAGCGATCGCGGCGAGAATCTCCTCTCTCAGTGGAGCGTGATCCGCCGTAAGGCTGATAAAGGGAACGGGATTCTTTTGGCTTGTCTTGGTGTTTACGGAAGCCTTATCCATTGTTCTCTGCTTACCCCTATTCTGTGGTCTTTTCCGGGCTTTCACGCTCATCAGCGGGCGTANNCTATTGCCTTCACGAAGAGGTAAGAATTGGCTATAATATTATGGAATGTAGTTCACACGAGAGAGGAACGAGATGGAAGAGCAGTCAGAAAAGAAAGTCCAAGCCATTGCGCTGGCTCTAATCGTCGTGGCCGTCGTGATTGCGATTAGCGGCTATTTCTATGTCGGCAGGAGAGCCGGAGCCAGAAATAGAGCCGCAGCCACACCTAAAGGTGGGGCGCGCGTGGCTCAACGGTCCTCATGTCCGACCACCGATTTGGGCTCGCTGCTGCAAGTGGGAGTAACCAGAGGACAGGCTCGAACGGCTGACGGCGGTTCTGGAGTGGGAATTGAGTCCACAGAATCGGGCGGAATTGGGGCGACGTCCGGGCTGCAGGCGAATGATGTAGTTGTGGCTGTTGACGGCAACGCGGTCACTTGCCCCAAAGACCTGTTGGGTGCCGTCCGACAGTCTCTGCCGCAGGGACTCACTCTCTCCATAGAGAGAGGCGGCAGGCCTATGGACATAGCGATACCGGCTCAATCGGCGAGCCAAACGGAATAAGCAACCTGTTTATTGTGAAATCCCTGCTGACTTCTCCGAGATGAGGAGAAGTGCAGGGATTTTTGTGTGTCGGGCGATGTTGACTTTTCAGTTATAAGCCAATACCGTATGCGCTGGGTTGAGCCGGCTGCGCGGTAAGGCGCCGGTCGGAAGGAAGTTGTTCGGTAAGGAGGTCAGTGTGAAGAAGATCCGTGCAACCGTGTGGGGGGAGAATGTTCAAGATCGAGAACCTGGAGTCATAAAGGATATTTACCCCGAAGGAATGCATACTGCAATTGCTGCGGGCCTGAATGAGGCCGAGGATATAGAAGCCAGGTGCGCCACCTTGCATCAACCGGAGCACGGCTTGACGGAGAAGGTGCTGGAGGAGACGGATGTGCTCTTCTGGTGGGGACATGTGGCACATGATAAAGTCAGTGATGAGATCGCCGAGCGAGCACAAAAGCGGGCCCTGGAGGGGATGGGACTGGTTGCGCTCCATTCGGGCCACATGTCCAAGGTTTTCAGGAGACTGATGGGCACGAATTGCTCCCTGCGCTGGAGAGAAGTGGATGAAAGACAGCGGCTGTGGGTCTGCAATCCCGGTCATCGCATTGTTCAGGGGTTGGGAGAGTGTATTGAAATCCCAAAGAGCGAGATGTACGGTGAGCCCTTCATGATTCCCCCTCCCCATGAACAGATCTTCATTTCCTGGTTCGAAGGGGGCGAGGTTTTCCGCTCCGGATGCACCTGGCTCCGGGGCAATGGAAAGATTTTCTATTTCTCGCCCGGTCACGAGACTCTGCCCATTTATTATCAGGAGGAGATAAAACTCGTCCTGAAGAACGCCGCCCGTTGGGCGCGGCAGGAGCATCTATGGAAGGGCGCGGACCACTGTCCTCAAATCCCGCTGGAAAAGACCCGGGAGAAGATTGGCCGCAAGTAAGGGCGGGACGTGTTCCCAGAGCCCGCCGAAACAGGGGGGGAGACTCACTGATGAGCTCGACTCCCCGACATGCGAGGCTGCTTTTCCTGCTGAAGAGGATATGCCGTTGGCTGTGGCGCGAGCTCTCCGCTTTTGGTTCGGNNCTCTCCATCTGCGGCTGGCTGCTGCAATCAGAGGAGGCCGGCGCGGCTTTGGGGCGGGCCCTTTCGACGATCTTTCCGGTAAGAGCGGAGACCCTCATAAGTGCGGCAAGAACCGTCTCCGGCACCTCCCCCTGGGCCTTTGCCATATACCTCTTCGGGCTGTTGTGGGCGGGAGCCTATCTCTTTGAATCCGTCGAGCGAGTGGTGAACGCGGTCTGTTGTGAGGCGAATGAGCGCGCTTATCACATGCGTAAACTGATCGGACTGCTGGCCGCCGTGGTCGCCGGCATCTTGCTGTTAGTCTCGGTGGCCCTGGGGGCGGCACAAGCGGCCCTGGTGCATGCAGTGCACTTGCCTCCCGGGGCCTGGATGATTGTGGACCGGCTGATAGGGAGATTCTCGATTCTGGTGCCACTGTTGACTTCCACCATCATGTTTACTGTTATCTACAGACTGATGCCGATTGAGCGGATCCCCTGGAGGTCCGCTGTAACCGGCGGATTCTTCGCAGCCCTCTTCTGGGAGTTCTCGAAATGGGCCTTCGGCCTTTTCGTGATATTCTCCGGCCGTAAGTATGGCGCGCTATATGGGTCTCTGGCTAATGTGGTAATCATAATGCTGTGGATTCATGTGTCGGCCATCATTCTCATTCTGGGCGCGCATGTTACCCGTATTACGCGGCAGAGGATGGAAGCCGCGACTTGAGGTGATATATGTTTCGTCTGCGAGCACTTTCGTTTTTGCTGGGCCTCCCCCTCATGTTGTGGGTGTGTTATGCGGGAGGCTGGTGGCTGCTGGGCGCGCTCATAATCCTCGCCTTTATGGGCCTGCGGGAGTGGAGCCGGGCCATCGCCCGCACGCCGGTTCGGCCTGACATGTGGCTTGCAGGTTTCTTCATCCTCATCTTTCTCGTTTCCACTCATCTTCTGCCCAGCGTGGAAACAGACGAGTCTTTGCTTCTCGTGGTGGTTCTCGCCATAGGTATGGCTTTCGTCAGCAGAATCGTTATGGGGGGAGGTCCTTCGGCACTGGCGGACATTGGCGCAACTCTCCTGACTCCACTCTATCTGGGACTCTTCTTTTCATTTGTGCTGCGCTTGAGGTTGGAGGATTGGGCCGCGCCCACGCGTGAGGTGGCCGGAATATCTGTGTTGCCCGGTGTCTATTTCCCTGTGCTGCTTTTTCTGACCTGTTGGATAATGGACACGGGGGCCTTTCTCTGCGGGCGGTTTATCGGCGGGCCCAAACTCTGCAAGAGCATCAGCCCGGGCAAGACTGTGGCAGGGTTTTTCGGCGCGATTATCACCGCGGCCCTGGCCGTGTGGGGCGGCTTTGCGCTGGCCGGTCTCTCCGCGGGCCATGGTCTGCTGTTGGGGGGGTTGATGGGAGTTACGGGTCAGTTGGGTGATCTGGGCAAATCCCTGATCAAGCGAGAAACGGGGATAAAAGATTTCGGCCTCGTGTTTCCCGGCCACGGCGGAGTGCTGGATCGCTTCGACAATGTTCTCTTCGACGCCCCCCTGATGTTCTATTACCTGAAGTGGCTGCTGATGAGTTGATAGGCCAAGATCTCCGGTAGCTCTCTGGCGGGGGCCGGCACCCCCGCCCTACAGAAACTACATCCGGCGGGGTACCCTTCGAGTCCCGCAGGGTAAACGGAGACCCCGCCCTACAACTAAGACACCCAACTCCGGACCGACTCTTAAGCCGCCTGAATTCCCCTGCGTTCTTGGCGATCTTGGGCTGGGAAGCCGCCTGTCCTGCGAAGCCTTCGGCGAAGCAGAAGCGCGCTCTGCGGTTATGTCAGCGGCGCGGGGCCGCCTGGGTCGGAGTCAACTAATCTGCGGAATCCCAGGTGGTTGCGAAGACCCCCAAGGTCTGCGTCGGCCTTCGCTTTTTCCTTGAATCGGGCATCGAGCGCAACCGCTTTTCTGAGGTCGGCGAGGGCCTCGTCCCGTTCATTGAGCCGGGAGAGGGCGCAGGCGCGGTTGTAGTATGCGCGGGCGTAGTCCGGCTTGATCCGGAGGGCGCGCTCACAGGTTTCGACCGCGGCTCTGTATCTACTGAGATAGATGAGCGCGGCGGCCTTGTTGCAGTAGGCCTGGAGATGGTCCGGCTTGATCCGCACGGCGCGCTCGAAACAGTTCACCGCTTCCTGGTCCCGGCCGAGTTTGTGGAGCGCGATTCCTCTGCTGTAATGCGCTTCCGCAAAATCGGGTTTTATCTTGATGGCGCGGTCATAAGAGGCAATGGCCTCCTCGTGATCGCCGAGGCTCACCAGTACGGCTCCTCTGCTGCAGTGGGTTTGGGGGTCATCGGGTTTGATCTGGATTACCTGGTCATAGCAGCCGATTGCCTCATCGTATCTGCCGAGATTCCTGAGAACATTACCCTTTTGCCCATATGCCTCAACAGAATCCGGGGCGATACGGATGGCGCGGTCGAAGCAATTGATGGCCTGTTCTTGCTGGCCCAGTTTGGCCAAGGCGGAGCCTTTCTTGCAGTAGGCTTCGGCGTATTCGGGCCTCAATTGAATTGCGCGGTCATAGTAGACAAGGGCTTTTTCTTCCGTGCCCAGTTCGCATAGCATGGTACCGTGCCAGCAGTGCGCCTCGGCGCAGTCGGGGCTGATTTCGATGGCGCGCTCAAGGCAGGCGAGTCCCTCCTCATGTCGGCCCAGTTCACCCAGCGCGACGGCCTTGTTGTAATGGGTCTCGGCATGGTCGGGCCAGATCTTGATGGCGCTGTCATAGCAAATAAGCGCCTCTTCATATCGG
>JABAOH010016025.1_pt1 | contig 14873 bp, 5 predicted proteins | sample 7062181 | NCBI WGS metagenome assembly JABAOH01 (sample SAMN14538630, study PRJNA623070) | marine sediment metagenome | biome: marine biome [ENVO:00000428]; feature: marine pelagic biome [ENVO:01000023]; material: deep marine sediment [ENVO:00002113]; isolation source: pool of 5 deep marine...
AATGAACAACCAGCTAAGGGAACTCACCTTGGAGGAAGATGCAGAGATCGAAAGGATCTTGACTGAAATAACGGACCTGATCAGGACGGAGATGATTGATCTGGACGTGATGGTGCGGATATTGCAGGAGCTGGATTTCATCCACGCCAAGGCCCAGCTCTCCTTTGCGTACGATGGCAACCCTCCCCTGCTGAACGAGCAGGGTATCATGAACTTGATGGAAGCGCGGCATCCCCTGCTTTATTCCCCGAAAGAAAAAAGGGAGGTGGTTCCACTTTCCCTATCCCTGGGCAAAGAATACTCAACCATAATCATCACCGGGCCAAACGCCGGCGGGAAAACTGTGGCACTCAAAACCGTAGGCCTTCTCACCCTGATGGCTCAGGCTGGGCTGCACATACCCGCCAAACCTTACTCAGAGGTCTCAGTCTTCAACCGAGTTTATGCCGACATCGGGGATGAGCAGTCCATTGAGATGTCCCTGTCCACCTTCTCTTCCCACATGCTCCACATAAAAGAAGCCGTGGAGAATTCTGACTCCGAGAGCCTGATCCTCCTGGATGAGCTGGGCGGAGGGACCGATCCCAAGGAGGGTGTGGCACTAGGAGAAGCCATTATTGATGAACTGGTAAAGAAGCAGGCTAGAGTGATCATCACCACCCACCACGGGGCGTTGAAGATACTGGCTCAGGAGTACCGGCAGATCCGAAATGCATCCATGGAGTTCGACAAGGAAACGCTAACTCCAACCTACCGCTTTCAGATGGGATATCCCGGATCAAGTTATGCTATTCAGATCGCTCAGAGGTTGGGTATGCCAGAAGAGATTATCCAGAAAGCTCACCAAGTCTTGGGAAGCGAGGAGCGGGATTTAGGAGCGCTCCTGGAGAGCCTGGAAAAAGACTTGAAAAAGGTGAGAGAAAACCGGCAGGCCCTGGAGGAGCAAAAAAAGGTCACCGAAGAGCTGATGCATCTGTACCAGGATCGGATGAACAAGCTAAAAGAGCGGGAAAAGGAGCTTAAAACCAAGGCTTTGCAGGAATCCAAGCTGATGGTAGAATCGACCAGAGCGGAGCTGGAGAGGCTGGTGGCGCAGATCAGGAAGACGCAGGCAGAGAAACAGGCGATCAAGGAGGCTCACCGGGTAATCGAGGAGAAGAGAGCTTCGTTGACCCAGGAATTGGAGAAGTTCCAAGAGAAGGTTACCAAGAAATTGGGGATAATCCAGCCCGGCGATTCCGTGTGGATCGAGCCTCTGGGGATAAGGGGAGAAGTTGTATCCAAGGATGAACAATCAAAGAAGTTTAAGGTTCTGGTGGGCAGCGTTACCTACGACGTGGAGGAGGAGAAACTGACCAGGATTGAGGAAAAAGAGAGAGTTGAGGCCGAGTCAGACTACGTGAGTACCTCCTCGTATACCGTGCCACAGGTGTCGCCAGAGATAGACTTGAGGGGCCTGTTGGCAGAAGAAGCCTATGACATCGTGGACAAGTACTTAGACGATGCTTATCTGGCAGGACTCGCGACCGTCTCTATCATTCACGGTAAAGGCACCGGAGCCCTTCGCAAAAAAATCGGCGAATTCTTGTCTCACCACCACCGGGTGGAAAACATCAGGCTGGGAGAATGGAACGAGGGTGGTGCTGGAGTTACCGTGGTAAAGCTTAGAGAGTGAACCGACAAAACCACAAGACAAAAGAAAAGCCCCAGTGCGCTTGGCGCTGGGGCGTCTGCATTTGCGTAGCAGAACAATCAGACGAAAAGCAACTAGCCGCCGGGCGGCGGTCCGTTCCTGAAAAGATAGTTTATCACATAGACCACATCAGCGGGCCCAACCGTGCCGTCACAATTGACATCTCCGGCCCCTAGAGGATCAGGCGGGGCACCCTCCCTGAATAGATAGTTTATCAGATAGACCACGTCGCCTGGCCCAACCACATCGTCTCCATTGGCATCGCCCAATAGATAATAGGTGCGGAAACTCCAGATTTGGTTGGACCACCTCTCCGCGCCGAAGTTGTCTTTGGCTCTGACCTTCCAATAATATGTGGCGTCAACATCCAGAATCACGACACTCTGGCTGATCGTTAAGTGGCTGTCTATCGTGGTCGAATCCGGATGGAATGCCATGGAGGTGCTTACGTAAAGATCATAGGAAATCTGGTCCGACAGATTGGGATCGTAGGCGGTGGCCCAGTCAAATTGAATTACGTCGGACAGACTATCGCCCTCTCCCGGTGAGAGAAGAGAAAAAGGATANNAAGGATAAGGTGGCGAGTTACCGGGAATCTGGGTCAGGTTTCTCAAGATTGAGGCGCTGTGGCCAAATCCATTTGCCGCAGCCAAATCCATATCAGAATCCCCATCTAAGTCCGCGCAGAAAACAGAATACGGAGCATCCAGCGGACCGTAGTCCACTTTCGCTTGGAAAGTCCCGTCCCCGTTGTTTCTCAGGATGGACACATCGTTTGTGCCGAAATTCGCCAAAGCTAAGTCCAAATCTGTGTCTCCATCTAAATCCGCGGAGAACACGGACCACGGAGCCTCGCCCACTTCATAATCCACCTTAGATAGAAAAGTCCCGTCGCCGTTATTTTTCAGGATGGAGACGGTGTTGCCTGACCTTGCTGCCACAGTCAGGTCTAGATCCAGATCTGCGTCCAGATCCGCACAAAAAACGTACGTAGGGGCGAGTCCCACACCATAGTCCACCTCGGCCTGAAACGCGCCGTCTCCGTTGTTCTTCAGGATGGAGACTTTGTTAATATCCTCGTTTGTCACAGCCAGGTCCAGATCTGAATCTGCATCCAAATCCGCACAGAAAACGGAAGTTGGACTCTCGCCCGCTGGATAGTCTACGTTGGCTTCAAAAGTTCCATCGCCATTGTTTTTCAAGATGGAGACTGTATGGGCGTCACGATTGGCAACGGCTAAGTCCGGATCCGAATCTCCATCCAGATCTGCACAGAAAAGACAAACCGGAGTCACCCCTGAAGCATAGTCAACCTTAGCCTGAAAGGTCCCATTTCCGTTGTTCTTCAGGATGGAGATGGTGTTGCTGCAGGCATTTGGCACTGCCAGGTCCAAGCTCAGATCTCCATCTAAATCGGCACAAAAGACGAAAAAAGGGCCGCACGTCACAGCGTAGTCGGTCTTGGGCTGAAAGGTACCATCTCCGCAGTTCTTTAGTATGGAGATAGTGCCGTCACTAAAATTTGAAACGGCCAAGTCCAAGTCTAAATCTCCATCCAAGTCTGCACAAAAAACCCAGTGGGCAAACGTGCCTGCAAGATAGCTGACGGGCGGGGTAAATGGAATTGAATCCTGATTTGTCTGGATCGCCTGCCCAAAAGCGGGCGCAGACAGCAGAATCAGCATCAAAGCCACCAACACATTTGTTTGCATATCACTCCTCCCGCGTGGTCTGGTTCGGTAGAACGATCGCAGAACCCGGCGCCCAAGATTCTGAAGCAAAAACCCGAATCCCACAGCTGAAATCAAGGGCGCGAAATATCAATGGGGTCTAAGTAAAACATAATCTACATACCCATATATGTCAAGCCAAAAAGGCCTTCCCTGCATGAGATTTCAGCTTCCTGATCCGTTGCATATCCTAGCACCGGTCCTTACTTTCTCCGCTACTCGGACAAGGGGTCGGGTCAGGTTGATGTGCAACAGTCGCGCAACGGCTTGCCGTTGCCCCCTCCGCAGCCTCTCCAAGGAAAGGGTAAGGAATGGATTGTGCCATGACGGGTGGCCGTTACCTTTGAATGATCTAGTCCGTTGTCTCACTCTGCCTCACGTAAAAAAAGAGCCCTTCTCGAAGGGAAGGGCTCCTGCATTTGTGTCTGATTCAGCGGAAGTCAATCGATCGGTTGCGGAGGAGGACCTCCTCGATAGAGGTAGCTAATCAAATACACAACGTCTGACGCGGTTACTTCGCCGTCATTAGTCACATCCCCCTTCTCCAGAGGATCGGGAGGGGGTCCTGCTCTGAAAAGATAATTGATCAGGAAGATAATGTCGGAAGCATCGACCAGCCCATCTCCGGTCACGTCTCCCAACAGCCATGTCGGGGCTTTCGTTCCCACTCTTACGTCGTCGATGTAGAAACCCTCTCCGTCGTGAGAGTACTGGTAGTCGCTTGTAAAGGAGAACCTGACACTTAACGTCTTGCCGGGAGGAATGGCAGAAAGGTCGTAAGTATACTCGAGCCAATCATTGCCTGTATTCAAAACCGAATCCAGAGCACCCCCGGTCCCAATGAAGTCGAGCGTGTCGGGAACGCCACCTTCAGCATCTACGGTCTGCACGTGTATACCATCCACCCCGTAGTTGGTCACGTCGTACCACAGCCAAAAGGTAAGATAAGATTCAGGTTCCAAGACAAAAGGGGAGCTTTCCAGCCAGGTCTGCATATTATCGTTGAAATACCACGAGCCCTCCACACCATTATACCAGCTCGATTCGCCGGAGTGTTTCCTGTAACCGGTAAGATGCCACAGGTCTCCGGAGCCCCCGTGCGTCCAAAGCCCGGTGCCTGATTCCATGTCATCCTCAAATCCTCCTTCACCAACGCTTAGGATGAAGGTGTCTTGAAAAGAGCATCCTTCGCTGGCTTCCAGGCGGAGATACAGATGCGGGAAGTAAACGGAGGGACAACTCGGGAGAAGATAAATNNGGGAGAAGATAAATGTCTTCAAAAAATCCGTTGCACGTCTGGCCTGGGGGTATGTCTCCAAAGTTGGCCGTGCTGTCGGCGATGTTAAGATAGGGACTGGCAGTCGCAAGGTAGCCGGTGACACCACTTGCTGACTGCATCCCCGCATTCTTCACCGATACGTTCAGATCGAAAGTCTCACCCGGTTCCGGCTTGCCGTTGCCATTCCCTCCAGAGCCATCATCCACCCAATGATTGTAGTAGACCAAATCCGGAGTGAAAACGGTTATAGCTACCATGCTGGTCCAAGAGGCTCCGTATCCTTCGTTTATCTCCACGTCAAAGTAGATGACATGATTGTTGGGACAATCTGAGTCTATGCTGAAAACATAAGGCGCAAGGCTGACTGCCGTCTCACCGGGGTTGATGATTCCGAAATCCTGCACGCTGTCGACCAGGGAGACGTAGGTATCGCCAGTGGAGTGCAGGACGCCATGTAGGTTGTACTGCGCCTCAGTTCCCCAGTTCTTCAGGGTAACAGACATATTAATCGTCTCTCCGGGGTTAGGCATACCATCCCCATTGCCCGTGGAAGCGTCGTCAATGGTGTGTGCATCGTATAACACGTAACCTCCGGCAGCGATAACCATAACTGTATCCGTCTCATACAGAAAATTATGAGCGGTTACCGTAATGTACATCTCTCCCACGGTCGAAGGTGCGACATCAAGCAAAATCTGCCCCTGTTGATCCGTCAGTCCCCGCCCATAAACCTCATCTCCCTTCATAATGCAAACCAAAGCTTCTGACACCGGCTCCATGAGTGATGAGCTGAACACGGTGACAGGAAACTGACTGCTGCCGGCAATGACCGTGTCGGGATGTTCCACTGCCAGAATCTGAGGAGTGTCTGTCCAGATGGGCATCTCCGGATCGCCCAGTAAGTTTACCTGATACTGACACCAGCGATATACATTCTCCTGTCGGGAGAAAGGGACGTAGAATGACTTCATATCGGCCACAGTGGCCCCGATGCGATATATGTCTTTGACAAACAAAGAGGCATGGAACTGCTGATCAAATCGATCCGAGTATCCGTACTTAGGATTTCCAGGGGATCCCCAACCATACCTTGAGTTTCCAATGAATGCCACTCCTCCTCCATTGGGGTTATTGATGAAGCGTTCAGCTATGCAATCATAATCGATGGCGGCAGGCCAGCAACCGATGGAGAACAGGATGGAGTTCCGGGGATCATTATGCAGAGCATCCATGTCCTCACGGTCCAGCATGCCGTCTCCCACGCCCATGACGGTGTACCAGCAATGCCCGTCATGGTTTATGATGTTTTGCCCCTCATTCATGGCTGTCATGACCGTGGTCCAGTTCTCGTTTCCCAAGTCCTGATAAAGCTTGGTGATGGGATCGAACCGCGGGGGAACGTATTCTTCGTCAATCATGTCCTTGCTGAGCCCTGAGTTGGTGTAGGGGTTCGGCCACAGAATCTCGGCCAGAAAGAGCATCTTCGTAGTATAATCGGCCGGAGGATTCTTCTCGTAGGTCAAGAGCTTGTTCACCAGCGCCTGCGCCTTGGTGACGTCACTGCAGGAAGCCCTTCCCACGAAGACGTCAGGATACAGGTCAATCGAGTCCTCCACCTCTCCGTAGATGTGGTCTCCGTCAACGTCCCAGGTTCCATCAAGGTCGGAGAAATAGAGATCGCACCTTATTTCATTCTCATCGGGCATCATCCCGGCTTCACAATCCATAGCCCAAGCCGCTCTATCCGGGACCACGTTGGTATCGCCGCCAAGAAGAACCCATACGGTCCCCCAATTCTGATAAGCATCCTTGATGAAATTCCTGACCTTCTCGGCATTATCGTATCCCGTGTATTGAGAGTAAATCCATTGGGTAGTGACGATCTTCGCCGGCACGCCTTTTTGAGTCTTCCAATCTGCCAACGGCTGAAAGGTGGAGACGAAATTAGTGTCGGTGACGATCACATAGTCATGGTCTCCCGGAGTGAGCCTGGATCTTTTGACTTCCCTGGGTACGAAGTTCGTCCTAATCACCTGGGGATTCAAGGCAGCTTGTTTCAACATGATTTCATAGACTTGCGTGCCGATCGGTGACCTGCGAGTTAGAGGAATAGGGTGTTTTCCCCCCACAGAGTAGCGAATCTTGAATTCTATTCGGGAATAGAACTTGATCTTACCCTGGGCCGGAATATATTGAACCGGATAGACCAGTATATTCGCCAACGCGTATCCGCCTAAAAAGCCAGAGCCAGTGTATTTTACCAGCTCGCCGGGATATTCTACAGTCTGCCGATACACCTGGGCTGCGGGTTGAACCAGGGGGATAGGCTGACCCATCATAGAAAGAATCCAGGGAGGCTGGACTGGCAAGATCCGATGCAGACCCTCAATAAATGCCCCCTCAGCACTGGTGACCAACACATCCTCCACCACCGAGCCGGCAGGCAAAACCACCTGAACCTGCTTGACCGGAAGCTGAGGCTCTCCCACTTCATCGGTAATATCGCAGCCCTTAAGGTAGACCACGTCGAAGCCTTCTGACGAGGAAAAGGTTAAATATTGCTGGAAAAACGCCAGCCTCTGAGAAAGTTCAGCCGATTGTGTCTGGTTTGTTCCGAAGAGGAGGATCAATCCGACGAGGACCACAATTTTGATTCGCATCATGACTCCTTTGATTCAGAGGAGATACAAGAACAACCTTCAAAACAGGCTCAGGTGAATAAGAAATATCAAAATGGTTACTTCTTACCAGCAATATACACAAAAAACCCACTTTGTCAACCACGATAGTTGCTGGATCGGACGCAATTCTCTGCGGCCACTCCAAACGGGTCTGCTCGCTCCAACACAAGTGACTGGATCGGCGGTCTCGCTCAAGAAATTCTTTTTGCTCCGTTAGGTTTTGTGCTTAAGCTGCTGTTTTCGTTAACCGATAATATAAAAGAACTTAAATGTCTGAAGCAAGTTCCACTTGTGGAAAGGGGAGGAAGTATGTCAACTTCAGACCCCAACAAATCAAGCCAATCCGAACCGAGAATATTGTTGAAGGACACTGAGGTTCCCCAGAAGCTTGACAAAAAGAAAGACGAGAAGGGCAAAGAGATCATCGACTTGGACGACACTTTGGCCCAGATGGAGTCCATCATGGATCAGGTGAAGTCGGCTCAGCCCCGGTTGGCCACGGAAACCGAAGAATCTGGTTCTTCAGAATCAGCCAGAGTACGAAGAGATGATCTGGAGGCGCTGCTGGACATAAGCAAAGCCGTAAACTCCACTTTGATATTAGACGACATTCTGCAAATGGTGATGCGGCGAGCCATCAAACTGCTCCGCGCCAAACGTGGATTTTTGATGCTTCTTGATGAGGAAGGGAACCTGCAGTTCAAGACCGCACACAACATTTGCAAGGAATCTCTCTCCAAAGATGATTTCCGTATCTCCATGACCATTGCCAACGGCGTGGCTAAGACGGGCAAATCCATTTACACCTCCGACGCCCAGCACGATGAAAGATATTCTAAGCAAAAAAGCATCAGGGAACTCGATCTCAAATCCATCATGTGCGTGCCCTTGAAAAGTAAAGAAAAGATAATCGGGGTGTTGTATCTGGATAATAGCTCCAAAAGCAATATCTTCCTCCAAAGCGACCTTTATCTGTTTGAGCTTTTTGCCGGGCAGGCCGCCATAGCCATAGAGAACGCCAAACTCTATGAGAATCTGCTGGCCATGAAGATCTACAGCGAGAACGTGGTAAATAAAACCCCCATCGGAATAGTGGTGGTGGATAACAGCCTTAGGGTAACCATAGCCAACAGAACCTCCCAGGAGATTTTCAAAAAGGCGGGCTGGAAAAAACAATCAGACCATCAGACACTGAAGAACCTTTCCCTTCTGGATTTGGTGCCGCCCGGGGAGAAGACCAGATGGAAAAAAATATGTTATCAGGTTCTTTATACCGGCCAGCCCTTCGAGGAAGCCAAGTCCTACCATAGATTTGGCTCACAAGAGGTGGCTCTGTCTTTGAAGGTTAGTCCTCTGAACAGTCACGACAATCGGATTCTGGGACTGATTTTGGTGATAGAGGACATAACCGAGAAGGTGATCGCAGAGAAATATCTTATCTATTCGCAGAATCTGGTAGCAAAAGGAGAAATGGCTGCCTCCATCGCACATGAGCTTAATAACTATCTGACCCTCATTATGAATAACGCCGAGCTTCTATCTCTGAACCTGGAGCAGGGTGATACCGACAAGGTGGAAAAGAACACCGGCACCATCCAGGAGAGCGTGGAGACTATGAAGAGATTCACCGATGGGCTTATGGATTTCTCGAAGCTGGAAACCAAGATCACAGAATACAGCCTGAGCACCCTGGTGGAAGATCTGATATTCTCACTGAAGCCACAGAAACAATTCTCCGGCATAGAATTCAAAACAGATTTTGACCCGGAAATTCCACCATTGCCCATGGACGTGGGTCAGATTCAGCAGGTTTTTCTGAATATTCTCAACAACGCGGCCGAATCCATAAACACGCTTTCCGAACCAGAGGGAATCATCAGCATCAGCGCGGCTTTTGGAAAAAGAGGGAATGTAGTTGAAGTTAGAATCCACGACACCGGTCCCGGTATAGATTCAAATGTTCTTCCCAAGATATTCGAACCCCACTTCACTACCAAGAAGGACGGACACGGTTTTGGACTGGTAATATGTGAGAGAATCATCAAGAATCATAATGGCGAGATCTTCGCGGAAAGTTCCTCGGATGGAACCACCTTTACTATCATCCTTCCAATCATGATGCAGGAGGCGGTTGCGGCTGAAAAAGAAGGATCCTGAGCTTATCGAGCTGGAACGTGGCTGGTTCCCTTCAGACNNAGGATACTACACCACCTCGGTGAAGGCGGCGCTGGAAGGGTATACAAAGCCTACGACAGGTGGATTGGAAAAGATGTCGCCCTGAAAGTGCTTGCCACCAGCCAGGCGGATTCCTCCCTACTCCAGGAGTTCAAAAACGAATTTTCACTTCTCTCTGAACTCAGTCATCCCGGTGTGGTGGAGGTACTGGATTTCGGTTATTCAGAGGATCCCTCGCAATCTCATAAGAGCTTGCCCTATTTCACCATGAACTTCGTGGAGGGTAAGAGCCTCCGAGAGAGCTTTTCCAACCTTTTTGATCCAGCTTGGGCGCCGGCCGAGTTTGAGAGACTCTATCATCTGATTTGGCAAGTCTGCGATATTCTGGAGTATCTCCATCTGCGGGCACTGGTGCACTGTGATCTCAAGCCGGATAACATCAAGGTGACAGAGCAGATCTTCCGTCCCAAAATCCTGGATTTTGGGCTATCTCAAGACATCGGATCAAAGGGAGACAAGAAAGCCAAAGGGACTCTACCTTACATGGCCCCCGAAGTGTTTAAAGAGGAGCCTCTGGACGAAAGAACCGATCTTTATTCGCTGGGGGTAATTCTTTATGAGTTGGTTACGTCCAGGCTTCCCTTCTCTGGTGACGACCCGGTCAAAATCATCTCTGCTCATCTCCAGGAAAGGCCAGCGCCTCCGTCGAAGCTGAATCCCCACCTACCTGCCTCTTTGAGTGAGCTGATCTTGAAACTGCTGGAGAAGTCTCCTTGCCGTCGTCCAAGCTGTGCCGCCCAAGTAAAGGAGATCATAGAAACCGCACCCGGACGGGATTCTGGCAAGAGTAACCCGCAGGATTTTTCGCCGGAGAATAGGGCCTTTTTCCATCTGTACAGTGGCCCGGTGATAGGAAGAGAAAGGGAATTAGGCCAGCTGGAGGCTTATTTGAAGCGAGCGATCAATTCCGCCGGAAGCTTCCTTATTCTCTCAGGTGAACAAGGGGTTGGCAAGACTTTTCTTCTCAAAAACCTGAAGATGAACTGCCAGCTTCAGGATGTCATCTTCGTCGAATCACACTGCCTGGAAAGCCAAACCGTTGCCTATCAGCCCTTGGTAGATGTCTTGCGTAAATTGGAACCCTACGTAGAGAATACGTGTGCTGATCCGGTCATCGCACATGTTAAAGACATCTTCGGCTGGTCAGCAAGCGAAACTTCTCACCTGCCTGAAGCCCAGGCCTCCTTCCATCAAGGGCTTACAGATCTTCTGGTGGAAATATCACAATCTTTTCCCTTCGTGATGGTCTTGGAAAATCTGCAATGGGCAGATTCGTCCACCTTACGGTTTCTGGAGCACTTCCGGGGGCTCAAAGATAGAGGCAGGATACTCTTGTGCTGTTCGTTGCGCGATGACGCAGTGCCAAAGGTACCCCTGGATGAACTGGTAAACCCCCCTCCTAAACAGGAAGACTTGAAGCATTTGAGGCTGGAACGATTTGGTCTCGCCGGAACCAGAAAGCTTATCCGTTCCAAGCTCATTAAGGCGAATTTCCCATCTGCATTTTTTGCGTACGTTCAAGAAAGAACGTCAGGTAATCCATTCTTTGTTATTGAAGTACTCAAGTATCTGCTGGAGAAGAACATCGTCGCGTTGAGGGATTCGGTTTGGACGGTGGATATCGAAAAGCAAAAAAAGGCAGCCGTCCCTGATTCTATTGAGGCAGTCCTGCTCAAAAACCTGGAAAGGTACGACCAGAAGACCATTGATTTTCTGAACGTTTTAGCAGTGATAGGAAAGAAAATCACTCTGCACCTTCTCAAGGACCTGCACCTGTTTGACCAAAAAACGGTGCTGGATATGCTATCGCAGTTAAGCCAAGATCAACTGCTCGTCAAGCAGGAACAATCCGGTGGAGACAAGACATATTTCGAGTTTGCCAATCAAAGCCTGCAAAACCTTCTTTATCAGAGGCTGGATGGGGCGAAAAGAATCAATCTTCACCGGAAGGTGGGGGAGCTAATGGAGCGCCTCAGCTCGGGGGAAACCGAATCCGTCTTCGACATCGCTTTTCATTATCTCGCGGGGAACGAGTTTGAAAAAGCCCACAGATATGCGCTTTTGTCCGCCGAGAAGATGAAACAGAGATTTGCTAAGGATGAGGTGTTGAGGTATCTGCAGAATGCCATAGAAGTTGCGTCCAACCTTTCTCAACCCAGGCAAGCCACTGAAAAGAAAGTTGCGGCTTTGAGAGAGAGAGCCAATTTCTGCAGAAGGGCAGGTGAACTTAATCAGGCAGAAAGCGACTATCTAAGCCTTCTGAAGCTAATCGAGAACGCCACGGATCTGAAGCTGTTGGCAGAGACCTATAACAGGCTTGGCGAGATTTATCGGCTGAAGCACGATTACAAAAAAGCCATCTTTAATATCCAGAGGGCTATGCAGATCCATGGCGAACTCGACGACCCACTTTTGCTTGCTCACACTCTCAGTTACCTGGGACTTGCATACTGGACGGATAGTCAGTACGAAAATGCGCTCGACTCTTTTCAAAAGGCGCTGGAGATTGACCGGAGGTTGGGCAACAAGCTGTACATGGCTACAACTTCCAATAACATGGGATTGGTGCTATGGTCCCAGCATCAATATTCAAAGGCGCTGAGGCATTTTGCTGATTCGCTCTCCCTCTACAGGGAGTTGAATGACAAGGAGTGGATCGCCCGGAGTCTAAACAATATCGGGGCCACCTATTTTCAGCTGGGCGAGTATCAAAAATGTGTGGATCACTTCCTGGAGTCTTTCAAAATCAACGACGAGATGAAGAACGAAAAGGAGATGGCTTTCAATCTGGAGAACCTAAGCCAGGCCTTTAGGAAGACCGGCAACTATTCCGCCGCCCTGAGCTATGGAAAGATGGGGCTGGAATTGGCGTCAGAGCTTGATTTCCCGGAGAGGATGGGTCGAATATCCAAGGACTTGGGGGCGACTCACTTTGACTTGGGTCATTATCAAAAGGCATATGAATATCTTCGGCAGGCCAAGCAAATCGCAGAAAGGATAGGGGACAAGGAACTACAGGTCCTGGTTCGAATCGACCTGAGCACATTCTTCATGGTCCTCAACGATGAGAGGCGTTCGAATCGGCTTCTGGAAGAAGCTACCCCCATCATAACTGCTATAGGTGATGAGAAATCTCAGATCGGTGTTTACCAGATCAAAAGTCGATTTGAAGCCAAGGCAAAAAGGTTCGGACAGGCCTTGAAGCTTTTGGGTAAGGCCTTTGCGATGGCGGAGAAGCTAAACGTTGGTGAAGAAAGCCTCTCACTGTGCCTGGATTCCGCCAAGGTTCATCTGGATCGAGGTGATTTGAAAAAGTCCAATGAATACCTAAATAGGGCAAAAGACCTCCAGCTGGAACGGCACGTGCTGCTCCAACCGGCATTTCATTTGATCTCGGGAAGAGCGAAATTCGCAAACGGCCATTTGAAGTCCGCAGAGAATGAACTTAAGACCGCATTAAAACTGGCGGAAAGGCTGGAACATGAAGAAACGCTATGGCATATCCATCATCAGTTGGGCAAAGTGTGTCTGGCCAACCGGGATTTCGAGAGAGCTTATCGGGAACTCAGGAAGGCCGCCACCATCCTGAAGGAGCTGAGCGAAAGAATAAAAGACGAAGAGCTGAAGCGAAAATATCTCAAGGATACAAGCAAGCAGGAGCTGCTTTCGGACCTAAGGGAGATGGCCAAACAGTTGGTGGGGGAAACCGGGCTTGCATAAAACGAACCAGATACGGTTTCCGATCGAAAAAGGAAAGGCCATCCGCCTGGCCACATCCGTTCTGCCAGGACGAGATAGCCTTCCAAAAGGAGGTGCTGGTGCTTATGCACGCAGGAACGATCGACTACTCGCGACCACCTGAGACGCTGACTGGAGCAATCTTCTCCTCCAGTATCTCGACTTCCAGCACTAATTCCTTCAGTTCCATCTACCTCACCTCCTTTATGCTACGGACGAACAATCCAAGAACGTTATTCTGGTTGCCTTAGCCTTGACGCAGGAGACTCTCCTGCAGTTTTGCGTCTTGAGGGTACAAAGGCATCCCCCTCTCGGGACAACATGCCCCCCTGCCTCCGTTCCTAATATCCCTACTAACCCACTTCCTGTCAAGAACTTTTTGAAGAATTTTTCAAAAAGTCAGGATTTTTGGGAAAAATCTAAACATATCCTGGGCCGCGTACGTATAAAAAATTTTCGCCACTCCACGCTCTGGAGACCAGAACCCGAACCGGTTGGCAGCCAGCATTGCCTCCTGTCTTCTTGCCTCGGGTTGCCACTGGGGGATAAGCACCGCTATGCTGGCCGGCGCTAAAACTTGCCCAGATAGATGGCCGCAAGCCCTAACACCATGTCAGCCTTGAGGATATTGCTCAGGCGGTGGAGGTTGGGCGAGGAGCGGTCATTCCACATCGACCAAACCACATAGACTATAACCAGATCCACCCCGAAAACCACAATAAGGTATGAAAGGGAGAAAATGTTAAGGAGGTAGGGGAACATGGTGAGAATTATCAGCCCGGAGAAAACCGAGGTGCAGATTGTCAATGAAAAGCCCACTCCAAGTCTGATAGGCACGGTGGAAGCACCAAATGAACGATCACCCTTGTGGTCCTCCACATCCTTCAGAATCTCTCGGCCCAGATGGAATAGCAAGGCAAAGGCCGCCGGGATCAGGGAGAACGTGAAATCGTCGGTGGCCATGCCTCCGTACAAAAACGCCAAGGCGCAGACCACGCTTACCGTGAGGTTTCCCCAGATGAACCTCTTCTTGAAGAGCCAGCTGTAAACGATGAGCAAAGCGCAAGCCGTTAAGGCTACCAGGACACTGAGAGGTTTAATCAGCAAACTCAACGTGATCCCAAGCAGAAAAAGAGAAACCGAGAATCGAAGCGCAGAAGAAGTTGAGATCTCACGTCCGGGAAGAGGACGATAAGGTCGGTTGATCCGATCAATCTCCACGTCAAAGAAGTCATTGATCGAATTCCCGCCTGCGGAGATGAGAAAAGCAGAGAGGCAGGCGAAGGTAACCTTGAACCACGATTCTATGTGCCCCGATACTGCTGCTCCCACTAAGACTGATATGGCGGCAATTAGATTGTTCTGAGGACGGGTAAGCTTGAGATAACTTGAGACTTTTCCCATTTGTTCGGCTCTCCCATTTCGTCCGACGCGGGAGCGAGACGTCGCACCTGCTTGATACCTCTTAGAATCGGTTCGTTATTGCGAAGTGGACTTTGCCCTGGCTGAAGCTGTCT
>JABAOH010017655.1_pt1 | contig 14871 bp, 15 predicted proteins | sample 7062181 | NCBI WGS metagenome assembly JABAOH01 (sample SAMN14538630, study PRJNA623070) | marine sediment metagenome | biome: marine biome [ENVO:00000428]; feature: marine pelagic biome [ENVO:01000023]; material: deep marine sediment [ENVO:00002113]; isolation source: pool of 5 deep marine...
ATAGCAATGTAGAAGTGGGCTTTTTGACATGCGAAAAATATATAGCACACCTGAAGGTACGCTGTTACGCAAAACCTAATGTAGAGATGGGTTTTCAAACGTATTAGAAATTGTATAATAGTTGCGAAATGAAAGTATACATCAATAAAAAAATAGTAATGACAACTTTAAGAGTTGCGAAAGGTGCACCTAAAGGTATGCTGCTGCAAAAAGAAAAAATGTAGTTGCAGGTATTGACAGGATGACCTAGAATAAGCATTTTTATTGTTCGAGTGAGTGAAGCGAATCGAGAGCTACTATATTTAGGCTAATATTTATCTTCTCAACCTTGCCTGCCCTCCATTGGCTGAGCCGCAGGCGATGGCAGGCGGGCTCGAAGAATAAATATTTTCATTCTTAGTCAGTCTGTTGAGAACCACAAAGAATACATCCCCTCTTTTCTAACGAGGGGTAAGGGGAGATTACGAAAAGCGCAGCCAACCTGCCTGCCGGTAGGCAGGAGCTACGCGACTACTTTGTTTGAGATATTAAGAAGAGGTTTTATGCGTATTGGCATTGATACTAGAATGATAGATTGGAGCGGTGTAGGTCGATATACCCAGAATCTGCTCAAAGGTATAGCACGAGTAGATAAGGAAAATCAGTATGTCCTCTTTTGTCATCAAGCTTCTATCTCGCTTGTACCGGATGCTTCCAATTTTTCCAAAGTCATTGTGACACAGCCTGTCTTTTCTATGTCCAGTCAGTTAAGTTGGGCCCGGGAGGTAAGCCAGGCAAATCTTGATATCTTCCATTCACCCCATTTTGTTTTGCCACTTATTTTTACTCCCAACTCAGTAGTCACTGTACACGATTTAATTCCCCTTCTTTTTCCCGGAAACCTTCGTTCAAAAGCGGCACAGATGTACTACACTACTATGATTAAACTTACCACCAAAAAATCAGATAAGATAATTGCAGTGTCTAATTGTACAAAGAAAGACTTGATCGCGAATCTTGATATATCAGCAAGGAAGATCAGAGTTATTCCTGAAGCTGCAGACGAGAGATATCGTAAAATTAAAAGGACTAAAGAGCATGATATAGTCCTGAAGAAGTACGGAATACGAGGCAGGTATCTTCTCTACGTAGGTAATTATAAGCCTCATAAAAATCTTATAAGGTTAGTGGAAGCTTTTGCCAAGGTTAAGCAGAATCTTACTGAGGACTATCAGCTAGTTTTTGTTGGACCGAGAGATAAGAAATACCCTGAGGTTGGAAGACTTGTGAAAAAGCTGGAATTAAAGAAGAAAGTTGTTCTGGCTGGGTTTATACCTGAAGAGGAGCTTCTTGTTCTATACAATACGGCAGCCGCGCTAGTATTTCCATCTTTGTACGAAGGATTTGGTCTACCTCCGCTTGAGGCAATGGCCTGTGGTTTACCAGTGGTTGCATCTAATACTTCTTCTTTACCCGAAGTTGTGGACAATGCTGCACTGCTCGTAAACCCTGAGCATATTGAAGAGATAAGACAAGCAATATCTAAAATTCTTGGTGATGAGGGTCTCCGTAAGGAACTGCAAAAGAAGGGGCTGGTTCAAGCAAAGAAGTTCTCTTGGGAAAAGACTGCTGAAAAGACAATAGAAGTATATAAGGAGGTAGCCAAAAGTAGCTGAAGGCTTAAGGTTGAAGGAATATATAGACCTAGAGCCTTAAGCACAGAGCCTAAGGCGGTTTTATAATGAGAGTTCTTCAGGTTAACAAGCTATACTATCCGCACATTGGTGGCGTAGAGAATTCGGTAAGAGATCTGGCTAGAGGGATAAAAGACGAAGTCCATGTAAGAGTTTTAGTAGCCAATACGCGGTTTCTAAATCGACGCGAGGAAATTGATGGCATAGAGGTGATAAAGGTGGCCAGTTTGGGGAGATTTCGCTCGGCTCCACTAGCACCAACCTTCGGACTATGGCTGCGTCGACTAAAAAGCGATATCTACCATTTTCATTTTCCTTTTCCCACCGGCGAACTTGCTTATCTCTGGGCAAAGCCCAAAGGGAAGTTAGTCGTGACTTATCATAGTGATATAATTAGACAAAAGTTCTTATTGCGACTTTATACTCCCTACCTAAAGAAGTTCCTTGCTGTAGCTGATAGAGTTATTGCTTCTTCGCCCAATATGATTGAGCACTCACCATTTTTAAAGGAGATAAAGAATAAATGCCGAGTAGTACCGTTTGGTATTGATGTTAAGAAATTTGAGCTGACTCCGGAGATAAAAGAAAAGATACGGTTGCTACGTATCAAATACGGTAACAGGGTTATCTTTTTCCTGGGAAGGTTAATATACTACAAAGGTCTGGAATATCTGCTTATTGCCATGAAGGAAGTGAATGCCAGTTTGGTAATTGCAGGCTCGGGTCCTTTGGAACCAGAATTAAAACGGATAGTTAAGGAAGAAGGGCTGAAGCGTAAGATAGATTTTGTAGGTGAGCTCCAGGATTCAGAGCTTGCAGCTTATTATCATGCCTGCGATGTATTTGTTTTACCCTCTGTTGAACGAAGCGAGGCATTTGGTCTAGTACAACTTGAAGCACATGTCTGCGGGAAACCGGTAGTGAGCACGGATCTTAAAACCGGGGTTCCTTTTGTCAATCTAGATAGAGTAACTGGCCTGATAGTTCCTCCTAGGTCCTTTACTGCTCTGGCAGATGCTTTGAATCGATTACTTGAAGATAAGGAATTAAGGTTAAGACTGGGAAGTCAGGCCAAAGAACGGGTGAAAAGAGAGTTTACGCACGAAGTAATGGCAAACAGGATGCTTGACGTGTACAGGGAGGTAATGAGTAACGAATAAGGCTGCATAGCTTTAAAGCTACAAATCTACAAAAATAGCTTGTAGCTCTGTGGCACAAGGCTTTGAGGCTGACCTTGGAACTCACAACAATATAACGGAGGCTATACATTGCCTGCAAGATTATGGATATTTATTGCTTTGATAATTGATGCTGTACTTGTCAATGTAGGCATAATTATGTCATTTCTCATTCGATTTTTGGGGGAGCTTCCTGCTTTTAACTTTGAAGCCTATACAAGACTGGCAGTGGCCATAACAGTTATGCAAGTTGTAGCTTTTTACATTTACGATTTGTACAACATAGAAAAAGCGCAAGCAGGATGGGATATATTTTACTCAGTTCTTAAAGCAGTAACTTTGGGATTCCTGCTTATAGTTTTTATCACCTTCTTTTATCGCTTTTTTTCCTTTCCCCGTACTGTTCTATTACTCTCATGGGCTATTAATCTGGCGCTTATTACCGGATGGCGGGTACTTGCGTCCAAAACGCTTACAATAAGATGGCCTACACGCCGGGTACTGATTGTCGGTGCAGGTGAAGCTGGCCAGGAGATTCTGCGTGAACTGTATACACGTTCGACGCTTGGTTATAAAGTTGTGGGTATGATTGACAGAGACCCAAGCAAAGTTGGGAGCAGTATTGATAATGCAAAAGTGTTGGGAACAACCCAAGAAATTATTCCTTTGGTCAAGGAACATGATATAAGTCAACTTATTATTACCATTCCCGTAAGATATAGAGAGTTGATTGAAGATATTTCTAAGAATATAGAACGGTATGTTCGGGTAGATGTTATACCCGGTCTTTATGAGATATTAACAGGAAAAGTTGATTACACCCTAGTAAGCGATATACCACTTGTTGAATTAACTAAAGAACCCGTATCTCCCTGGGTTATTTCAACAAAGCGAATCTTTGATGTAGCACTTGCAGCAGTTGTTTTGGTTGTAAGTTCACCCATTATGATTCTGACAGCGTTAGCTATCGGGCTAACATCGAAGGGACCAATTATTTACAAGCAGCAAAGGGTGGGACTATATGAAAAGATTTTTAATATCTATAAGTTTCGCACTATGATAGAAGGTGCGGAAGAAGAGACAGGGCCGGTTCTTGCAGCGAGGGATGATCCCCGCATAACTTTGGTGGGACGATTTCTTAGAAAGACAAGAATTGATGAGCTACCTCAGTTAATAAATATTCTTAGAGGGGATATGAGCTTTGTGGGCCCTCGGCCGGAAAGGCCCGTTTTTGTTGAAGAATTCAAAGTTAAGATACCCGCTTATGTTGAGCGCTTCCGGGTAAAGCCTGGGGTGACAGGTCTTGCTCAAGTAAGCGGTTTCTATGCGACTACTGCCCGAAACAAATTAAAATATGATTTGATCTATGTGTATCATCAATCTCTCTTTCTTGATCTTAAAATTTTTCTACACACCTTGAAAGTGCTACTTACTGGAAGAGGGGCGCAGTGATTGAAGAGGGCTAAGTAACTCAAAATAGGCATATTATACCATTTTTGCCTGAANNCCATTTTTGCCTGAAACAACTTCCCTAAAGTTCATGAATATTGTATAATCAAAGCAAATTTTAAGTTTGCATTAAGTTTGTACTATTATTCACAATTCTTTGTTATAAAGATGAAAAAGTCTTGTTTAGAAAGTATCCAACAGGAAGGTGCTTCATTTCTCGAAGGGAAGGAGTCTGCATGGTAGTAAATCAAATCCTGTTGCTTTGGGCTTTATTGTTCGGACTTTCGACAGTTGTCGCTGTAATACTCTTGATCCTCTCTGTAAGGATAATTTCAAATAGTGCTAAGTTGCGAACGACATCTAAGGGTAAAAAAAGATAAAAAAACGGGTCTAAGAACCAGCAAGATTTTAGGAGGACGCAATGGGAAGACTTCGTAATTGGCTGAACCTTAAGGATCCAATCATTAGAATTAAGGTTCTATTTGTCTTAGGTGCCGCCCTTATTGTTCTTCTATTTTTTACTGTTACCGCTATTACCTTAACTTCTACTCCTACTTTTTGCAGTCTCTGTCATGAGATGGGCGCTGACGTCCAGGCTTGGAAATCTTCCTCGCATGCAGAGATTACATGCTATGGGTGCCACTCTGAAGGGAACATAGCGAGCTTCTTATTTCATAAAGTTGAGTCCCTTAAAGAAGTGTATTTACATCTTTCGGATAGTTTTGAAAAACCGATTAATGCTCATAGCCATTATATTGAAGGAATGAGCAATGAGGCATGCGAAAGGTGTCACTCTTTGAATAGAAAGGTTACATCCACTCCAGGAGTTATTATTGATCATAAGAAGCATGAAGAAAAGGACATAACCTGTGTGACCTGCCACAACCGGGTTGGACATCCTGAGATAAAGGGTTACCTGGTAGACGAAAAAGAAGGGGACGAGAAGGATCACGTACAGCAGGTAAGTCTTAAACCTGGTTCGGTAGTAAAAGTACCTGTTGATACCAAACCGTACGAAGATCATATGGAGATGCGCTTCTGTATGGTCTGTCATACCGGAGAAAAAGATAAAGGTCCAAGAGAATGTAAAACCTGCCATCCCTCCGGGTTTGAACTAAAACCTGAAGACCATAACGACCCCAATTGGCTTCCCGCTAAGGAAGAACTACAGTCAGTGGAAGCTGTTCACGGGATTGAAGCTAAAGAAGATATGGCAGGGTGTTTATCCTGTCATAAGCAGGAATTCTGCAATAAATGCCATAAGGTTGAGATACCGCATGCAAAAACGTGGAAAGAAGAACATAGTAAACTGTTTGGAGAACAAGGGAAGATAGCTTTAGTTGGGGTAGCTCCACAGGAATGTGTGATGTGTCATCCTCAGGCGAATTTCTGCGACGCGTGTCACCATGACTATGATCCAGCCAAGGGTATATGGTATAGCCCTCAACCAGGGCAAAACCTGCATATGATTGCAGTGAGAGACAGGGGAGCTACAGATTGCTTTAAGTGCCACCTGCCTACATATTGTTCTCATTGTCATGTGCGAGGCACTAAAGAGTAGATGAAGCATAAACAGCGGTTGTAGATTGGGATACAAAGATTCTATCAATTCCTCGTTATTAAGTAGCGGGTGTTCCTCCCCCAAGAAAGACCTTCCCGTTTACGACCTTTAATTTCTGGGAATATAGACCACGGTGCGCTGGACCAAAGAGTCGGCGGCCTGCCAGGTCAAAAGAGCTTCCGTGGCAAGGGCAATTATAAGTGAATGTTCCCGTACGGGGATTGGGTTTATTGGAATGGTTCCACGATACAATACAGCGCATATGAGGACAGATCGCAGAGAAAGCTACCAGCTTGCCCTTCAGAAAATATATATATACTGGCTCATCACTGTAATCCACTCTTTTGGGGACTTCATTGAAATCTCCAATTGAGCCTACTTCAATCCATCCAAGCTTAGTTCTTCCTTCCAGATCCCGTTCAGGAACTTGAAGATATTTTACCAAGGTAGCAACTCCAAAACCTCCACTCGCTAAGAGTGAAAAAGCAATTGCGAAATCTGAAATAAGGGAAAGAAATCTCCTTCTAGACATAACATTAGAGGTTTGAGTATCTTTCCTACTGAAAATCCTCATTCTTCCGAAGACACCTCCTCTGGTACCTCGGGAACTTTATAGGACACATGGCAGCTTTCGCAAAAAATGCTGGAGTGGCAGTTTTCACACATCTTAGTTCCTTCGCTTAAGACAAATTGATAATGGATTTGTTTCCAATTTGTGGTATGTCCGATGTGGCATTCCCGACACATTTCTGGCTTATGACAGGTATAACATGCTTGAACATCTTGCTTTGCCTGTTTGCGGTGAGCCTGAAGCCACACATCCTTGGGTTTATGAGAAGAGGGTTTACGACTATGACAATCTTCGCAAAACGCTAGTCCATATTCATGGCAGGACATACATTTATCAGAATCCTTTAAGGCAAATTTCCCGTGTTTCTCGACCCAGTCTTCTTTAGTGTGTTCGGGCCTCCACGGAAGAACCAGTCCACCATGGCAAACCTTGCATTCTCGAGGTGAGATGATATGCGACAGATAGGGTTTTGCATGGCGAAAGGCATGCTTCCCGGTATGGCATAAAGTGCAGTCAGCTTGGAAATCTACCGGCTTCATTGCTGATTTCTCGTTGAAACCACTGAATCTGCTGTGGCAATTTCTGCAAAACCCTACGTTAACTAATTGGATTGCCTGGGTTTTTGATTTCCTTTTCAAAACAATCTCAGTGTGACAGTTATTGCAGGAAAAGTTGACTAAAGGGGAAGTGAGGTGTATGCGATGTAACTGCAGCTTTGATGCTTTCATATTGCCATGGCAAGCAATACAATCCTCTGAATCCAACCGAGAAGCTTTTTTGTGAAGGATGCTTAAATCTGAGGGTTTCAGGCCAATTCTATATAACACTTTGTTTGCGGCCACTGTCCAACTACTTGCCGGAGAAACGTTGGGCGAAGATGTAAGAAAGGTTGTAATGATTAAGGCGTTCAAGATTAGCGATGCAACTAGTAAGTTAATCTTTGATTTTTTAAATCGTCTCGATCTTTCTTTCTCATCCATTTTTGAATCCTACTTTACTGATGCACCAACAAAACTAAGAGCCATAATTGATATTGACAAAAGCACACACACGACAATAGCAAACTTGCGTCTAGACGGTTTCACCTCTCGATTTTTATCTAGAAATGGCAGAAGCGTAAGCAAAATGCCACCTGCTAAAAGAACCAGCACGCCCAGTATAGGAGGAACGAAACGTAGAAGAGCGTATAGAAAAAGTAAATACCATTCAGGTTTCACACCAATGGGAGTACTGAAAGGATTAGCCTTTGTTTCCAAGCCGGCGGGGGAAAAGATGGTGAGGATGGAAATAAGACATATGATCCAAAGCATAGCTGTTGCTTGAGAAATAAAATGGTCAGGGAAGAAAGGCACCGAGTCTAGACCTTTCTTTTCAGGGGGAGTATCCTCTGCTATCTCCTGAACTGGAAGCTCTTTTAGTAGCTTCTCACCAGAGCCCAACCATGCGTCGTATAACTTTTTTTGCTCTGTTTGTGGAAGAGTCTCAAGAACCTGGGAAGCTGTTGCTGGAGTAAGAGATTTAAGGAGTACGATTGCACCCATGAGGCTTCCCGTATTAAGCAGTCGCTCAATTTTTTGGACTAAAATATCATGATGTTTTTTCATCTACTCTCCGCACCTTATCGTTTGTCCAATGCTTATATCACTGCCAAACTCTTACTCATAAAGGTCTGGAAATCCCCTGATTTCTTATCATCCAAAAGTGCATTACCAAAAAAGCAACGATCAAAGCCGGAAGAAGCATGACATGGAAACTGAAGAACCGTGTCAAAGTAGGCTGCCCCAGTGTTTCGCCTCCTACGAGAGCATAGTAGATAAATCCACCTATGAAAGGAACTTTCTTAATCAAAGATACGGTTACAGTTGAAGTCCAGAAAGCTCTTTGATCCCATGGGAGCAAATATCCAGTAACAGAAAAACCTAAGGTCATAGCTAATAAGAGCATACCGATTATCCAGTTAAATTCACGTGGAGGTTTGTATGAACCAGTTATAAAGACGCGTAGCATATGAAGAATAACGAAGATAATCATCAAATTGGCAGACCAGTAATGAATGCTGCGAACCAGCCAACCATAACTAACATAATGAGATATGTAATAGATGCTGGAATAAGCTTTTTCCGTGCTTGGTACATAATATATGGTAAGAATGATGCCTGTTATGACTTGAATCAAAAAGAGAAAGAACGTAATTCCACCAAAACAGTAATAATACCTGCGAGCAGAGATGGGAATCGGCCTATTAAGTACAGTTTTATGAAGCCGATCTATTGGGTTAAAACGTTCATTAATAGACTTTGAAATATCTTCGAGCATACCCAATTCCTTTTAGATCAATCGTTTTGTTATGTAGCAAGGGGTGGCATGTGAAGTCCTTTAAGAGTGTATTAGCTTTATATTAATTTTTTAAGTTCTATATTTATTTTATGTTAAGAGTTTGGGCATAAAATATCCCTCTCTCGTGTGAGAGAAGTAAAACTTAAGAACTGACCGTTCTTAATATGAAAGTTCTCAGGTTGGTAGTTTCTCTCCTAATTCTGCTGCGGAGGCCTCACCTATGGCTGCCCTGCGTCCAAGCCACCACTCGACCAGACTATAACTACCAATTCCCATGATTAGAACCAGTATAATTCCAGAAAGCGCTAAACCAACTACCGGGAATACCATCAAAAACATTGCGAGAACTTCCATCGTTACCTCCCCTTCTAAATTTGGTCAGCGTCGTGAATTCTTAACTTCTTTGCCATACACTAACAACGGTAAATATGAAGATACCCTAAGTGCTTTTAAGGTACTCTACAGCTAAAAAAAGCGTACTATTCTACTTTTAAAGGTGGATTAAGAGAAGATTAAAATATTATTAAGATTTGATTGCCTGATGGGTGGAAACTTTGAGATTGAAGGAAAAGGTACTACCCTTATTGGGAACGGATTTTACCTTAATTTCGCTGGCGTGAGCGCGGATAATCTCTTGGGCGATAGACAGCCCCAGACCCCCGCCCTTTTTTTCTCTTTCAGAGTGTCCATAATGGTAAAAACGGTCGAAAATTCTTTCCAGTTTGTCAGGAGGGATCCCCCTCCCTGTGTCAGAAACTCCTACTTCAACGGTCCGCCGTTTGGGGCGGGCAAAGATAGTAATACTACCTCCTGGTTCAGTGTATTTAAGAGCATTATCTATAAGTCCGGTGAGAACTTGTATGATACGGTCTTTATCGCAGACTATAAGTGGTAGCGATCTAGGTAATTCCATTCTAAGATCAATTTCTGCTGAGGAAGCAAGAGGACTACTAGCGGCAATGACCTCATTTACAATTTCGTCCAAACGGCATTCACCCATCTTCAAAACATTTGCACCTGAGTCTAATTGTGTTAAGGTAAAAAGATCCTCTACCAGCCTCTGCAAGCGTTCGACCTGTGTTTTCATAGTCTTTAGAAAGTTGTCTCTTACATCCGGCTTATCTTTAGCCCCGCTTTCCAAAAGCTCCACGAAACCTTTGAGAGAAGAAATTGGTGTTCTTAATTCATGTGAAGCGTTGGAAATAAACTGCTTTTGCGATTGCTCTAGTTTCTTCTGTTGAGTGAAATCCCGAAGAATAATAACGACACCAGGAATCTTCTGTCCGTTGTTTCCACGTACAGGGTTTGCGTGAACTAAAAGAATGCGGTTCTGGTATTCGCATATCCCCGAAAACTCTCTGCCTGAAAGAGCTCGCCTAAAGCAATTCGTAAAAGTAGCAGGTGGGATTATTTCTTCTAGCTGGCTACCAATAAGTCTTTCTATTGGTTGGCCAAGAAGCTCAGCTGCTGCTGGATTTGCAAGATTTATCATTCCTTCCGTTGTTACTTCCAGAACACCTTCTCCCATTGTATTAATTACTGTCAGAATCTGTTTTTGTTGATCGCGAATTGCATCAAACGCATCTCTCAACTTTTCAGCCATTATGTTAAATGTTTTGGCAAGTTCGCCTACTTCATCCGGAACCAAACCTTTTTTAAGCCTCAAATTAAAATTTCCCTGCGCAATAGCTAAAGCGCCCTCGGTCAGTTTCCTTACCTGCCTGGCTATAAGTTCCGAAAAGAAAAAACCAAGAATTGCTGAAGCTAAAACAGCGATAGAAAAGGCAATCTTAAGCTCGTTTTGGGCAGCGTTTAAAGTACTGAGGGATTCGCTACCGTTGTTGGCTACTACAACCACTCCAATTAATTTATCGGATTTTATCAAAGGTCTGGAGGCAATCACTATACCCCGGTTTAAATTAGCGTATGCAAATTCTTTTCCTCGTATCCCTTTGTCGACTGCTTCTTCCAGAAAATCTCCTGGTTCAGCTAGAGATTGACGGGATAAAATTAAATTTCCTTTGGTGTCGAAGACCCAAGCATCTTCTTCGAATATACGAACATGTTCTGCAAGGAGCTTATCAAGGGCTTCAGAGTTATTAAGGCTTATAGTTGTAGTTTTTGCAGGCAACTCTGCGATTATGTGCCTTGCAAGCTCAATGCTGTCTCTCTCCATCTGCTTGCGAGAGACTATGCTGATGCTCTGCTTTATGGAAGGTAGAAGTCCGAGGTATAGGATGAGAGTAGCAACAAGAGCAACAGTTACAAAAAGCGCAGTTTGCCATAAGCGAATGGTAAGTTTCATTAGGTACCACTCAGGCGATATCCAAGACCTCTAACAGTTAAAAGATATCTAGGCTTTTGTGGGTCAACCTCAAGTTTTTCTCGTAGATTATGAATATGCACGTCTATTGTGCGTTCATCTCCTACAAATCTTCCATCCCAAAGATAATTAAGAATTGCCAGTCTGGAAAATACTTTGCCCGGGTTTCTGGCCAGGAGTACAAGGATTTGAAATTCAAGGTTAGTAAGGTAAAGAAGCTTGCTTTTTAGAAAGATCTGATGACTTTCCAGATCAATCCTCAGGTCTTTTATTTTTATGACATTTGATTCACGTTTACCTTCTCCTTCCGACCTTCTAAGCAGGGCTTTTACGCGACTGACCAGCTCCCGTGGACTAAAAGGTTTAGTGACATAGTCGTCAGCCCCTAGTTCAAGTCCTAAAATTCTATCTACCTCTTCTGTTTTGGCAGAAAGAATTAAAATTGGAATATTGCTCTTAGCTCGTATAGCACGGCATAATTCGAAACCCGATTCGTCTGGCAGCATAATATCGAGGATAAGAAGACTGGGATCTTGCTTTTCAAGCAATTCTCGAGCTTTTTTGGCATCAGTTGCTGTTGATACTTTGAAACCCGCTTCTTGCAGGCTATATGAGATGACTTCTAAAAGAGACTCTTCATCATCAACTACCAAGATATGACGACCGTTCATTCAGCCCTCCCTACTCTTGAAATAAGACATTATCGCTTTTTATTATAGATAGTCGGGTGTTGGAGGACAATCACCAAGACCCTGACAAAGATATAGATACCATAAATTACCATTTAGTTTAGCAAATTTTTATTCATTTTGAAATATTAGACCGATTGGGAGTAAAGACTAAACTTGACCCCACCCTTTGGCATTTGTATTCACTAGACTACAAAGGTACTTCCCCATGACATTTTACACAGAAAGAGTCCTGGTGGCAGACCTCGCAGTTTCGGTTTTCAGCCACTTTAAGTTTGTGGAATGTTCTCCATCTTCCAGCATGAGAGACGGGTTTCCTCTGATGACAATCTTTACAGTAGTCAGGTACCCAGCCGTGGCATTCTTTACAGTCGATTTCTTTAGATTTCTCGCTATGTATAACAAGCCAATCCTTAGCCTTGTGGCTTACAGGGAAAGATTTTCTCTTATGACAATCTTCACACTTGTTTGTTGCCCGTTCCCCATCATGACACTCAAGGCAAGCAACCATTCGGGGTCTATGGTTTCCTTCAGGATTTTTCATGTGTACTACCCAACTATGACAATCGTTACAGTTCATTTTCAAAACATCTATATGAGCTTTGTGTGGTATAAGCAGGTCTCCTGAAGGAGAGGCGGTTCTTGATCCGGAATGACATTCAAGACAGGCAATATTGGCTGGTTTATTAAGTATACGAGAATTCTTGGAATTAATAATAAATCCCAAGTAAAATTCTCCAATCATTCTGGTTCTAAAAACAACAAGCTGGTTCCTGGTTGGCTTGACATGGCACTGTATGCAATTCACTTCGGCATGGGTGGAAGTTTGCCAGGTTCTATAATAAGGCACGATATCTGTGTAACGCTTGTAATAACTCGGTAGTGAAGTGAGATAGAAAGGTATGCCTGCCAGCAGAAGTAACCCAAGCAATATAGCAAGGAAGATAAAAAGCCGTCGATGCTTTTTAATATTTTGGCGGTTAATTTTTTTCAATTTGTCTTTCAGGTTGAAGCGCAGCACCGTCAATCACCTAATCTGCTTAAATTTAATAAAAATGCTCAGTCGTGACATTCCAGGCAGTCCTTTTCCTTGTGGCACACCAGGCAATGCTTGCTATTAATCTTAGCAGGATCACTATGAAGCTTTTTCCAGTTTCCAGCATGGCTTAAAGGTCTTTTGCTATGGCAATCCTGGCAGTATTTTGGCGTCCAGCCGTGGCAATCAGTACAGTCAATTTCCTTGGTTCTTTCGCTATGTACTTGCAGCCAGTTACTTGCCTTATGGCTATCTGGATATGCTTTCTCTGTATGACAGCTCTTGCACTCTGCAGATGCTTGCTCTCCATTGTGACACTTGAGGCAGTTTTCCATGATTGGAGTGTTCAAACCTCGTGGATTCTTCTTATGAACCAACCATTTATGGCATGAAGTACATTCCAGATTCAATACCTCTACATGTGCTCGATGCGGGATCAACAGATCACCAGAGGCAGATATGGTGCGATATTTTGTGTGACACTCGAAGCACGCTTGTTTTGATGGTTTTGTAAAAAAGTCAGCTTTGTCCGGCGATGAAAAGCTATAGAGATAAAATTTCCATATTGCATTTGCTTCAAAGAATGCAATATTAACCAGCCCTGGTTTTCGATGACAATCCCTGCAAACCATTTTGCTATGTGTCGAGGCTTGCCATGCTGAATAATAAGATCTCATTACTTTGTATCGTGCATAGTATTTAGGTTTCGATATTATATATGAAGGAATTCCAATAGTAAGCACCAGCAGCAGAAAAATTCCCCACCTTATGGCTCTGCGGCGAAAGTATTTGTTTCTCCAGCGATTCGTTTTCTCTGGTTCCTTTTTATTGGTCAACACTTACTCCTTGTAACAGATGGAACTGTCAATGTCCTTATAATTATGCCAAAATTATTGACAGTCTAAAACTGCCTTTACTGTCTTATATGTACAGATTCTCCTAACATTCCCCTCTCAATTACGTGACAGTATCCGCAATTGCTCATCTGATCCTTATGACATTCCATACACAGTTTCCTTGGCGGGTTCATTTTCCCCAATTTTCCTACACCCGGGTGAACGACACCGTTGTGACAGAAAGTACATTTAAGCTTCGCTTTTGATACATGAATTCGGTGGTTTATCTTTAGGTCACCTGACGTGGAACGCACCCGGTTTAGAGAATGACACTCACGACATGCTTCAAGTGTCGGGCGGTTTACAGCCCATGGTTTGAGTTTGCGGTGAGAAAATTGTGAATAAATTTCATGATAGAGATTGAGTTTGAATAAAGCCGTATTCAAAAATCCTGGTTTTACGTGACAACTTCTACAAGCTATATTGACCTGCCCGTGTGCAGAAATCTTCCAACTATTATAGTAAGGTTCCATCTCGTGGCATCCTTTACAGTATGCCGGTTTTATAGGAAGAAAGAGGGGCACTATGGCCATAAATGAGACTATAGACAACACAATCGCAAGTGTTAGCCAAAGCCCTTTTCTTAGCCCAAGAGTCATCGCGTCGTGCTAGCGACCCACGTCTTCGAACAGTTCGTGACATTGGTCACAGGTCTTTTTCTGGTGACACGTCAGACAGCCACGTTCATTCCTTTCTGCTGGTTTTTTGTGCTGCGCTAGCCAAGTCTCCTTTCGGCCATGAGATTCTGGACGTATGCTATGACAATTTTCGCAAAGTTGATAATTAGCATGACAAGCAAGGCATTTCTCAGAATTCCCTAGGGCTTCTTCCCCATGGAACTTCAACCATTCTTTACCAGCATGTCTGGAGATCAATGTATTGTTTATCTGAATATTAGTTTCACTTGTTCCTGGTATTGGCTCTTTCTCGCCAGTAATATGACAATTGCGACACCATTCGGGCTTATGGCAATAATCAAAGCAGCGATTGGCTCCTCCCGTGTTTACAACTTCCGGATGCTGCTTTTGCCACGTAGTTCTCGGAATTGATTCTCTATGATGACAGCTCTGGCACTCTTCTATAGGCTCCACTTCTCCGTGACATCCGTATTTGAAACAGACTCCAGAAAGCGGCAAAGATTTATGCCTCTTTTGAAAT
>JABAOH010134819.1_pt2 | contig 14868 bp, 14 predicted proteins | sample 7062181 | NCBI WGS metagenome assembly JABAOH01 (sample SAMN14538630, study PRJNA623070) | marine sediment metagenome | biome: marine biome [ENVO:00000428]; feature: marine pelagic biome [ENVO:01000023]; material: deep marine sediment [ENVO:00002113]; isolation source: pool of 5 deep marine...
CCGTCTGCGGAATGGCGTTCAGCCCCGACGGTGCCCAGCTGGCCACGGGTGGTGAAGACGGCATGACCCGCCTCTGGGATACCCGCACCGGTGAAGAACTACTGGTCCTATCCGGCCACGCTTCAGGCGTCGGCGGCGTGGCATTTGACCCCACCGGCCGTCTACTGGCCACAGCCGGCGGCGATGGCGTCACCAAGGTCTGGGATGTGAGTCCGGCAGGAAGCCGCGAGCTGGTGACGGTTGGCACCGGGGGACCAGCCACCTTCAGCGCCTACAGCGCCGATGGCGCCATGTTGGCCACCGGTACCCAGGACGGCCATGTCGAGGTCTGGGACGCGGCCACAGGGGAGCGCCGCGCCGTTCTGACCGGTCACACCGCCCGCATCACCGGCGGTGGCTTCAGCCCCGAGGGATCAATGCTGGTGACATCAGGCGAGGATCGGACAGCCCGAGTGTGGGATGTGGCCGCCGCCACCGAGCTCTTCGTGGTGACCGCCCACACCGACTCAGTGTGGAGTTCGACATTCAGCCCGGATAACACCACCCTCGCCACCGGAGGGCTCGATGGGCTAGTGGCTCTTTGGAGTGTGCCCAGCGGATGGGAGATCGCTCGGCTTACGGGGATTCCGGCTGCCTTCTCCGTCGATTTCAACCAGGACGGCCACCTGATTGCAGTCGCCGGACTCGGAATCCAAATCTGGGACGTAGCAACCGTCACCCAGATCACCAGCATCGAAGGTCACTCCGGCGTGATTCTCGCCGCAGAGTTCGGCCCAGACGGCGTGTCGCTCGGCACCGCTGCTGCCGACGGATCGGCCAAGCTGTGGGACATCACCGACGTCCGTTCCGGACAAATCCGAGAGGTGGCATCGCTGCAAGGCCACTCCGGTGCTGTTCTCGATATTGCCTTCAGCCCCGACGGCAGCCAGATCGCTACAGCGGCGCTGGACAACTCGGTCAAGCTCTGGAGCAGCGCTGGCAGCGAGTTACTCACGCTTCCGGTCCGGATGCCGGGAATCATCTCCTTTGACCCCACTGGAACCCGCCTCGCCATCCCCAGCGCCGACGGGTCGGTTCGCATCTATGTCCTACCGACGGACGAGTTGCTCGACCTGGCGCGGTCCCGATTGACCCGATCCTTCACCCCTGCTGAGTGCGACCGCTACCTGTCTGAAGAGGCCTGCCCTTCATTGTGAGCGAGGCAGACCTCGTCAGGCCGCTGGAACTGCCGATGAGTCGCTAGGCGCCGGCGAGAATCACTCTGGTCATCAGCTCACCCAGCTTGTCGCCGGGATCGGTGAAGGGGACCGTGGTGTCCATGCGGTGGACAACGACCAACTCCTGCTCAGGTATCACAGCGAGAATGTGAATACCGAGTCCGCCGTGAAAGTAAGCGGCGTGGCCGATGGTCTGACCGAAGTTGCCGTCGGCGGGGGCAATTCCCCATAGGTATCCGTAGCCCACACCAGCCTCCGGATCCTCGATCGAGTACTGGGTCCAGCTTTCGTCGATCCACCACTCCGGGACGACCTGTTCATCACCCCAGCGGCCTTCCCGCAAATACAGCAGACCGAACCGGGCCATGTCGCGCGCGGTCATCTGGAACCAATACACCGGGTGGATCGATCTCGATCTGTCGACGTCGTAGACGTTCCTGCAGTCTCCCTGCGCGAAATCCTCCATGCCGATGACTTCGGCGATCTCGATCCGGAACGCTTCGCACACGCTCAACCCGGTCTCCTGTTCGAAGATCGTGCCGAGCACGTTGAAGTCCCAGTTGTTGTAGTAGAAGAAAGTGTCGGGCGCGTGGCTGCCACGCTCGGGGCGCAAATCGATCATCTCCTGCGCCTCCCCATGCGCCGGGTGGTACACGCCAGAACGTGCCATGAGCAGATCCCGCACCGTCGCCTGCTTCTCGGCATCGGTCAGCACTGGCGGCGTGTCATCGATTCCGAGTTCCTCGAGCGTCGCATCGAGGTCGATGTCACCGGCCTCGACGTGGATCCCGTACAAAGCTCCCAGTAGCGGCTTGCGGATCGAGTGGATCGGCAACTTGGCCCCGGTGTCGCCGTACGAGAAGAAGACGTCCCTGTCGTGCATCGCGAGGACAGCCGCCGAGCCCATCTCGTCGGCGACACTCGCGGCGCCGGCCAACCCATCAGACGACCAGCCAACCGACTCCGGATCAACGTCTCTCAACTCGGTGGGCGCCGCCGAACCGCCGCAAGCGGCCATCAGCGATGCCAACAGGCCGATACCGATGAGGATCCGTCGGGTTCGATTCGTCATTGCTCTTCCTTCCGGTTTGTGATCAAGCAACGGACTCAGAGTCGGGTGGTGTGGCTGTGACGGTGCTGTGAGTTGGCTGGATGCAAGGAAGGGCGCCACGTCGATCGAAGCTCCTGGACCATGACCAACGCCGTCACCGAGGCGCTGACAACTGAAGCCCAGAGCACTGAGTCCGCGCCCAGTCCGCCGCCGCAACCCGCCGCAGCGGCCTGTTCGGGCCGCCGGCCTGGGGGAATGACATTGCGGGGCGGTGCACCCGCGCCGCCAATCGGAGCCGGCGACTGATGCGCCCGTATCGGTGGCGCCGCTCAGTCGGTTGGCGAGAAGCTGTAGACGACGTTGGACTTGCTCCTTGCCGGATTACCAGAGTCAGTGTGCTTCAACCGGTCCACCTGACCGCATCAACTGGGACTCCGTCACCCTGAAAGCAGCGGGTTTCGAGAGTGATCGATAGCCCCTGACGGAGGGCTGTGCGGCTCCAATAGTCGACTCGGGTGCCGCGTTCGGAGACACCGAACCGTGTTGCTCCAAACGCGGACACTCCTGGGGGCGAGTCGCTCTGTTGGCCCTGCCCGGAGCGGATCAACCACCATGTCCCTTCCCACCAGAGTTCACCGCGAAGCGGCTCGCCGAAGTGCGGCTCGAATTCGTAGTCGAGCCGCTGCGCGTCCCAAGAGCGCTTGATGATTCCGAGTGGGTCTTCGGTGTATCCGGGACGAAGGAGCCACTCCACGGTGATGTGCCCCCGGTAGCCAACCCCGGTGAAGGGGAATCCGCCGCACTGAGCGATACGCCACGATCCGTCAAGTGAGGGGGTGCCGTAGGCGTTGATGGCTGCCTGGCGTGTCTGTGTGAAGGCAGCGTCTCCCGACTGCAACGAGGCCCACTCACCCGTCGCTGGCCGCTTCGGAGCCGCACTACCGCCACAAGAGGCGAGCAAAACCGCTATTGGAACCAGGATCGTGATGAGTCGTCTTCTGGTCATTGCGCCTTCCACGTGCGGCCTGGGAGGGATGGTGCCGTGATGCCGTAAGTCGAGCAATAAGGGATCACCCCGATTCCCAGCAGGTGTCCGACGCTGTCCGACCGTCCGACTCTCGAAGGCTTGTCGAAAACAGATAGTGAACCGGCAAACCCTGTACACGCCACCGGGCCCAACCCGCCGCTCAGAGCGCTGCCCACTAAGGCGAGACCGGTCGAGTCAGCGGGCGGCACGTCGTCTGGTTAGAACCCCCTCAGCAGTGGTCTTTTCTCCAGTCCTGGATTTCGGCATTTGCGGCGTCTGAATCAGCTCCGAGGGTCTGCGCTGCCGCGAGGTCTATGCGAGTGAAGTCCCAACCAGCTTCCTCGTACAACTCAAGGCCTCGATCGAAGTTGTCCGCGGCACGTTGAACTGCAGGCCGGATGTCGGCTGGAGCGATCTGTGCTGCTTCATGACCCAAAGGACCAAACGACCGGATGATCTCCTGAATGTCGGCGTCCGTTAGTTGGTTTGGGTCAGTTGGTAGCTGGCTGGCCAGCCTGTCTAACTCGGCTTGGATCTCGCAGAATCGAGCCAGGTTGCCGGATTCGGAGGCGGAGTTGTCGCCGCCGCCGCAGGCAGCCACGAGCATCGTCGCAACGATGCCTAGCGCGAGTCGTCTCACAGGGTCTCCCCCTTCTCCCCTCCCCGTCTGGTCGAACCATACGCGTGCGTCACTCTCAGAAGATCAGCCTGAGGCGAAAGTCCATCCGCAGATGTCGTCGGCGACGCCCGTGGCGAGGATTGCCAGCAAGGGGGCGTCGCCTTCGATGAGGATCATCTCGGCGGCCTCGATCTTGTCGTAATCGGCTTCGCGGGCGCCCTGGGCTGCCAGTGCGGTGCCGGTCACGAAGTTCTGTAGCGAGACCTCCATGATGCTGGCCGCCGGCTCCATCGCCTCAGGGACACTGGGCAGGGTCCTAAGGGTGTTCAGGTCGCTCTCGAAGTCGGAGCTGACCGCGTCCAGGGCGACAGCGGCGGCTTCGAGGTCGCCGGCGACGATCAGATCGATGCCGGCAACTCGGTCAGATATGTGGGCGAATACGGAGTCGAAAACGAAGCACGCCAGCTCGTTATAGACGCGTGCTTGGCCCAGCTGCACCTTCGCTGTGGCGACGAATTCGGCTATCTGAGGGTCGGTTGAATCTTCGAAGCGGTTGACGAGCTCCTCGTAGGCGGCGCGGGCCTCCGAAGACCGCTGCATTGCTTCGAGAGAGAAGCCCTGGAACAGGTAGGCCTTGGCTAGGTGGGGGAGGATGGCGGGGTCGGTGGAATCACCGAACCGGCTGATCACGTCCTCGTAGGCTGCCAGTTCTTCTTCGTATCGACCCAACTCGTAGAGGGCGACCCCCTTGTTGTTCAACGCGCGAGCCACTTGGGGAGGAAAGTAGGGGTTGGTGGCGTCACCGAAGCGGCTGATCAGGTCCTCGAACGCGGCCAGCTCCTCTTCGTGTCGACCCAGCTCATGGAGCGCGAGCCCTTGGTTGAACAGTCCGTCGGCCACGTCGAAGAGGATGACGGGATAGTCGGTGCGATCGCCGTACCGATCAACCAGCTCCTGGTATGAGGTCAGCGCCTCCTCGAACCGGCCCGACTCATAGAACGCCGTCCCCTTGTTGTACAGCGCACGGGCCACTACCGGGATGACGGCGGGGTCGGTGGAGTCACCAAACCGGTTGAACAACTCCTCCAGGGTGGCCAAACCATCCTCGAATTGCCCGGCGTCGAAGCTGTCGGTCGCCTGCTCGAAGAGAGAAATGGCTTCGGCAGCGGGAAACTCGCTCGCGGCGGTTGTGGTGCTCGGAGACACCTGAGTTGTTGTTGAAACAGCAGCAGTCCCGGTCGGCAGCGTCGTGGTGGTCAAGGCACTGTCGCCACACGCCGACGCCATCAGAATCAATGCAAGGCTGAAGGTCGGAATCCTCGAAGCTCCGGAATCCCGCGACATAGGTTTCCCCCGTTCCGCACCCCCACCACATTCCCACCACGACCATACCTATCGTCGATCAACGATCAATGGGGGATGTCCCCCACTTCTTCGGACTGTTATCGAATCCATAGCCCGGTACGACCAGAGGAACACGCGGCAACGACCGGACCGTTGCTGCGGCGTAGGGTTCGAAAAGCCCAGGCGTGGTCCCGGAGTACTTGAGGGGTGAGAAGGTGGTACATACTCCCGGCAACGACGAGCCTCAATCCCAGTTGCCTGACGACAGCGAGTCATCAGAACACGAGGCAACAGCGATTCAGGCTGCGCCCCCGAGCGATCTTGAGCGACTTCCGTGGGTCAGCCAACTCCTGCGAATGGGTTTCGCGCTCGTCGCAGCGAGCTGGCTGGCTGCGCTGTTCGCGAACAACCGCCCCATCGTCCAGCAACTCGACGGTCTCTTCACCTACCGCGTGACAGGCATCACCGAGATAGGTCTTCCCGTAGCGGCCCTCATGATCGTCGTTGCGCTCTGGCACCGCCTATGGGTGAAGCTGACCGGTCTGCTGCTTGCCACCGCGGCAGCCGTGTTCCTATTTCTCGGCCTGTTGGGTGCTCGCAGCAACGATGTGTTCCTCACAGACGTCGACGTGGCGTTGGGCAGCGGTGGCTGGATCCTGTACGGAGCGGGTATCGCTGCTTGTCTCGGTGTCGCTCTTGTCGTGATCTCGCTTTCACCTAGCCGAACCGGGTACTCGCCGGACGCCGTGTGGTCCCGGGCGGGCGTGTGGGTTCTTCTTGCCGGGCTGCTCGCAGTGTTGGGGGCAATCACCGCTCCGCTTGCGATAGTCATGGGGGCTCAGGTGAGCCAGGCACGACGCGACTCGGGGCGGCCCCGTGGCAAGACTGTGACCGTCGGGATCGTGGTTGCATGGCTAGCGATCGTCGGTTGGCTAGCTGGATTATTGATCGGGGGATTGACCGTTCAGCCTGCAGGTTGATCCGCTGTCGTCGGCGAGATACTGGATCGCCCACTCCTCTTGTGCTTCTCGTCACAAGCGAACATGGGTCAGGAATCAATCAGTGCAGCAAAACGCCGGGCTGCCTTCGCTTGCATTCCTGGAACTGAGTGGGCGTACTGACGCAGTGTGAATGCTGGGTCGCGGTGCCCAAGTCGCTCGCTGATCACCTTGAGGGGTATCCCAGCCTGCAGCGCCAGAGTGGCATGGGTATGTCGCAAATCATGAAACCTGATGTCCGGAACGCCGGCTGTTGCGATCGCGGCTCGGAACTGCTTGCTGACCGAATCGGGATGGGGCGCGTTTCCGGATGCATTCACGAACACGAGGGCTTCTTCGGCGGGACTCTCGGGCCGGACCTCACGTAGCCGTCCGACCGTGGTGGGATCGAGATCGACTACTCGGGCCTGATGCGTCTTGGGAGTTGACAAATGAACTCGGTGCGAGATCGAGATCAGCGTTTGCCGCACGGAGAGGGACCGTTGTCGAGATCAACATCGCTCCAACGCAGTCCGAGCACCTCTCCGCGCCGCATCCCCGTCACCGCTGCAAGTCGGAAGACCAGCGTCAACGGATGATCCCGAGTTGCACTGAGGAAGGCAGAGAGCTGAGCCGCGGTCCACGAACGCATCTGATTCGCCGTGGTTGGACGGACACGTGGCGGTTTGGCGCGCACCGCCGGATTCTGATCCAAGACACCGGCATCGACGGCGTCGGCGAGAGCCTTTCTGAGGACAGCGTGGATATACCGCACGGTTGCCGGCGCCAATCCTCCAGGTCTCCGTTTAGCGCCGTCGACGGCCAGACGTCCATAGAGAGCAGTGAGATCCCTCGGTTGGATGCTGGACAGCGGCCGTTTCCCCAAGGCAGGAATGACGTGGAGCTCGAGGTTGCGCCGATAGGAGCGCAGGGTGCTCGGCTTGAGCTGCGTCAGCATGGTCGGCAGCCATTCCCGGATCCATTGGGCCAGTGTCGGTGTGTCCTGATCTGCTCGAAAGAGGACGTGAGACGGCGCAGCGGCGACCTGACTGCGCGACGAGGGATCGGAGCGCTTGTACCGGTGTCGTGTGGAGAGGGGCGTATCGTGGTTCAGGTCGGAACCTCCTTCGTAGGTTTCCGGCCGGGTCCCGGGGTGTTTGCGCACCGCCGGGGCCGAGTCAGCGAGTCTACATGAGTAGCCTACAGGTGCTTTCGCGACTCGTCAACATGCGTAGACTCCGAGGATGGCCCCGACCGTCAGGACCGAGGATCTAATCGACGCTCGCGATGTAGCTGAGATTCTCGGGTTGTCTCACTACAACAGCGTTCACACCTATCAGCGCCGCTACAAAGACATGCCTCTACCGGTGGTGGACCGCGGGCGAGGGCGGGCTCGGTTGTGGCTCCGGCCGGAGATCGAGGCCTGGGCGCGGCGAACGGGGCGCGGCTCTTGACCCTGCCTGAATCGATGCAACGGATTTCCTGTTCGCTGCACGTTTCGTCCTTGACACTCAACCTCGGCTCCTTCGGGCCGATAGCGATGTGCGGTTCGAAAGCCTTTGAGATCAAGGGGTGCAGCAGGGCAGTGGTACCCTTGCCCGCCTTTCCGGGGTAGCTCAATCGGCAGAGCAGCGGACTGTTAATCCGTTGGTTGGGAGTTCGAGTCTCCCCCCCGGAGCCCCACGAGAGCCCTTGCAGGACAGCGAATCGCGTTGTGCTACAGGGGCTTTCGGCGCGCTCGATGCGGGTGTCACCCGCTATCACGACTCGCCGCGGTGTGCGACCTCGGGCGCGCTGGTTATTCATGGGCAATGCGTCACTCGCTCAACGATCCAAGATGATCACGTGGAGGTTCGGACAGCCTCGGATACCTCCAGACGCGTAAGGTCCTCTGGCAGTCGGAATAAGGGGTCTTGCATGGTCGGATGACTCGCAGTGCTTGCAGGTCTGTTGTTGGTCCTGAGCGCGTGCGGCGACTCGGATGACTCTGTGGGGGGAGCGATGATGATGTTTTGGCGACGCTGCAATCCGGCTGCGCCGGTGGCGACTACGCCATGTGCGACATTCTCTTCCTCATCTCAGACGTCGATTCCGACCTCGAGGCATTCGGCGACACCTGCGGTGAACGAGCAGGCCCTGGTGGCGGATTCTGTGCGAACCAGTTCGACGTCTCGTTCGACTTCGACCAACTGCGGGTGACATGTGGCGACGGTGACATGCTGGCTTGCGACAAGCTCTTCTTGTATTCGGACGCCGATTCCGTCGACGAGGCATTTGGAGCGAGTTGCGGCGGTCGCATCGAGACTGATTTGCCCTGCATCGTCGAATTCGGCCTCTTCGCCAACTGAGACCAGCCACCCCCAAGGATCAGTCAGGAGCATTGATGACTTTCAATCAAAGTGACAAGGTGCTGCTGGTGCTCGCTGGCGCGGGCCTGGTGGTCTCATCGTTTCTCCCGTGGGCGACGGTCGCCGGTGAGGGCATTTCAGGGTTTTCGGCGGACGTGGGGTGGTTCACGCTCGCCTTGGGGTCCTACCTGGTGTTTGATGGTCTGGTTGGGGGCCTCCCGCTGGCCACGCTCGTCTCGTTGGTGATTGTTGGCTGGGTGTCGATCGCCGAATGGTCCGACATTCAGGATGCGATCAGCGACTTTGGAGTTGGGACGGTCTCAATTGGAGTGTGGGTGGCGTTTGCTGCGGTGGGCGTCGGGGTAGTCGGGCTTCTCGTCCGCGTGGCGCACAGGGCGCGCCAGATGGCCGAGTCCGGCGATGAACCGAACCACCAACCCGAGTAGCGCAACACAACAGGCCAGCAGAACCAGTTCCGAATCTGCGACCGGTCCGGTCGGTGTGGAGCACGGGCGTGGAACTCTCAAGGTTGGCTGCTGCGAGTCGATGTCATTTGAAGGTGGCCCGAGGATTGACCGGTCACCTGCGTTCGGGCTTCGTCCACTGCTTCCTCCCACCGCTCGGGGTCTGAACGCGTCATGACGAAGATCGATCGAGGTGTCTGATCACTTGGGGTCTCTGAAGTTGATTCCCGTCCTGCCTCAGGTGCGTGTTCAGCAAACGCCGATGTCTATTGGTGCAAAGGTGGCCCCACAGCAGCGCGAGGGCCATCACCTGCGTTCAGACCCTTTTGCGCATTGGGGTCTGAGCGCGTGTTGGTGTCGAGGGACTCCGGCTTCCGCCTATGCGAGGAACGTGAAGGCCGGACGCACCGATCGGATCGCCGCCGGTGTCGCCGGAACTATTTCCGCCACCAGATGACTATGTCACCTACTTCGGGCAGGTTGAGAACGATCGTCCCAGCCAGCTCGTCCTCGGTTACTTCCTCGGTGTCGGGCAAGTTGTCGCCCTGCACGGTGAAGACCAGTCCATCGTCGCCCTCGTCGATAGCAACGATCCGGCGGATCGGGGTCTCGTCGCCGTCAACGATGCGGATCACATCGTCGACGGCGAGCGACGCAGGTTCTGCGTCTTCGTCGATCAGCACCACATCCCCTGGCTCGTACTCGGGCTCCATGGCAGCGTCGTCGACCAGCTGGATCCGATATCCCACGATCCCGGTTCCGAAGATGAGGAGGAGGGAGGCCACGACCAGCGTCACCATGGTGATCAGCCCGACGACCGCGCTGACGACACTCCAGCGCGGCTGCTGGGTGTCCTCGAGGGTCTCTTCTCCCTCCTTGGTCCGCCGGTAGACNNGTACGTCAGGCAGATTCGGCGACACCCATATGAACCCCAGCACCGCCAAGCGGTAGGCGAACGATGGCCCCAGCCCTCCGATGTCCACCAGCGCCGTGGCCAGCAACGAGATCGCCAGCACCGGGAACCAGCGCTGCCCGGCGACCTCGACCAATTCGTCGACACTGTCGAACGGCGTCAGCTCCGTCGCCGTCAGCGCGGCGACGGCGAACATCAGGCTGACCACCACCAATGCTGTTGTGCGGTCGTCACGACGCCACACGGTGAAAAGGAACGCGCGGCTCATCTCGGCCGCCGCCAGCACCGTGATGATGTAGAAGAGGTTGAGCGGGTATTCGATGAACCCGTCAACGAACGCCGAATCGGCGAACGAACCGATCGTCCCGGCGAGGATCAGCACGATCACATGGAGCACCCCAGCCCAGAACGCGATGGCGATCAGCGTCGGCTTGATCGTGGGAGGGTTCTCCAAGCGGAGCCAGCCGTAGCCGCCGACGAGCGTCACGGCCAGCCAGACGATCGGCTGGACGAAGTAGAGCCCGAAGTCACCTGCCCAGCCGTTGAGCGGCCATTGCGTTAGCCAGAAGGCGAAGGCATAGACGGCGAACAGCGCCCAGGCGAACCACCAGGAAGCATTGGAGGTATGCGGTGCACTCGGCTCCAAATACGCTTTGATCCAATCCTGCACCGAGCCCAGCGATTGGCCCGGGGCGCTCGTCGTCGTCCAGATCTCGTCGTCGACGGCGGCGTCCTCATGGTCGGACATCACCACGAGACTATCCGGGCGAACCTCGACGAGCAGGTTGTCTCAACTCTCATGTCGAGTCTCGGTAGCGGCCTCGTTCACGGCGACACAGGGCGGGTGATCGTCCACCAGGGTCGCCGGCTCACACGGGCCTGACGGGGCTGTACATCGCCGGCGCCGCGTGCCTGGCCCATTCGGGGCGGGCCGGTTCCCGCGCCGGGGTCGGATGCTCGAGACGGGAGCGCCAGCGGCGGATCGGCTCTTCCACCAGATACCACGAGGCAGCAGCGGCTCGGCAGCCTTCACCGATTCTGGCGAGAAAAGGTCGATCGCCCACTTGCGAACTGCCTTTGGGGCGGCAAGATGAGAACTCGGGAATTAGTGACGTGGATTTGAGTCACGCGAGGGCTTCGCCGGGCCGGTCGGAGCCGGCCGGGGGCGCTCTTCAATCTCCCGACCCGAGGCACCAGCAACCCGCCGCGCCCGATGTCGGACGCGGGCTGAAGAGGCCTGGGAGGTCACTATGGCATCAATGCTCGAGCGTGAGGCGATCGCACGAGGTGCACGCGGGTGGATCTTGTGGGTGACGCTCATCGCCATCGCTGCCATCGTCGCCGTAATCGTCTTCACGGGGAACGGTGGCCAGCCCTTCGTGGACTTGGCCATTGAGCCGAGCGGGCACCCCGAGGTGCTCGTGGAGGCCCCAGCTCCCGCCCACGTACAGGAGCAAATCGCGTTTGGTGAGCTTGGCCCTGGAGACCGCTATGTGTCCGCCGAGATACTCCCGGTACACGTGGTCGAGGGAATCATCTTCGGTGACGTCGATCCACCGACTGGCTTGTAGTCCTCCAACGCGGATCAGCGGAGGACTCGAGGGCTGGTAGCAAGAAGGACTGCAGCTTCTTGTTGCCTCGGGCGACGACCCCGCGGCAAGTTGCCGCGGGGTCGTCTGAAGATCGCTCGCCTGTTGAGGGTGAGTGTAGGGAGGAATCCTGCTGCTCAGCCCCTGCCGGCGGCCTTCTCGACAGCACCACGGTCGGTGATGCGGATCATGCGGTAGCCGGTCTCGGCGGCCCCATGATCGCGAAGCTCCCCGAGAGCCTCGTTTACCGACTGGCGGCTTGCTCCCAACAGCGTGGCGATGGCCGCTTGGGACAGCCGAACCTCGTCGCGGGAGTCGGCCTCGTCGAGCAGGAGATCGGCCACCTGCTCGAGGACTGTCCGGTGCATGAGGCGCAACACTCGTCTTTGGGTGCTCTCGAGTTGGTCGAGGCCGGCCACGAGCCAACGCAGCGCTATCACGGGGTGCTCCACCAACAGCGGCATGAGACGATGGCGGTCTAGGCGTAGCGCGGTGACTGAGTCAATAGCCCGCGCCGACGAGTGATACGGATCACCTTTGAACAGGGCGATATCGCCGATAACCGCTCCTTCGCTGACCCTGGTGACGATCCGGCGCTCCTTCTTGTCGCCCCGATACAGCTCGACCTGGCCGCGTTGCACCACGTAGGCCGCACTCGACTCCGCACCCTCCTTGAACAGATGCGTGCCGGGGTACTTGGTGACGTACTGGCCGATCGAGGCAAGTGCTTCGAGGTCAGATGCGCTCATCAGCAGGTAGTCGGTGCGCCCGAAGGACTTGGCGAGCCAGGCGTAGTGCTGGGCGTCGGCAGAGCGGGCCGTCGTCATGATCTAATCAACCGGGAGGGCGTGGGAACTCTTCCGAGGAATCTGTCGTGGGGCTGACAAACGAGGCAGCCGCCGCTCGCGGCCTGCCCGCAGCGTGCGAGAGATAGTCGCCTGAGCGACGATCGGGGGAACGTGACGGCCGGATCCCCCGTTGCACCGCGGATGAAGCAGCTCGCTGTCGGCGTCCTCCTGCTCACTCTTGCCCTCGTTGTGTTGCTGGGTGCCTCGCTGCTCGTCGTCACCCCGGACCGTCCTGACTCGACTCCAGCGCTGGGCACACTGGCCGACCCCGACGAGGTGTTTGACCCGGTGCGTGCCGGTGATCCCCTGCCGCCCGGTTTCCGCCAGTTGCTGCCCCGCGACGGGATCCTGCCCATCTACGACCCTTTGTTCGTCCCCGCCTCCAACGCCGATTGGCACGAGGGGGCGCTCGTCATCGGGCTCGAGATCGATGGGGAGAGCCGCGCCTACCCGGTGGGCTTCCTCAACAGACGTGAGATGGTCATCGACAGCGTTGCCGGCATTCCGGTGCTCGTCACTTGGTGACCGCTGTGCGCCACGGCGATGGTCCATCGCCGCGAAGTGAATGGGACCGAGATCGTGCTGGGCAACCAGGGCGCGCTTTGGGGCAACGCCATGACTTGGTGGGACCACGACACGGGAAGCGTGTGGAGTCAGCCCCTTGGCGAAGCGATCCTTGGCCCCCGCACCGGGCAGACACTCGAGTTGCTGCCGTCGCAGATGACGAGTTGGGGCGCGTGGCGCGAGGCGCATCCCGACACGCTGGCCCTGGACGCTCCCGCCGGCAACGCCGGGCTCGGCTTGGAGCACACGGTGATCGTCGTCGAGCTCGCCGGGGACGCTGCCGCCTATCCGATTGACGACCTGCGGGAGCGGGGTCTGGCCAACGACATTGTCGGAGGTGTCCCGATCGCGGTCGTGATCGACCCCGGCAACGAGGATCGATGGGCCGTCTTCTCCCGCCGGTTGGACGATCGCGTCGTGGAACTCGAGGTGCGCTTCGACCAGGTTGTGGACAAGGAGACACAGACCGTCTGGGATCCGGTACGCGGGATAGGACGCGACGGTCCCCTCGCCGGCGAGATCCTCGACCTACTGCCCGGGGTTCCCGCCTTCGCCCGAGATGTGAGAACGTTCTGGCCGACGGCGCGCTTCTGGCCGCCGGGGCGCGTGCTCGACGCGCTACGCGCCGCGCCGCCAATGCGGGCCTTTCGCAGGTCTGGCGGCTTGGCGGTGCACTGAGCAGCCTCAGCCTCTACCGCCGGCAAGCAGGGCACGCGCAGGCGATCGCCGCAACCGGACCATGGCCACGATGCCCAGTGCCGGGCCGAGGGCCAACAGCGGGAACGCCCACCGCCATCCCCAAGCATCGACCAGCACGGGGACGCCGCGAATCGTCACCAGGGTGAGGAGAAACCCCAGGGCGGTTTGCAGCGTGAGTGCGGTTCCTCGCTCCTTCTCGGAGGCCGTTTCGGTCACCATCGTCGAGAACTGGGCGCTGTCGGCGACGATGGCGAATCCCCACACGAGAAAGAGGGCCACCGTGAGGAAAGGCGATGCGGCGAACACGAGGGGCGTCGTCAGGGCGCAGGTCCCGGAGATTGCCATTGCCCCTCCGGCCGACAGCGTTCGGCCACGCCGGTCGGCGAACACACCGGCGGCCCAGGCGCCGAGCCCGCCCACGGCGATGACGGCGAATGTGGCGCCGGGCACCCACCCGTCGCCGCGCCCGGCGTCTAGTGCGGACGCACTGAGGAAGGCCGCCGCCCAGGTCCACATTGCGTACAACTCCCACATGTGACCCAAGTAGCCGTAGGTGGCCAACCGCCAGCCTCGATTGCGCACGATTCGTGAGGCCAGCCTCCAGGAGAACCGGCTCGTAGTCGTCTCATGGGGGCCATCGCTCACCCAGAGCACCATGATCGCCACGCCGACCAACGCCAGCACGGAGGCTCCGAGAACGACGCCGCGCCAATCGAGGCCGATGCCCTTGATCAGATGAGGCCCAGCGCTGCCCACCGTAAGCGCTCCGACGAGCACGCCCAGCGCCGTACCCCGGCCCGCGGTGAACCAACCCGCCATCACCTTGAGGCCGCTCGGATAGACACCTGCAAGGGCCGCCCCAGTGACAGCGCGGAAGGCGAAGGCTATGGCGAACTGACCGGCGTCGAGAGTGACGAGCGCGGCATTGGCTCCGACACCGATGAGCCCGGCGACGAGGAAGATGCGCCGGCTGTTGAAGCGATCAGGCACTCCCAGAGCGGCGAGACCAAGTGCCCCAACGACAAAACCGATTTGCACGGCGAGCGTCAATCCCGCGGTTTCTCCGCTGCTCAGGTCCCAGAGCTCCTCCAATTGCGGGGCGACGGCGGATGCTGAGAACCACAGGGTGAGAGCGAGGAGTTCGGCGACGGCAATGGCTACAAGGGCGCGCCGTCGCGTGAGGGCGGATTCGGACTGCTCAGTCGGGT